>JAABUJ010002762.1_pt1 | contig 20850 bp, 21 predicted proteins | sample 5559131 | NCBI WGS metagenome assembly JAABUJ01 (sample SAMN10711875, study PRJNA513366) | rock metagenome | isolation source: Antarctica rocks | place: Antarctica: Victoria Land, Mt New Zealand nord | collected 2016-01-07 | reverse complement strand
AGGGTCGCACCCTGCTATATGACACGTTGTATAGCAGGGTGCGACCCTTGTGGTCGCCCGTTGGGTTCTGTTACCACAATATTTTCTTAAACAGCACCATTAGGCTCCTACATCGTTCCGTCGTCATGTATGATGATATTGCCTGTGTGTTCGACACGCACCTCTTCACGTTTGAGCGTATCGGATAGCTCCCTGTTCTCCTGTATTTGCTGTTTGCGTACAATAATCTCTTCGATAACAACTGGCTGTTTATTAAATGTTACCTGTTCTTCACGCACAAGTATACGGATTGTGCCACCATTGCTAAGCATCTCGCTACCCTCAACAATCGGGGAATCGACTCGATTGAGGCTTGGTCTACGCTCAGTTGCTGTTTCGTCATGCGTTGCTGATGTGTTAGGGTCAATATTTGTGTTCCCGCTAGTAGGCAAACGTTCGATAGTCACCTCTTCGCGTGTAACAGGGATGGTAAAGGTCTTATTCTCGGTAATAACACGCTTATGGATGACGACCTCACCTGTCTGCACAACCTGTTTATTCACATGTAGCTGTTCTTCACGTATCGGAATGGTGCGCCCACCGCCACCCATACGGTTCACGTCTGTCGAGTCGTCGTAGGCACCGTGTTGGTAAAGAATGTCTCTTGCCTCTCTCTGCTGTCCGTAAGATTGGACAACGACAACGAAGTTACCCGACTCAATCTCTTGTTGGTAAAAGGCGAGATTTCCCTGTGCTACACCCGCATTCGCGAGTTCGCTTGCAGTATCTGTCGCATCATTTGCTGTGGTATGCTTTGAGGAGAAAAGGCTTCTGAGACCGCCAACAGCATTGCCTCTAGTGTGTTCGAGTAGGTGTATCTGATCGTCTCTAAAGCCAGCATGGTGTAACTCATGTATTGCTGCTTCTACCAGAGCGTGATCTCGGAAGACACCGATCACCGTTGATTGTTCTGTCATTGACATTAGGTACGCTCCCCTTTTATGGTTTTTATACATACTATAGAAAGATTTTATATTGTTCTCTTAATACACGGGTAGCACGCATGAAAAGTTGCGTTTTGTAATAGGAATACCTCTCCTATGTTGTGAAAGGTTCAGTAGCTCTATGACGGATATTGTTGGTATAGTGCGTCTCCTGGTCGTCCTCCTTCTGATTGCGTTGTTAGTAATTCTTGTGACACGCCGTTTAGCTGTACCATATACACTCGGTCTTGTTATCGTGGGCTTTCTCATTGGCGTCATTGGTCGGTTTTCAGCGATTCGTTTTGATCCTGCTCTCGTGCTTTTTGTCTTCTTGCCAGCACTTCTTTTTGAAGGTTCCTGGTCTGTTTCAATCCAATTCCTGCGAAAAAACTGGCTTATGATTTTCTTACTTGCAGTGCCAGGAGTATTACTGGAACTGGTCTTGATTGCGATTCCACTACACTTCTTTACCCAACTGGATTGGGGTGGTGCATTTTTATTGAGTGCAATTCTTTCACCAACTGACCCCGTTGCTGTCCTGGGGTTATTTCGGCAGATGAATGTTGATAAAGATATTTCTACGCTTATCGAAGGCGAGAGTCTTTTTAATGATGGTATTGCGGGTGCTCTCTATCAGGTTTTTCTTGCACTTGTGCTGCTTTCAGTACACAATCAAACGATTGGTGGGAGTCAGGCATGGCTGAATGGACTGGGTACCTTTGCTCTGGAAGCTGGTGGGGGTATCTTGATTGGCGGTACATGCGGTCTCCTCGTTAGTCGTTTCGTCCGTCTCATTGATGAACCTTTGATCGAGACAACGATTACGCTTGTAACCGCTTATGGCGTCTATCTCTTTGCTGATGCACTGCATACATCTGGCATTCTCGCGGTAATCCTTGCCGGGCTTATTCTAGGAAGTTATGGGCGTAACAATATGATGTCGGAGAAGACACGCGACACGATTGATAACTTTTGGAGCATGGTAGCGTTCATAGCTAACGCACTTATTTTCTTACTTGTTGGCGTACAATTAAATCCAGTAGCGTATCTTTCGTCACCAAAAGCACTCTCGTTCTTGTTCATTGCTGGCCTGGCAATTGTCGCTGTCCTGTTGGCGCGTTTTATCCTGGTTGCGCTCTTGCCACGTAATATTCCCCCTGCCCCCGGCAAACGGCTACACTCGTGGCGTTTCCTCATCTTTTGGAGTGGATTGCGCGGAGCGTTGTCAATGGCACTTGTGTTGGCTTTACCATTAGAGGTGCCAGACCGTGCTACCCTCATCTTTGCCACCTACGCGGTGGTTTTGTTTACCTTAATGGTGCAAGGATTTAGCCTGCGTTTGATTCTTCAACACTTGCCACTGCTGCCCAAAGTACCTTTACCACCGACATCTTAGCATACTAGCGCGTAAAAGCGTATAAGTTGCCATCACGCGCTCCGACAAACAGCCACGCGGCAAGTAAAGCAGGAGAGGAGGAGGCAGGACTATGCAGGTCAATAGCTTGTATTTGTTCTCCATTGGCAGCATTGAGTATGATTATGCCGCCATCTCCTGGCTCGAAACCATCGCCCGTTGCAAGATATAGTGTCTGGCCCGCGATGGCAGGTGAGGCGTAGACAATCGTGGGAATGTCGTGGTGCCAGCGTACCTTGCCTGTCTGAGCATCGAGTGCCCTTGCCGTCGCTCTTTGCTCGATGACTCCTACTGTATACAGGATACCGTTGGCATAGGTAGGCGAACTAAAGACGTGTTGACCTACCGAGGTATGCCATAAGGGGTTTCCCGTTTTGCCATCAAGCGTATAGACATTACCATTCTTGCCACCAACCACGACACGGAGTTGTTTCTTGCTATCGTGATAGAGCAGTGGACCGGCTCCCACATCGGTATCGCCCACATCCTGCACCACAGAGCGCCAGTGCCAGAGTACACGACCTGTACGTAGATTGAATGCCTCTACTCCATCGTCGGGGTCGCCAGTGCCCACATAGACTGTGTTGCTTGCCGTGTCAATCGCGGGCGAACTCCACACGCCACCGCCAGGTTTGCCACCCGACTCGATATAGTCTCGCCAACGTTGTTTGCCTGTTGCTGCGTCAAATGCCAGGATTTGCCCTGCTCGCTTAGGATTTTCGCTCAAGGTAGAGGCGGCTCCGATAACCACTAGCCCGTTTGCTACTGCGGGTGAGGACCAGATTTTCGCGCCAGGAGTGTCAAGCTGTGTGTGCCAGCGTACAAAGCCATCTTCCGCGTTGATGGCGTAGACGACACCGCTAAGCGATGCGACATAAAGTACACCATCAACGAGGGCAGGTGTGCCATAAAAGGCATCGTCGGCCTGTATCTGCCATAGCATCTTTGCGCTCTGAATATCAATCGCGGTCAGCGTCATATTGGTTGAAGCGATGTACACTACCCCATTCTGTACAATGGGCGAGGAGAAGACAGAGCCACCCGTACAATAGGTCCACGCGAGATGCAACATACTTCCATGTCCGCCCATTGAAGCTGCTCCATCGCGGTTCATATTCCCATGAAACGTCGTCCAGCTTCCCTCAGCAGAAGGCACGTTACCATTATTACTGGCGATTTGCGCCGCGCCAGTCGCTCTACATACAGTTGGCGTAGGCGTCTTCTGCATTTTCGGTTGTGGTGTATTTGTTGTTGCACACGCACTCAAAAGCGTTATGCATAGCAAGAGCGCAAGGCTCAGTAGTCGTATCTTCATACGTATATGGTAACATATGTAACCCATCTTATGAGGGTGAGGTGATAAATACTTATCCGTGTATAGCTCGACAATAAGGTGCTTCCATGTTATACTTGCGAAAGAAGAACTTGTGAGGGGAAGTATATTGTGGCAAAGAAGAAATCATGGGACTCGACCTTAAAGCGGCTTATCCATGTTAATCCACCTGCATTTGTGCAATGGCTCATTCCAAACGCAGTTTTTCTTGGCGAACAACCTTCTGAATTGGAAAGTTTGAAACGAGAGGTTGATGTACTGCTGGAGGTGATGATAGACAGGCAACGTATGTTGCTTCATATCGAGTTCCAGACATACAATGATACAACTATGGCAGAACGACTTTTGCTGTATAATGTATTAGCAAGAAATGTACATAAGCTACCTGTTTTCTCTTGCGTGATTTATCTCTTGAAAGATGGTCCTGTACAACAATCACCATTACGTATCGCTTTTCCTGATGGAACGACGATTCACGAGTTTCATTTTGAGAGTATCGAGATAGGACAACTAGCACCCGACAATATTTTGAATACAGGTTTTGTAGCTCTGATTCCGCTTTTGCCATTGACACAAGGTGGTGCAAGCCGTGAAGTTATAGAGCGCATGTTTGTAGAACTCAAAAAACAGAGAGAGGCTGAAACACAGATAACCGAATTAGAGGTAATTGGCTATACCTTAGCCTCGTTTGTCCTGCAAAAGAAGAATCTAGTAGACCAAGAATGGCTTATCAGGAGGTTTCAAGAGATGCATGATATATTACGCGATACACCAATTTTCCAAGAAATATTACGTGAGGGGAGGGAACAAGGAATAGAACAAGGAATAGAACAAGGAATAGAACAAGGAATAGAACAAGGAATAGAACAGGGACGCTTAGAAGCAGCACGTCATATTCTTCTCATTCTTACAGAGAAACGTTTTCCCGATTTGGCCCCTTTAGCCCAAGAGCAAGCTGCCAAGATTCAGGATGTGTCTGTTATAGACAATGTTATAATAGCCATCAGTTCAGTCCAAAATGAATTGGAAGGATATCATGCTTTACGAGGGTGGACAAGAAAAAACAATCGTAACTTTGCTATGAGACTCTTAGCAACGGAAGGACGGATCAGCGCATGACGACAAACAGTGGAGCCGACACGTCAGCAAGTTCAAACGCAACGAAGGCGTATCGTAGTCGCATCGGTTTTGTGGCGGACTCACCCAATTTCCCCGGCGAGTGGGACGCGGTTGTCGAGAAGGTGAAGCTTGCGGATCAGTTGGGCTTCGACTCGGTATGGCTCGGTGAGTCATGGGGGTACGAGCTTTTCACGTCGATGAGCGATCTTGTACGTGAAACAAAGCGTATCAAGATCGGGGCAGGCATCGCCAATATTTTTTCGCGTACCCCTGCCCTCATTGCCAGTACAGTTGCAACCCTCGATGAGCGTTCTGGTGGACGTATTCTGCTTGGTCTCGGTCCATCAGGTGCGAATGTGATTGAGCATTGGCATGGCGTCAAGTTCGAGAAGCCTGTGAAGCGGACACGCGAGTACGTCGAGATCATCAGAATGATTTTGCGTGGCGAAAAATTGGTCTACAACGGTGAGTTTTTCCACCTTGAGCGCGGTTTCACTCTCCGTTTCAAGCCTTTACGTGCCGATCTACCTATCTATATTGCTGCGATGGGTCCCAAAAATGTCGAGCAGTCAGGCGAAATTGCCGATGGTATTCTGCCAGTGTATTGGCCCGGCAACAGGTGGGGCGAGTTACGGGCACAACTCGATGCTGGTTCGCTGAAAGCGGGAAGGCCCGCGCACAGTGCGGCGATTGCTCCCTATATCACAAGCATATTGCTGCCCGAAAATGCAGACGAGCGGACACGTCAAACAGCAATGATGAATGCCGCCCAACCGCTGGCCTACTATATCGCTCGCATGGGGGTGTACTACGCCGATATGTTAACACGCCAGGGATTTGGTGAGGATGTGCAGGCAGTGATCGAGGCCAACAAAAAAGGCTTGAAAAGTGCGGTAGCTGCTGTGAGTCCGCGTATGCTCGATGCAACCGCGATTATCGGTACTCCTGAAGAGGTCGTGGCAAAGCTCGATACATGGGCTGAAGGTGGCGTCGATGAGCCGCTCATGGGCATGCCTGGTGGTAGCATTGACGAGGCAGGCGCACAACTCTCGGCCTTCATGCAGGCACTCAAAGCAAATTAAGACAACAAATAAAAACAGGGTGCTGTTTGTTTAGCGAACAAACAGCACCCTGTTTTTATTTGTTTGCGATTTGCTCGGCATGTGTCAGGCGTTTCCCGATGGAGGGGTGGTCGTAGAACAGGAACTCGACGATGGGTGATGGCTTGATCTCGGCGAGGTTCTGGTTGGCGAGCCGCGTCATGGCACTTTTGAATGGCTCGATCATGTGCGTTGCCTGTAGCGCATACTCGTCGGCCTGATACTCGATTGCACGGCTGTAACCATTGGTTAGGGGCGCGATAATGAAACCAAATACTCCTGTCAATACGAGAAGCAGAGGCAGGGTGGCGGGGTCGGCGATACCATGATAGCGGTCAAGGTGCGCCGTTGCCCACGATAAGCACACATTAAACAGGTAGAGTCCTACAAGTGTGAAAAGTGACTGACTGACAATTAGTTTCCAGATATCGTGATGCACATGATGACCTAGTTCGTGCGCCAGGGCAACCTCGATTTCATCTGGCGTGTAACGGTCTATCATCGTGTCGCCCAGCACAATGCGGCGCGTGTTACCGAGTCCCATCAGTGCCGCATTCGCTGCCGTTGTCTTGCTACTCATGTGCATGGTGAAGACGCCTTGAATACGTGTATTGGCGCGGTCTGCTAACGCCACAAGACGTTGTTTCAAGTCGCTATCGGGCAGTGGACTAAATTTGTAGAACAGTGGGAGCAGCAGCACTGGCGCGAGATTTGCCATAACGACGGAGAAGAAAAGCAGAATGAGCGCGACCCAGAGCCACCATAGTTGCGGTTGCGTTGCCAGCAGAAGATAGATTAGCTCGACCACGACAATCTCGAATACGAGACCCAACGCGAACCCTTTCAGTTGGTCGATTACCCAACCACCCAATGTCATTGTTGAAAGACCATAACGGCGTGAGAGTACAAAGCCATAATATGAGAGTGGTGCCGTGATAATGGTATATCCGACGGTGAGGATCAGGAGATAGCACGCGACAATGAGCGGAAACCAACCCATGAGCGGTTGCCAGTGTAACGCTGATAGGATATTACGGAGCCATACGTCAAAGCCAATCAGGAAAATAACGATAATACCAACCACCGAGATACCAATGTTGATAAACGAGAGGCGACGACGAATACGTGCGTATTTCCGCGCCTTGCCTTGTCGCTCCATGTCAACCTCGGTGTGCTGGAATGGCTCTGTCTGCTTAACGGGTAGGTCCATACGCGTTTGCTCCCTGTCCATGATCTTCAAATATTGTTCGTGACATATAATAACATAAAAAGGGAAATAAGATGCTGTGTGTCCTCACAGTGGCTACATGTAGCCACTGTGAGGACACACAGCATACAACTACATGTTGCGTAAATTTTCTAGCGAACGTTTTGCGCTCTCTAAAGAGGGGATAGTTGGCGCGTCGTTTTCAACGGCGAATTCCCGTGTTCCGCTGACACGTGCAGCCTCGATGATTGCGGCCATTGGGAGCGTTCCAGCACCAACCTCGGTGAAGGTGCGTTCGGGCGTCATATCTTTAAGGTGAATAATTGGAATACGTCCAGAATGCTGACGTAAGAAGGCTACAGGGTCAACTCCGGCATATGCAGCCCAGTACACGTCGAGTTCAATTTTGACTAGCGATGGCTCGGTGTGCGCGAGAAAAATGTCCATCAGCGTCTCACCATTCTGTTGCGCGAACTCGAAGTCGTGATTGTGATAGCCGAATGTAATGCCTTGCTTTTGACACTGCTGACCAAATACGTTGAGGCGTGGTGCAAGTCGATGAAATGCATCTGGCGTGCGTAGTTCTGGTGCAAGCCAGGGCAACACTAATAACGTACACCCTATCTCCTGACAATAGGCGATCTCCTTTGCTAAATCCTGCTCAATCGCCTGCAATCCGATGTGTGTTGCCGCAACACGTAATCCTGTCTCCGCCAGCAACGCTTTCATTTCTTGTGCAGTAAGACCTCCGTAGCCCGCGAACTCAACACCGAGGTATCCTAGTGCCGCAACTTTGCGGAGCGTACCCGCAAAGTCTCGCGCTGTCTCATCGCGTACCGTGTATAACTCGAGTGCTATCGACGCAATATCCATAAATCAAGAACTCCTCTCACGAATTGTGTATGTATCACAATGTTTCTACACCCTAAAAGTACCACATATCTTTGTGTAGTGCTGCTACAATTTTAATTTTTAGGTGCGAGTGCTTCTTATTGTAAAGAAGCCTCTCGATAGGCTCTACGGGAGCGTTGGTTTATCGAGGCATATGAATAACATTGTGGTAACAGTGTGAACGTTGTGTGAAAAAAAGTGCGATTGTGTAAAATTGGTCAATAAATCACTAGACAAGAAGATATCTTTTCGTGCATACTATGAACGTGTGTTGTAGACGTGTTACTACAAACAGCATACATTGTATTTACAAACTTGTATGTATGACGATACATATAAAGGTAAGAAGAATATTTATGCAGCAGGAAGGAAAAGAGGCCATGCTTGGTGCAAATGGGCAACAGAGTGAGGTTGCACGCTTATTATCACAAATTAGCTCGGAGTATGAAGCCGCACAGCGGGGGATGTCGGGTCTCGCCTATGGCAACGCACGACACGATTTTATCACTGCTCGCATGGAGACTATGGGACAAATTCACACACAATTACAGGCGCTCGTTGGCGATGGTGCCATTGCCATGATTGCAGAGCAACTGAATAATACGCACTAATCGACAGAGCGTATAAACAGGAGATAGTGAACGTTCCCTGTTTATACGCTCTTTTCGTTAAAACGTCGGACACAAGACTAGTGGCTCCTGCTCTTCAATGCTTTCAGTGTGAGGAAGCTCAATATACATATCGACAGAGTGAAGTGATCTGGATGAAGGTTTATTCCAGGTGCCTATAACAATATACTCGATCTCTTCGCTCTGAAAATCTGCTTTGTCGAGAGCGTTCTCTGGCCCATCGCGGAAACTGCGTAGCCAATCTCGTACATCGTTATCACAGAGGAAAGGGGCATCTTCACTGACAAACCATTCAGCAATACCTTGTAGGTAGAAGCGGAAATTAGTGGGCAGTGGAGCACTGCGTCGAATGGGATACGCTATTTCGCGCACATCCTCATAGCCGGCTTTACGGAGATAACCAGCAAGTTTAGAACCAACCCAGCTATCTTCATAGGTATAACCCCTGTCAACGCGCTGAAATTCCCAGTCTTCTCGTGCTTGTAAGACGCGAGCTTGCAGACCAGCGTCGATGGAGTGGAAACGCATTGTGCCAAAGTCGATATCTTTGATTGCGAGCCTTCCCCCCTGCATGAGATAGGGACCCATAGCAGCAAAGGTAGATACGGGGTCAGGAAGATACTGGCTCACATTTGCGCTAAAGATCAAATCCGCCCTGCCCTGTGGGATTGGCAATTCTTCAAGCAGGGCACGTTTGTACTCTACTTGATGCCGGTACCAATGGTTGGCACTGCGGCCTTGTGCTGTCACCAAAGCCTCTGGCGAAATATCCACGCCTACAATATGCCCTCGTGGTCCAATGGCCCTTGCAAGCAATGGCGTCCATAAACCGGGACCGCAACCAGCATCGACAACAAAACATTCTTTTCTAATTGCAAGATCGCGAATCATTTGTTCGCGTTCGTATGCTTTACTTTGATGGTGTGTTTCCAACCATTCAATCGCATTAAGTGGAAGCCCACATTCGTTCATATGCACGACATCGTTTACTGCCATGACTATTTTCATCCCTATCATTTCCCTTGTAGTTGCGAAAAGCAGTTAATGTACTCTTCAGCACATGTGAATATTACCCGAAAATTTGCACTGTTACAACAATGTAGTACTTATAGACAACATTGTAAAGGACAAAAAATACAAACATGTTTAAGGGAACGTATTTTGTGTTTCAAAAGTTACATATGAAGGGAGCAAAGGAATATGTACATGCCCCATTAGCATCTGTTCATGCGTCTCTACCAGAGATTTTTGCTTTTGAGAGATTGCGCGTACTGGAGAAAATAGGTATACGAATGTTACAAATACGAAATGTTTGTTACGTGGTTTCTGTAAATTTGCTTCAAAAAGGTGTAACTAGTGTGTTATACTGTGCTACATAGCGATTTTGTAGAAACACGAATGTTTAAACTGCAAACGGAAGGAACATGTTCAGTGTCTATGGATAAGAACATACCGAAGCAGCCCAAGAAGAGAGGGCGTCCACTCAGCTCTAGAAAAAAGAAACTCGTTGAGGAATCGGATGAAGAGCTACAACAATCAATGAAAGACACAACCTTTGACGATGAACAAATAGCATATACACTCGTGGATGAAAAGCTTTCACATTTTAGCAGTTTGCTACGAAATATTCTTCATAGTGACCGTGCCGAGATTGCACGTGTGGCACGCGATTTGGACGTTGCCGAGATTACTATCTACCGTTGGATGAGTGGAAGCTCGGAGCCACGTGCAGTGCATCTAAAACGCTTGCCAGAGGTATTGGGAGAGCATCGTGGCAACATTACCTACGCCATCAACAAGACATTCCCCGGTGTACTCGATCCCCCCTCTCTTGGGATACGTGAGGTGAAGAAGGACATCTATCGACGCGTGCTTGATCTTGTGACTACCATACAAGAGGATGATGCACGCTCCTGGCAGGTGACGCAGGACATCTTTGAATATGCCCTCTTACATCTCGATTCTGACCGACGCGGCCTTGCCATCACCTATGCTAACCTCATGCCGCCCTATGAGGATGGTATTCACTCGCTACGTGAAGCCGCCATGCGTGGCAACTATCCCTGGCCGTTCAGCCTTGAAAGCCGGGCATACCTGGGGAGTACAACTCTTGCTGGTACCGCCGCAGCTCAACAACGCCTGCAAACGTGGGGCAATCTGAATAATGAGGAGCGTTTACAGGTTGATATCGACACGTTTGAACGTAGTGCCGCCGCCTGTCCTGTAATGTACGCCGGACGCATCTCCGGCGTGCTGATTGTTTCTAGCACACAAACGGGCTTCTTCGCAGACCCTATCGCACGGCAGGCGGTGAGTGAGTACGCTCAGTTACTCGCCCTCGCCCTTCCTGAGAAGGCTTTTTACCCTCACTCTCTTTTGCATTTACGACCAATGCCGGACGTGAAGTGGCAACGTGAGGAGATCGGGCGTGTTTACGTGAACCGCATTATTATATATGCACGCAAACATATGATTGCACGTCAGGAAGCAGAACAGCACGTCCTCAGGGAGATGGAACGTGAATTTGAGGAAAAAGGACGCAGCTTTAATGCTCGACAACAAACAGCGCTATTGCCCACAAACCAGGAAATTTACTAATATGATCCTCTACGGAATACCGCGCCAACGACGAAGATAAGTGCAATAAAACATATCCCCTGCGCTTATCTTCGCTTTCCGCGTACCCAATATACATATATACCGCTTTATTGCATTTCAGAAAGAATAAGGATAGTATACATAACATCTACTACGCCGCGCGGAAAGGACACTCTTCACTATGCCTGGTCTTTTTGTACGTTGTCTACTCTTCATCAGTTCCTACTTTCCGCTCTCAGTGATTTTCTCTATTCTACTCTGGGAAAAACACTTGTTCTGGGCCGTACTCATTCTACTCATCGGTCTGTCAGGTCTCGTTATCTTGCTACTCTACTTCTTATTGATTGTGCCACGCCGTACACGATCACATGAAACAGTTACCAGCCTGGAACGACATGATGGCGATGTGTTGAGTTACGTTGCCAGTTATCTCGTTCCTTTCGTGAGCCTCGACCTGACAGGCACACAGATATGGGCCGTTCTGGTGTTTCTTGTCGTTTTATTGATCATTTACGTTAATTCCAATATGATCTATATAAATCCGATGCTGAACATTCTGGGCTATCATCTCTACGAAATCACGATAGACCATAACGAAGCGTCTTTCTACCTTCTTACGCGCCAGCGGGTAGCACTACAGAGTCATATCCATGTCGTGCATATTGGCGACACAACATTTCTGCAGGTAAAATAATGTCTACAACGTATAGCGAAGGAGCTAACAACCTTATGATTGCTCCCTATAGCACAACTTTTGAAGATATTCTCTCGCAACCCTTTGAGGTACGCAATGGCGAAACAGGAAAAGATGTAAGCGACATCATTGTTTGCCTCGCCTCAACAATGTCAAATAATGAGGAGACGCTGGAATTTCGTCGTCTCGAACTCTCAAGGGACCTTGAAGGAAAGTTTCGTGAGAAGGTGCAAAAGTTTCTTACGAGCTATAGTAAAACGTGGCAGAGCGGTGGACGTGTTATCTATCCATATCAAGGCGATAGCAAGCCAGAGGACCACGAAGTTGAGTACGTCGATATGACCGCCACTAACTACGCATTCATCAAGGCACAGGTGCTGCCTATTCGGTCATACCAGGATAAACTCTCTTTTCAACAAAGTGATACAGCTTTTATACAGGGTTTACGCTTTTATGTAATTGTGGCGAAGCCAGTGCATAATCCACAAGATATAGTCTACTTGTATCGCTTCTACAACCAGAAGCAACTACTAGGCCAGTCACGTTTTTTTGGAGCCATTTGGCGCGGCAATAATGAATACGATCTTGTGAGCGAGCCGACGTTACTTTTCGATAATAATATAGATTGCGTCAGTCGTGGTGACGATCTGTTCATTTTCAAGAAGGATAACTTTCATTCGATTTTTCGCTTCTTAGAGGAGCTTGAGAAGTCGGTTACAGTTGCCGTGACAAGTATTCATACGCAACTTACGCAGATACGGGTTGCGGTCGATGGTTACGACGATTTCGTGAATGATTGTAAAAAGAACCGCTTGAAAATGGCGATGCTCAACAACATCGCGAAAAAGCCATATCTGAAAGACCTGACACCCGCGAAAATTCAGCGCGTCGTTGACCGTTTGGACAAAAACCTTGTCGGCGAAGCGTTTCTGACGGCATTTACGAAAGAGCAAAAACTGCTCTACGACGCAAAGCGTCCCTGGGTCTTGCTAAAGTTGCTGGGAGACAGCTATCTTTGGTCCGACATGACCGAGATTGGCTACGATGTAAACGCCAAACGCGAATTGTAGGGACCTGATGATGCTGTTTAAGAACCCAACGGGCGACCACAAGGGTCGCCCGTTCTCAAATTAAAATTTGTCCGTTCCCAAATGAAAGATTTCCCGTTCCTGAATTAAAAATAAAAGAGCATTATCAAGCCCCTACGAGTGGTTTCATTCGTATTACAAGAAAGAGCATGTTTGTGTAGGAGGAATTTATTTATGTATTGCGCTAAATGTGGGGCGCACAATCAGGATGGCGCACATTTTTGTCAGAATTGTGGTAGTGCGCTACAAGCACCAGACGCTGTGATGCAGCGACCGCCGATTGATCCCTACCCAATATATAACCAACAAGAGGTGCAAGCACCAGACCGTCGGAGTACCAGGAGTGCGAGACCCACAAGGACTTCTAAGATAGAGGACCCCTATAAAGATCAGATTAAACAACTCAAGCTTGAAATCAGGCAGATGAAGCTCTATCTGAAAGAGGTCAACACAAAGATGTCGGCGACACGATCACAGTACAACCAGACCTCAGCTTTTGTGCCCGAAGGTGTTTTCAAACGTGGTTACAAGTGGTTTGAGGATATGCGTTTGCTTGGCCCACAACAGCAGAAGCAACAGTTGCAACAACAAATTATTCAGCTTGAGCAAGAACTGATAGGTCTGCAACAAACGCAGATGCAATGGAAAATGGAAAACGAAGGATAATAATAGATGTGGAATGTCGTCAAGCTGGGTGGCATGCCACCCAGCTTGACGACATTCCACATCTATTATCTTTAATGGGCAAGGTGGAGCGTCATGCCTTGCATCGTTTGTTGCATCAGAAAATTCGTTACAGCTTGCGTATCGTGTGTCTCATTATACACGGTAATCTGGCGGTCGGCTCCTGTGCCATGCGGACTTTCTAGCAGGTCGCGCAGATAGTTAATCTCGCGTCGGCTACCAAGATCGTCGATCACATCTTCAACGAAGTCGAGCAGTTCTTCGATAGATTCGCGCATACTCAAGCGGCGCTCTTGGATAAAGTCAACCACCTCGGCATCGAGTCCATAGCGCATCGCTCGCCACTTGTTCTCTTCGATGAAATGACGTGGTAAGACGTGTGTTGTCATGTTATGTATATACATCCAGTGCAGTTTTGCCACTAGTGCCTGACAGAGGGCCACGATGCTTAATGTATCCTCGACGGTGGCGGGCATGTCGCAGATCCGAAACTCGATGGTGTTGAAGAAAGCGTGTGGACGCACATCCCACCAGATACGCTTGCCATTGTCGATACAGCCAGTACGTATCAGGTGTTCCACGTAGCCATCGAAGTCGCCCATAGAGGTGAATGTATCGGGAACGCCAGAGCGTGGAAAGCGTTTCCACACAACGGCGCGATACGATTTTGTGCCAGAAAAACGATCTGCCCAGAACGGCGAATTGGAGGAAATGGCGAGTAAGTGCGGGAGCCATGTACGAACTTGATTCATGAGAGGGATGGTGATAGAACGTTCTTCTATGCCCACATGCACATGTAGACCAAAGATCAGAATCGAGCGTCCCACGTCCTGATATTCCTCTTCCAGCAACTGATAGCGGTCATTGTGTGTACGTAGCTGGTCTTGCCAGTGTGCATTAGGATGGGTACCCGCGCTGATGAGTGCCAGACCATCTTCATCGACCAGTTGTGCGAGTGTAGTGCGGAGGCGTTGCACCTCGCGCCGTGCATCGTGCATCGTCGGGCATACATCGGTGACGAGTTCAACGGTTGATTGGAGCATCTCCGCCTTGATACTCTCTCCAAGTAGGGGTGTGCCTTTTTCCAGGATTGTATGAATATGCGAGGCAAGCTGACCAGTGTGTTTGTCCACCATCTGGAATTCTTCTTCGACTCCGAGCGTAAAACGTGGTTTCATGCAAGCACCTTTCAAAGAACGTCTTGTGAACATACGCTTAGCAGAACAGAAGTTTTTTCTCTACAGCTACAGAATTCGCGCTACTGGCTGTTCCTACAAAATCTGGGACTTATAGCGTACACAAGTCTCAAGCATTCTGTCAAGTGAATTGTGTGCTACCGCCAGCATCCAAGCAAAAGTCGTTGGAAAGAGGCATGCAAACCCGTTGACAAAGCGCAAGGAAAGGTGTAATATTGGCCCTGTCATTCACGACAAACAATGAGTCCTCGTGGCGGAATGGTATACGCGGCAGGTTGAGGGCCTGTGCCGAGAGGCGTGCTGGTTCGAGTCCAGTCGAGGACACTTTTGGCTTCCATCATTCAGTCAAGTAAGGGCGATTAGCTCAGTTGGTTAGAGCGGCTGCTTTACACGCAGTAGGTCTGGGGTTCGAATCCCTAATCGCCCACTTCCTATTCTTGTTACAATGGCCTGTAGAGCCATTCTAACCAACTAAGCAGTATTGTAATACTAGAGTTTATACAGCCGATTTTACGTCATTTTCTGGACGTGAGACCGGCTGTCTTCCATTTTAGATACTCTAGCCCTGCTGTTATCGTAGAGTTAAAAAAGTACAAACAAAAAACTTTATACGAATTGTATCGTTTCATACAAGAGCTTATGTGCATCTGGTATTGTGCATTGATGAATATAGTTTCTTTTTATGACGTATAGAACATTTGTGGCGAATAGATACGCACTAGTTGTCTTTAGTAACTCTTTTCGGTTTTTCGCCTTTATATGTAATTTTTGTCCTCCCATCTTCTGTACTTTGTTCATATGGACTATCGTGTGGATCAAGAGCAGCATCAATCAAAGTAACATTAGAAGAAAGAGGAGGTTCTGATGTTACTGAAGAAACTGGAAGAAGCCATTGAAATAACGGTAACAATACAGCGAGTGCAGTAAAGACTATAGGTAGAGTATTGGACCAATCACCCTGAATGATGTGTTCGGTACTCAATATCCAGATAACAATGGCAGCGCATACGAGGATGATAGAGATAGTGATAGCAGTTAAACGTGCTCTTAGCATATGTTGTCGCTTTATCATGATATGATATTTCCTAGCAATAAGAGTAAAGATCGTTCACGAATCTAATTTTTCTTGTTTAATAAATGGGTAGTTCGATGTCTGTTGCTGAAATTTCTCAAGGGAAGAGAATGCAGCCTCTTTATCCCTGTCATTAGAATATTTTGTGATGTCAGCTTTCTGTTGTTCTATGTCTCTGCGCAATTCTTCGCCATCTCTGTAAGGATAATGCCACTCTGAATTTCGTGGATTCCAAATTTCTATGTTAAACTCCTTTGACTCAATAATTTTTGCCTCGTCAACAAAGAACTTAAATTTCACACGAAGATGACAGGACATCGGTGAGCCTATCATAATATGAAAACGTTCAGTATCTCCCGAAGGTATTTTTCGTCTAAAAATATATGTACGTTCATGGTTTCCCTTCAATGGGTCTATAACTGCACCGTAAGTTACATCACTATAACCACCGCCACCAGACCTCGGATTGGAAGTTTTAAAAAATCCATTCTCGGTTATAATGTAGTCTCCATTTTGGTCGAAGCCTTGTATTCTTTCTTGTCCTTGATATGTGTCGCCCTTTGTATCTTTACACATCCATGTAGCATCTATAGTTCCTAGCCTAATCCCTTCGATTGTCCGCTGAAAAGGAGGGCTTGAGGAGAAATTAAATATATTTTTAAACTCTTTTCTGAGTGCTTCAAATTGTTTAAAATTGGTCGCTTCCTTTTTCAAAGAAAGAATCTTTGAAGTGTCTCCACTTGAAATATCTCCCCTGTATTGTCGTTCGGTATTAGTAAACAGGCGGTTTAAAAGAGGTTCGTCAATTTGGATCTGACAATCGAATGCTGTTCCCCATCCGTTATTTGTTGCCGTAATATTCAGCTCATCACCTTCGATATTCGTCTTAAAATTCAATGCTGGGGTCTGGTCGATTTCTGCTTCGAGGATAGTAATAGCGAATTGCCAAAGAGAAGCTGTAGCTCTTCCTGTATTTTGGAAATTAAAGTCGATAGTTGGGAAACGGTAGTTGTAGAGAGTAGGCAACCATGAGTTACCTATCTGTTGAATTTGATTAATATCAATCATCATTATTTTCCTTATCTTTTACACATTGATATCCCATCGCTCGGTAGGACCTTCTAAAGCATCGCTTAATTCCATTTCTGTTTTACTAAACTTTAGAGATTGTTGGTGAAGGTACCGTTTCATTCCGTATATTCGTTCCAGGCGTCGTTGATGACCTTGCATTCGAGAGATTGTAGCTGCTTCGATAGCAAGTGGTTGACCTGCGTCAATTTCTCCGCCATATATAAAGGCTTCGGCACGTCCTATCGTCAGGAGTATTTCATTGTTTTTGGTTTTTGGAAGTGCAGCTTCAGCGAGGTCAATGTACTCTAACGCTTTTTGCATTTGCCCTAGAGATGCGTAACTTTTTGCATACTCTTCGTAGATTGTACCGAGATTGTAGTGTCCATGAATACTATTTGCTTCTGGGTCAACCGTAGCAGCTAGTTCTTCTGCTTCTCCCATTGCATGTTCAAAACCGTATATATCTTTGTTTGGCAAGTATGCACGTCCTAATAGCTGAATGTTGTTTCCTCGTGAAGCTGCATTGGCTTGTGGTGTTGTTTCCCAAGCTGCCTCAAGGTAGGTGATGGCTTTTTGTATGTTTCCTAATCGACGGTACATATCACCTTGATACGTAAGGGCAATATTTAGTAACGTCTGGTCATTGATGATGCGTGCAATAAGCTCCATCTGATGATAATATTCGATTGAAAGAGACACTTCGCTGGTTCTTGCATTCATAGATATGACATACCCTGCCGCTTGGTAGGCATGGGCAAGAGCCTTTAATAGCCTATAATCTTCCGTTGCAATCTGCATTTTTACATCTTGCACAAGCTTCTCTATAATGGGACGCGCCTCGCTAATACGCACTTCATTCATGAGAGACCAAACGCGCTCAACGATCTCTTCTATTTGTTCGGGTGTTTTAGGAACGTAGAGCGATGCGGCTACACCTAAGCGTTCTGGTTCAATACCAAGTGCGTCAGCAATGCGTCGTAATTCATGAATGTTATTCAGTTGACGTTCGCCGTTTTCGTATGCTCGAAGGGTGCGAGGTTCTATATTGAGATCGAATGCTAATTGTTCTTGCGTCAACTTATTCGTATTTCGGTAGTTTTTGAGGAATTGCCCTGCAAGCGATGGGGTAGATTTTGATTGCTGCATAGCCACGTTTTATCCTCTCCAAAGCATTATTGAATGCATTATCGCCACATTTTGTACCTGTAGTCTGAGACCAAAAAGACTCATAATTATAGTAGGTAGAGTAGTTGATAGCACTACGAAATGTCAGCTTTGGAGTTTTTACGTGGACCTTTGGGTCCCGGTTTCGGACCTGGTTTACGCTTAGTAGCGAGAAATTGGTCGAGGGAATCAGTGTAGATGAAACCTTCTCTGCCAAGTCGGAAACCTTCTAAGCTTCCCTTTCTTAGCAGTTGAGCGATGTAGACCCTGCTTAGTCCAGAGCGTTTTGCGGCCTCTGGTGCAGAGAGATATTCACGACTTATGTCGATGTCTTTGAGCATACCGCCTCAACCTGTATCTACTAGACTTCTACCAGATTCATTTTAGCACAATTAGCATCGTTTGACTACTAACTCATTGAGTGATACAATTATCGTGACGATGATAATATCGTGGAGATGCTAATTGAGGCTTATGTAAGCAAAGCCGTTGAGGGCGTTCAAGCACCTGAACAACTAAATAGCGCGTGTGTCCTGGAAGGAACGGCGTGAGAAGGGACACGAAACGGGCAACCGTGCGCGTACCAGTAGCTTTGGTAGCTACAAGGGTAGATCGTCTGTGCATATCATGACCAATGTACAGACCACTTTGAGGTAATCAGTCAGCGATTGAGGACTATCGGCAAGCCATTAGGGTGTGCTGACCAGAGGGTGCAACCTCTAGTCAGCGATGTGAGAACTATTGGCAAGCCATTTGCGGTAGCGATGCTAGGCTCTCATATGTAAGTATGCATGTTTTGAGTCTAGCTTGTCAATCAGTGTATTAAAAGGAGTTAGGCTCGTGGTAGCACACTATGACCAGGACAACCAGAATACGTCTTTGACGGCTCTCGACCAGTATCTCCATTCGGTAAGATGGACCCCTCAACTGGTACTTGAAGAAGAGGTAGGGTTGATCGAGCGTGTGGAGTTGGGGAAAGCGGAACGATCTCAAACATGTCCAGACGTGCATGTGATCGAGAATGCGAACCAAGCGCGTGATCGGCTGGTCGCCGGATATCAACCTCTAGTTCTTTACATTGCGAGGAAATACGCGCATCGGACGCGCAGTATGGACCTCCTGGATTTGGTTCAAGAAGGCAATCTTGGACTGTTACGTGCCGTTGAACTCAATGATATGAGCAAGGGATACTCATTAGCTGGTATCGCAGGACGATGTATTCGAGATAACATCTTAGATGCCTTGTACTATCGTGATCGGCTGGTCCGTCTTTCGGCAAAGACGGAACGAGCATTAGGTCATATGAATCATCTTGAGTGGCAATTGACAGCAACTCTTGGTCATAGCCCCTCTGTGAAAGAGATGGCTGAGGCGATGCAGGTGAGTGAAAAGAAGGTTCGGGAATTGATAATGTCGGTTGAGGCGGGACAGGTCGAAAGTTTACATTTCATCCTGGATGGGGATGAGGAAGAGGAACGTCACCATCTGGTGCCGTTGTTTGTGGTGTCGCAAGAGGATGATGTGCGTGGAGCGGAGATAGTGCCTCTGGTGCATCAGGCAATTGAAGCGGTGTTGTCGGTGAAAGAACGCGAGGTCGTCGCTCGTCGCTATGGACTGAGTGGGGAATGTCAGATGCAAAAAGAGGTGGCGGCTGAGATGGGGATGTGGGCTTCAAATGTTCAGCGTGTTGAGAGACGAGCAAAGAAACGGCTCCATGCGGCACTTGCACCTGTGTACTTGAATGGACAAGAGGAAGAGGTGGCCTAATGGCAAGCCGTATGCTCGCTCGTCAACGTCGTCGGAGCAAAGTGAAATACTTCTACGTCGTTGAGTTCTCTAACGGGCTGTACCTACGTAGCTCTCGCTTGAAATTGCTCAAGTGGGCATTGCTCTCGGTGCCTATTGAGCAATTAGAAAACATCGTCGCTTGCTACTGTATGTGGGAACTTCCTGCCTAATGGCAAAGCCGTGTACAGCGTTTGTGTGTTGCACCTTATCGGCGAGGACGGTGGGGTGCGTCTGGCGGTATGGGTAGGGCAAATATCCGGCCTTCTTCCACACTCAACACGTCCCCATTTACAGAAACATTTCCACAGTCGGGGTGGTGTGGTGTGGCTGTTGGTTGGTGGGGTGCGGTTAGTACGCGCTGGCGGCGGGGTTCCCTTTAGGGGTGCCGACAGACGACGTACTAACCGTCGGGTTCCCTTCCTCTTCTTGACTTTATAAAGGACAACTCACACAAGTAGGACGAGTAAATAAGTAACTATCGAAATGTAAGTACTGTTTCGGGATGATTTGAGAAAGAGGGTGTATGACACAACGCATACAACATTTATCCTTTGATGAGAAGGTTCGGACAATCGAGCAGCATCACTTAGAAACGCTGTTCTTCTGTCCTAACCCCTGGGCGTTGCGACATAGGTTTGTCAATGAGGCAACGGGTGAGACGATACGAGCGCGATGTGACCGATGGACTTGCTTGTATTGTGGACCTCGCAAAGTGGTTCTTCCACACTTTTCGTGCTCATCAGGAACGGATTTCATGCGGCCTCCAGAAACCGGCTTCGTAACAGTTCAAAGCTTCCACGACCAAACATGGAGCGCTTCACAAACTTCAAACGATTGACT
>JAABUJ010002761.1_pt1 | contig 20866 bp, 28 predicted proteins | sample 5559131 | NCBI WGS metagenome assembly JAABUJ01 (sample SAMN10711875, study PRJNA513366) | rock metagenome | isolation source: Antarctica rocks | place: Antarctica: Victoria Land, Mt New Zealand nord | collected 2016-01-07 | reverse complement strand
ATAGAGATATTGCCTATCAGGCCTTCAAGAAAAGCAAGAAGTCGAGTCTGAAGGATTGTGATGCACAGGTTCATCAGTCTCCTCTCCTTGCCAGCGTCCCTGCTCCTACTCATCTCCAGCACGCCGGTGCATACCGGTACCTCAGCGCTCGGCCCACAATGGCCATACAACCTCCCACCACACGCCAAGTACTACCCAGAAGACGAACACGGCGTCCGACGGGACCTCGAGATTCAAGACCGACTAGCATACCAAATACCCGCCGGCATACAGAAGATGAGCGGCGACGAAGGGGAGAAGTTTCTGATGACGTACTGGCGTTTTGAGTTCCAAGATCCTGGAGGAGAGGGAGGTCCGAGGATACTTATACCAGAGACACGAAGACCGGCTGCCGGATCTTTCGATCTGGGTGTTGAGGCGAATGGGACGATCTTGCACCTTCTTCTACCGCCTTTCCTCCTCCACACCGCCGACGACCAGACCTCATTTGACAATCGCTTCCTCCGCTTCCCGCGTGGAATCCGTCCGTCACTTGAAAAGCGTGGCTTTCAATGCCCAGCCGATACCTCAAATTGCCAAGGCGTCAACCGGCCAAACAGCTGCTGCGCGAACGGGGAGACTTGTCAGCTGATCACTGACACGGGGCTCGGCGACGTGGGATGTTGCGGGCAGGGCCAGACATGCTCGGGAAAGGTGACGACTTGCGATGCGGGTTATACGAGCTGTCCGAATAACCCGGGTGGAGGGTGCTGTATTCCAGGGTATTCGTGTGTGGATATTGGCTGTGAGTCTGGCTCTACCTTTAGAAGGGGACAAAGGAGACAAGGTGGAAAAAGCTGACTTGGTTTGAATGTGGCTTCAGGTGCGATAAGTTCGACGTCTACGGTCGTCATAACACCTACCGTAACCGCCTCCGGCTCCCCTAGTCCCAGCCCTACTTCCTCCTCAACCACAACCTCTTCAAGTCCAACAACAACCACGACAACAGCCTCCTCATCCATCATCGCAATCGTCCCCGTCCCGCCTCCTTCATCATCTCCCTCAACCGCAACGACCACTTCCTCCTCGACCAACGCCCAAAGCCCCCTGATCTGCTCCCCAGGCTACCAATCCTGCGCCGCCACTCTCGGAGGCGGCTGCTGCCCCACCGACCGCGCATGCGGCCCCAATGACTGTCCCACCTCCGCCTCATCCGCCTTGTCACCGACTACTAGCACCACCACCAGCACGACCGACATCCCCGCAGCCGCCGCCCCCGTCCGCCCCACCTCCGTCGCCACCACCACGACCAGCACCTCGGCCACAGACACAGCATGTCCGACGGGCTTCTACCAGTGTTCGGCCTACTACAGCGGCGGCTGCTGTCGAACGGGGCGCGACTGCGGCGCCACGTCTTGTCCGACGGGCGCCTCCTCCGTCCTGGTCTCCAACGGCGTGACCGTCCTCGTCGCTTCGGGCGTGACCGTCTCTGGCGATCGTCTGAGTGGAAGCGGAAGTGGGAGCGCGAGTGCAACCGCGCCACCTACAACGACCGTCACGACGACGACGGCGGTGGGAAGTGCGGGGAGTGGAGGCGGGGGAGCAGGAGCAGGAAGTGGGAGTTGCGCGTCGGGGTGGTATAGTTGCGTCTCGAGTGCCGGAGGCGGATGTTGTCCGAGCGGGTATCTTTGTGGGGCTAGCTGCACGGCGAGCGTCAGTGGGAGTGTCACGGCTGGGAGTGTGGGTAAGATTGCCGCCAGTGCCGCCGCTCCTGCCTTTCGGGGGAGTGGGGCTTTGTTAATGGGATTGTGGGTCTGGTTTGGGGTCGCTGGGCTTTTGGGTGTTTGGGTCGGGATGTAGGTCGGGTGCTTGGGTTTGTATAAAGTGGGTATTGTTCGTGTGTCTGGACATATAGAGTGGGCATTGCGACTTGAGTGTGAGGAGTTGAGATGGAGGTATCTGTACAACCTAGAGACGTGTAGCTACCTACCTACGAACATAGCTATCTGTGTGATTTGTATCCTCATCAGAGTTTTTGCGGGACACAGAAGTGCAAAGGTGTCCCACTCAATAATCAAGCTAAATTCACAGCTTCCTACAAGCTTCCTACAAGTAAATTCTCAGTACCTAGGTACCGAGTAGCCACAGAGGCTGTGAAGAGAAATAAACTGAGCTGAAAACACTCGACGTCATGGTCAACGTGTCCAGCAGAAGTGATAGTGAAAGCCGCCCTGACTGGTTCAAGGAGTAGTGCAAGGTACATTAGCTCGAAGGGAAGGGAAGAGATACGCCAACAGCGCCTTCGCTTGCAAGGTGACATCGGCCAGATTGAGGGAAGTACGATGTAAATCAAGCATACACGCACGCTCGCTCGCTCGCTGGTTTGTGAAGGGAGATAAAAAGGATTCGAAACGAATAGTAGAGTTTAATGAATTTAGGAGGTGGGGTGAAATGAGGCCCTCCTCCGCTATAGGAATGATGGCACTCGCGCGATTCTAAGGTCTCTTTCCGCGACTGTCGCTTGCGGTGGTGTAGTTGAAGCAAGAGATGGAGACTACACGTGTGGCAGATGGCTGGTGATGATGGAGGGGAGCCAAGATGTGCGCTTGGATGAAAATTCTATATGGACCAGTCAGTGAGTGTTTGGGAGCAATTACCAACGATATTATCTAACCGTGTTCACTCGATTTGCCCTCTCCTCCCTCTCCATGCCCCTCTCCATCTTCGGTAGCGGCTGGCTGCAGGGACGCTTTCCCATCCGCGGTTGTGGTAGGCATATCGGACGTTCCGTCAAGACCCGGATTCGAATTCTCTGTCTGCTTGCTCCTGCCAGCCGCTCGAGCGTGTTGCCTCTCCCAAACTTCCTGTCGATTCTTCTCATCTTTCGCCTTTCGCATCCGTTCCGCTTCCTCGACACCTCCACTCTTCTTCAATTTCCCCTCTTCGACGAAATTCCCAAGTTCTTTCTGGAACTCGCCGCCGCGACGGCTTTCGAGCTCTCTCTGCCGAGCCTTCTCCGAACGTTCGATGGCCTCGAGTCGAGTCTCGTGGTTCGGTTGTAATGCTCTCACTTCTCCGAGCACTCCCTCTTGCGCTTTGACAGGATCCATTTCGTGATCGAGGCCGGCTGTAGTGAAACCTCTGGATGTACTCCTCACGCCGCTTCCTGCGGGCCCGGTTTGCAGATGCTGCTGCTTGGTAGCCTGTTCCACCAAAGCAAACGTTTGCGTCGCCTTTTCCAGATCGTCTTCGAGATCGGCCGCCATTTCCTCGTACCAGCTCAGAAATTCTCGATCATTGCAGACAGACTGAAGCTCCCGAGACCAGACTTTGTTCCAGATAGGCTTCTCTCTCTTGAGATATTCTTGCATCTTCTTCAGTCCTGCCGTTGCCACGCTGATGTCCTTGCTGACAATTTCGAGTTGGCGAGGCAGAGGACGTACACCCCGTGTGACAACGTCTTTACGTAGATCTTCGACGACGTCTTGAAGGTCATCTACACGGTTGATGATCTTCTCGGAGTCTTCGGTAAGCGAATCCTTACCGGCATTGACGTAACCGCGGCCGCTCGAGGCATCAATGGCTGGGACGGCAACGTTGACTGCGACAGATTTGACGGTTGCGGCTTTGGTTCGGATGCTTGACATGGAGGTAGCCATATCAGATGCAAAAGATGAGTATGTTTGACGGACCAAGGCAAGGTCTCTACGGAGACGTCGAATCTCGGAAACCTGGTTTGAGTTGTCGGCCGAAGAGCTACTTGAACGGAAGCCGTTTGCTTGTGTCCTTTCATGTGTCGGGCGCCGTACAGGGCCAGGCGCAGGTGAGGCGGCAAGACGAGCCAATTCCTTAGCCGTATCCTTTTGACGATCGGAAACCAGCTGGAGAGCTGACTGCTGTCCATCAACAACTGTCCTGACCCCCTCTACCAGACGCCGAAGCCCGCCCATGCTTTCGTCAATGTGTCTCTTCACTTCGTCCAACGTCTCTACGTTGAGAACCAACACGGACCGATCCTTGATATCAACGAGGTCTTCGATTTCGTGACGTACACCCGAAACGGGATCTTGGATATAGATCTCTGGCAGATCCTCGCCATTGCTATGAGTGTTCCACGAGAATTTCTCAATGAACGCAAGCTGCAATCTAGCAATCGAGAGTTCGTCGTAGCCATCTAGAAGTACGAACTTCTTGATCCTGCTCTTGTACTGCAAGAAAAGCGTTAGCTCTTTTGCGGGCGGGGGCGACTGCTCCGGAAGGAACAGCCGAGATGGGGCTGTTGTAGAAAACGGCACTGCATAGCGCTCTCCTTCTGCCATGGAGCCGGATTGCCCATGAGTGTTGCGCGCGGCTCGCTCGTCAGCCTCTTCGAGCGCAGCGGCTGGAAGACCGCCTTCGCCGTTCGCTGATGGCCCGGTAAGGGTAGCTCCCACGATAGGCTGGTCGTTGACATCAAGCTCAGTGTAAGATCGCCGAACTTTGTCTTCTGTAGTCTTGAAAACAGAACTATCCTCTGGTAATGCACCCTCCGGAGGCGGGATTGAAGGTGCCGCAGCCGCTTGCCCTCCTTCTTCGGATATTCTTCGCGAAAGCGTTGTATTCCTGACCGGTGAACCATCTGGTAGGCGATTGGCCGAACGCTGACGGCCATGTAGTAAAGCTCCTCGGGTTCGGACAGCATTCATTGACTCGCGTACTTCTCGACCTCTATTCGGTGCTGGTGAGTTCTGTGCTTGAGGTAGTATTGATACACCACCCTGAGACCCGCCCAAGTGTCTCGACAATTGGTAGGCGGAATATCTTCGCGAAGCACGCCTCTCGAGATCCCCGGTTCTTTGTAACGCCCCTAGGGCATCCTGCTCCTTGGGCGGGGGTGGGGGAGCAGGCAAGTGAGCCGCGTTACTGGGCGCTGCAAACGACTGTCTAGGCATCGTCACGGCTTCTAAAGACGGTGATAGGACGGGAAGGTTCTGCATGGTATTGCTTGACATGGACGACTCTGACAGTGACTCTGGCGGAGAATTCCGGTGGTCCTGATGGGACATTTGACCAGCAGTATCGGTTAACGCCAAGCTGTCCTGCCGCGCTGGTGACGCTCTCCCGCTTGGATATGACGAGGTACGAGGTGGTATGCCTTGTTGATCTTCATACTGTTGAGTCTCTGCGGGACCAGTCCGACGTGTTGATCTTCTACCACTCGACCGTTGAGATGGGCCGTCGTCGAGGAGGGTCATGCCGGTATCAACACTAGACGCATTACTGCCACTACTACTATGTCGAGAGGAAGCACTCTCTCTCGCCTGCTGCCTTGAACGTAGCCGCTGTTGCTTTTTTTTCAACCCATGGAGTAGGTTGATGATGATGTCTCGTATCCTGGGTAAAAATTTGTCAAGGCTCGCGGGGCTGGCTTCTTGACTAAGCGTGTCTTCTAGGATGGAGCGTAGAAGGTCCGGTACGGGCCCAAGGTCAGTCGTGTCCACACCTATTGCCGTGAACGCACGACACGCGATATTGAACTCATAGCCCAACCGCACATAGACATCTGAGACTTCCCCTTCGGTTGCGCTCTGTCGCGACCATTGAGTCAATGTCTCCAACAGTTGTTTGGTCGCGATAAGTAAGTGTGTCACACTCTTCTCGATCTGCGAGAGCTGTGGGGATTGTTGCTGCTGCTATTGGGCTGTGTCAGCAAAACCTCAACTCACTCCGCTACGTAACATGTGGAAGTGAGTGACTTCGAGGCTATGTCCTGGCCCGCAGCTGTACATAGATTCAACGAAACCAGAGACGGCCAACTCACACTTGGACGTCTGGAAGTCGGAGACCTCCCAGAATTAGATGAGGTGGTGCCCCACGGCTCAACTTGTGCGGGTGGGTAACTACTCGTCGATGGCACAGTATTTAGAGGTGGCCCCGGTTCTGGCACAGGTGATCTTCTCTGGATTGAACGCTGCGAGTTTGGTTGGGCCGACATGATGGCAACGAAACCCCAAGTCGACATGAACTTCTTCTTGGTTGTTACAGTTGAAGGACGTGTTGACCGATGTGACGGAGAGCACAGCAGTGAAGTAAGGTATGAGTTAGAATGCAAGTGTAAAAATACCTTAAGGTACGGTACCCAGCCTACGCTAGCTAACCGAGCATGAGCACGGACATTGCCGCTTTTGAGTCTGTATCTCTGGACGCCTCACATATGGGGCCAAGGACCCCAAGCTGATTGAGTAGCTTGTATCAAGCCTATTACAGCGCTATTCTCTCTACTCAACCGATATGATGATGTTCAACATACTTATACAAATAGTTTCACTGACTTCTCGTAGATATTGATGTGTGACTGTAAAAGAAAATACTCTTAGGTCACAGGAAGTTTAGGTAAGCGATGAAGAGGCTGGAGTCCAAGATATCTTGCTGCCTTAAGGTACCTAGGTACCTCTTTATCCTGACCTACCTACTTTAGGTAAGGTACTCAATTCACTTCGGTGAGACTTCATCAGACAGCCGCAGCCCGTGCGGATACGATATGTACAGTAAAGTACTGAACGTTACCTTTCCTACCATACTCAGAAGATTGGTAGGTACCTGTACCTGAAGCTACCATACCTGTTTCCAGGTGTTGCTCATGCCCATTTACAAGTACCTCCGAAGGTACGAATGTATAGGTACTCCAGAGAATAAGATGAATTGCTATCTACGGCAGGTACCTGTAAAGTAGTCCAAACGTTAGCGCACCGGACCGGGTGAGAAGTGATATCACTCAAATAGGTTAGTGCTCCCGCGATTCATAACACCACAGAGGCACTTTCCTTACCTTACCTTACCTTACTTAATAGTGTAACTTAATTTACCTGCCTTAAGTCACCTCCCCGTACCTTGGCTTGATGATCCTATTTCACCTCACTTGCATCCGTCGTGCCCACACAATCTCCAGAACCCGTCTCAGGCTTCCATTCCCATTCCCATTCCCATTTCACTTCAAAATCCTACATACACGTCGTCGCCGCAATCTTCTCTGGCTGCTGAAAGTAATTAAGTCCCTTCCTCTTCAGCTGCGCTTGATCAGCGCTCGTGGCTGTCTCGAGCCTTTTTACTCGCGAGACGCCCGATTTTCCTATTTCAAACCACCTGACTTTCCACTCAACGGTAAGGTAGCGATGGCGTCGTCAGCTGCGGTCGTCCCATCATCCAATGGATCCTCCAGCAATGGTGGAATCTCTGGCGGAAAGTCAGCCATCTCCGGTAACAAGGCACAGTTGAAGGCGACGGCGAGCACCAAAGCGGTGGACTCTGGGATGGGACAAGGTGCAGGTCCAGCTGATTTGTCTTACAAGTAAGTTGCCCTTTTCTTCTGACCTGCTCGCTATGATTCTTTTCGCGTCCATTGGGTTACTGTTGTACTCCCGTCATATCCTTGTATTGGTACGAACCCATCACTCGTGAATTTCACCTTTCTGGCGCATCGGGGTTTGCAGTACTGTTCCGCGCAATCCGGGGTGTCCCAGATGCTGGTGTAGGAAGCAACTTGACAATGCCCAAGACTTCCACCCATATTCTTCTCTCCTTCTCCACTAAGCTGCCCTACCTGATCAGGACGTACCAGCTTACTAATGTTGATCTTCTTTCATAGACGACCTACGCAGAAGGCTTGGACCCATGGAGCCAATCCTATCACACAGCGGTCCTCACACCAACAGAATGGCTTTTCACACGCAACGAAGATTCAACCACCAAAAACGATGACCTCAAGAGAGACGAACACAGCGGACAAGCATGCTAACGATCGATTGATGTTCCTGCTCGCAAACTTCATGGTAAATGCCATCTTTTTAGAATCGACTGGTTGGTTGCGCTAACTGTCACTGCTACCTAGGGACTCTCTGCGAAATTGACCACCAAGACGGGGGACAAGTACACGGGCATCTTCGCTGGTCTCTCAGCGGAGAACAATGAGTCTGCCTATCTTATGAAGATGGTGCAGCATGTGGCCTCCACCACCGAAGCTGGGGACAATGGGTATGTTGGCGTCGGAACGGACTACGCCATGTCCTTTTACATCAAAGATGTCGTGGACCTTGCGGCGGAAAACATAATTCTCGATGACACAGCCGCGAAGCCACAACATGGTGAGCGTTTTCTTCTGCATTGGCAACTGTTTGGACCGTCTAACGTTCGAAGGTACACAATCTGCATTCAAGACAGACGCGGACATCACTGGTAATCTCACCATACGCGAACGGAATCTTCAGCGTTGGGAGCCATCGGCCGACACCGATGTTGACTTATCACTCGAAAGTGCCGGTGGTGCGACCTGGGATCAATTTGAGGCCAACGAGCGCCTGTATGGTCTTAAGACCGACTACCACGAGGAGATATATACCACAAGCATTGACCGCTCTAATCCACTATACAAACAGCGCGCAGCACGAGCGGAAAAAATAGCACGCGAAATCGAGAATCAGAGTACATCAAATGCACATCTCAGAGAAGAGCGTGGTCAAGCCGTCGCGGAGGAAAACTTGGACGAAGAAGCGAAGTGAGTCGTCTTGCTACAGTCAATCTACCGCTTCTTCGTTACTGACGCAACTGCAGATACAGCGGTGTTGGCCGTGACGCATCCGAATTCCCTACCTTGCCGTCCGGCCATTCTAACAGATACACACCGCCCGCTCGACGAGCCCCCACAGGGCAACCGACCGTCCCTGGAGCACCTGTAGACCCTGCGATCATCTCCTCGCAAATATCCCGTCCAGAAGCTAAGACCGGTAACGAACGCAAAGGCGTTCAAGCCATTCCCACTACGACGCCAACACAGTCTGGTGCTGAAGGCCAGACCAAGCGTCTACCAGTGGCAACGATTGCGCCGTCACAACCAGCGTCCGCTGTCAAGGGTGTGTCTGATTCGGAACACCCCACCGACGCTACCAGTCGGGCATTGGCGCCGACCATGTCGGCCTCTCCAAATCGAAAGACGGGACCTGCAGAGAACGCCACAACCAACGTCGAAACCGAAGTCCTAGATTCATTCAGACAGTTTGCAAACATCGAGAAATTGCGTATCCAGGCACGTCGCCGTGACCAACTAAATCAGGATAAGGCAATTAAACTGAACGACCTCATGAAATTTTCCAAGAACTTCAAGCTTCTTACCCCGGTACCAAAAGACTTGGTTCCCATCCTTGCGAAGGATAAGTCAAAGCAAGAAGAAATCATTGAAAAAGGCCAACGACTCGCCGAAGAAGCCGCTAAAACCAACGCTCCGAAACCCATAGCTCCCAACAACGACCAGAAACCACAACGTCCTCTCACAAACGCTCGTTACGACGTAGGGATCACCTCTGCGATCGTCTCAGCGGATCGTCAGAATTTCCCACGCGGTCGTCAAGGGCATGCTCCGCAGGGGCAATACAACAACCATAACACGAGGTCAGAACGGCCATACCAGGCCCAGAACATGTCGGGGGCGGCTCCACGCTCGGGCCCGGGTGGTTTAGGCCATCGTCTGGCCGATATTCAGCGGCAAAAACAGGCGGGAGTCTCTGTACCTGTGCCCACTCCATTACCAATTCACGAAAAACGCATACCACCCACCGGGCCAGCCGTTACAACCTCTGGCATCTCAAGTCCGTCTAAGCGCAGCAACACCCAGACACCAACCTCTGCGGTCTCGAGCAAGTTCAACGTGAAGGCTATGGAGTTCAAACCGAACCCTGCCGCAAGCTCTTTCACTCCAGTGGTAAATCCAAGTGTTGCCTCCAGCCCACGCTCGAGTGTCAATGTTAACACCTCACGTGCGCCCTCACCGTCAGCTTTCTTTGGGAGAAAGAAGCCTCTTCCACGATCCGAGCGGCCTTCGATCACGAACCATTTCAATACCATCAAACGCCTAAAGAAAGAATTCGAAGAGCAGGAAAACACCCAGAATTTCGCATCAAATGGAGGGATAAGGCCAGCATATAAGACGCCACCAACGTGGACCGTCGCCAAAGAAAATGAGGACAAGACTTATCAAGATATGTTTGAGAACGTCCCATACGCGCCATCTGCAACTCCACCTTCCCACATCTCACCGCCGAATGCGCCGCTTCCTCATCAACATCAACTCCCGTTTCACTTACAACACGGGGCTCAAGGGATGCCTCAAATGCAGGCACCACAGCATGCACCTCCTCACCTACATCCCAACCAGCACCTTCATCCCGCTGGTCCTCACCATTACGACGATCATCGGATGCACTTCTCCGCTTCCACATCTTCTGTATATCCATCTCCTCGCCCCCAATATACCAACATGGCGTATGCATCACCGATGACACAGCATGCCCAACTAGCTGCGTATGGTCAACCGATGCAGCCATACTTTGTGGGACCCAACGGTCCGCAACCAGCTCCGCTCCGGCACTTTTCCGGTGGACCTCACTTTGTGCCTCCGCCAGGTGCTCACCTCGCCGCGCCCATGATGGTACATCAACACTCGAATGGGTCATTCATGAACATGCCGCCAGCCATGGCCGTGCCTTTTAACCCGCAAATGCACATGTACTCTCCTGGCCAAGCTCACGCAGTACCACAATTCGGTGGCCCGCCACAACCGCCAAGCAATTATCCAAGTCCGGGAAGAGGAGCACCATTGATGATCCACCAAGGCTCACAACAAGGACAACATCCGCAGCAAGTAATGTTTATGGGACCAAGTCATCACGGGCAACCCATGTACGCTCAACAACCACCACAACAGAGTAAGTCAATCCATTCCCAGTACTGTACTCGCAAAGTCTAATGGAACATCTAGTGGCACCAATGCGAGGAGGGTACGGGCCACCCCAAGGCCATTACTACGGCTCCTCCCCCCACCAACAACACCACCCTCCCCCACACTCCCATCGCCGGCCCAGCGGCAACTATGGGCAACCTCCGGGGCCACATGGCCAGCACGCCGGGCCACCTCCTCCTCCGCCAACAGCTCCGGCTGCCCACGCGGTGCCCGCCGGCGAAGAGGGGAAGTGATTCCCCCTCTTCCCGAGTCGGCGCACCGCGGGGGCACGCCGTCTCTCCTTCTCGCCCGTCCCCGCTACGTTCATTCTTAGCTTGTATTTGCTACTTTGCATTATACCCCGGAGCATTCCTTACCATCATCATTGGCAGCATTAGCGGGAGTCGATGGGAGTCGGTGGCATTGTCGCTCGTTCTTTTCATTTTTCATTTTGCATTTTTACCATAGCGTGAGGCGTTGCTTCCGTCCTCGACGGAGCGGGAGGGAGGGAGGAGGGAGGAGGGTGGGGGGAGGACGGGGGAAAGGAGGAAGGAGGAGGGAGGAGGGAGGAGGGAGGAGGGAGGAGGGGCCGGGGGCCAGTTTGGCTAGCTTGCAATCGAGTGTGAAATAAATGAGCATCCTTTAGATACACAATAGAAAAAAGTTGATAATCTGTGACGGAAGGTTGGTATGGAGCAAACCATGTAGACGTCGTCTAGGTTGGAACGATATGTGCTTGTTTCCGTCTCGAATCTGCGCGTTGGGGTTTCTCAGAGGTGGGCGAACGACTCAGTCTGGAGTCCTTCATATCACTTGATCCACATTCAGTTTGATGAACAGATGCAAAAGAGAAGCGACCCGTCGTCTCCCTTCCAGCGAGGAAGAAAAGGAAGAGAAATTCTTGGCAGGTCTCCATCTCAGTCTGGTCTCTGTTCCCCTGGTCATAAATGTAGGGATCGATTCAACCCCCACCTCAATCATATGTAGATACAAGTGTGCCGCACGGGCTATGTTCTGCCTCTGCCCGGTTGGACGCGGAGGACGGGATGGGTCTGGTGAGGTGAGGTGAGGTGGCGTAGTGGTGAGGTAGTGGTGTTGTGTTGGTACGGTGTGGGTTTTCGAGTTTAGGAGAGGAGACGAGACGGAATGAGACGAACGCAGCAAAAGTTCTATACTATAACAGTTCTACAAGCTTGATGTATGTAGTCGATCCCGTTCTCAACCCCTGCCGGTCCACCACCCCGTATACGATTCGCGCTACAGACCAACGCACAGGTCACTTCGCCTTCTGGTACCCCAACTCCGCCAAAACCTCCTTCAGCACGCCCGTGGCCCTCTCCAGATCGCCCCTCGCCGGATCCATGACACTGACGCCCATATGGCCGATACGCATATACTTGCCTGCGATCTCGCGATGCAGACCGGCGGCAAACACGACGCCCTTCTTCACCAGTCGCGGCAACAGGTCGGCGGATTTGATGTCCTCGGGGAGGTAGAAGGCCGTCATGCCGTTGGCTTGGTTCTCGGGCTTGGTGGCAAGTTGCGAGAGGCCGAGGTCGGCGACGGCGCGTTTGATTCTGTGCGAGGCGGCGCGGTGGGCGGCGAAGCGGTCCGAGAGCGGGCGGGAGAGGATCTGGGTGAGGGAGGTGTGGAGGGCGTGGACGAGCTGGGGGGAGGGGGTGGCGAAGTAGGAGGGCTTTTTGGCTTCGTAGTTTTGCATTACTGTTTGGGGATGGACATGTCAGCCGTGGAGGTTTGATTGTGTGTTTGTGGGTCGGGAGGAATGTCTGGTGTTGTGGGTTGGGAGGGATGTGTGTGGGAGACCTACTCGGCAGCCAGTTCTTGAAGCTAGCAAAGTAGGAGGTCGGTGGGGTCTTTCGGTTCTTGAAGACTTCGATGGCGCGGCCGGAGCACATCATGATGGAGAGACCGGCGGGACATCCGATGGCTTTCTGGCTGGCTGTCAACACGACGTCGAGCGCCCAGTCGTCGAAGTGGATCTCTTCCGAGCCGACACTGCACACTCCGTCCACGACCACGAGCGTCTCGGGGCTGACTTTGTGCACCATTTCCGACAAGGCCTGGATCTCGCTCAGCACACCTGTTGACGTATCCACGTGGGTGACGGTGACGATCTTGTACTTCTTCTCCTTCAACGCTTTCTCCACCTCGTCGAGCTGGGGCCGGTCACCGATGGGTGCTTTCAGCTGGGTGGCTTTGACGCCGTAAGTCTCGAAGCAGTCGGCGAAGGAGTCGGCAAAGTAGCCGGTGTGCAGGACAAGTACCTCGTCGCCGCGCTCGGCGAGGTTGGCGGCTACCATGTCCCAGCCGAGGGTGCCGCTGCCGTTGACGACAAAGGGTTGGGTGTCGGGTCGAGTGGTCTGGAAGAGTTTGCGAAGCATGGTGAGGGTTTCGCCGAAGACGTTGACGAAGGCTGCACCGACATGACTCTCACTACAGTCCGGAGTCAGTCAAGTGTGCGTTAGAGAACTGAAAGAAGTCGTTGGATTCTTCATGGCAGGATATGTAGACAGGCATTGCGTGCCAGACATACCTGTAATGGCTCATAGACTTGAGAACCGCATCATCGAATTCGATTGGGCCTGGAATGAGCAACGTCGGATGGTCTGTCTGGTTCGCCATTTTGCTATTTCCTTCCTTCGCTGTTGTCTTTCTTTTGACAATAGAATCCGAAGGCGCAACGTGCTCTATGTGGTCTTCAGTAGCGGCCGACAGTCTTTCGGTCGAGAAGGGAGTGTTGAGCTCGAGCACAGGTCTATTCTCCAGGTGTCTCGAGATGAGACTAAGACGGGAGACGGCGGCGCGTGAAGTTGAAGGAGCCAGGGCTAAGGCTGCGCGGGTCGCGGGGTAGAAAAGGGCCCGGTTCGCAAGGCGGGGAGCCAAAGCCAGTAGAGCCAGTGTGAACCTTGACGATGTATGAGGCCAGTGACGGAGAATTGCGGGAGAGAAATTTCAGACTAATTCGACGGTGTTGATAGGAAGGAACAATTCCGTCTCGACTTCCGTGATATAATTTCTGGATCGTTAGTGATTCGAAGCATCGATGCGGAAATATTTTCACCCGCATAACATTACGTTACTCATTGTCAGACTGACTCTGTGTGGTGTAGGTGTGCTTATGTAAGCCTTTACGGGGTTGAGGAGACGCAGCCCTCAGAAGGCTTTCATGACAGTAGTACTGCCTACCTTACCTTATACAGCAACAATGACTACAGTCGCAGAGGAAGGGTTAGGTACTCTCGATTTAGTCTTCAGATAGGCCCATATGGAGGGTTCCCCGTGAGGACGTCTCATTATCAATACTATCTCCTTCCTGATTATAATGAGCCTTACAAACAAACGAACCGTATTATATGAAGCTTACCTTAGAGTACCGAAGTTGGAGAGGGTCCAGGGGGAAGCTCTTGACGGCAAGAAGTAGACAGAGACTATTCTCATCCCCCCTTTGCTGTCGAAGTCCTGCAATCTGGGTCGCAATCCGTATGGGATGCGTCTGACTCGATCATGCTATGGTAGATTTCGGATTCCAGATCCTTCGTGGCAAAGGCCAAAGGACTCTCGTGATGTTGAACTTGGGTATGCGATATAACAACCAGAGTTTCTGAACGAACGCTTGTCCTATATATTATCTGTACTCCGAAATATCGATGCGCAGTTCCCTATTCAAACAAGCGGCAATAGCAGTTATCTCTTGTCATCTTTATTCTCATCCGTGACCTTCTCAAACATCAAATCGGTCCTCATCGTCAACTTGACACCGGAGGTGACCTCCTCGCCCGAATGCAGCAGGCTCCGCTGCTGAAAGATCAAAACTCTGCCATTCTTCGGCGGCACATCCAACCGGTCCACCATATTGCCCGACCAAAAAGCCGTCGCCCCTCCCTCCAACGGCCCGTCCGCCGAGTCCGAGGAAGCGTCGTTGAGGTAGAGGTGTAGCGTAAAGAACGACCGCTCTCCATTCGGCGAGACATAAGCACCGTCCGCATGTTCTATCACTCGTCAGCCAGGGCTCCCCCTTTCCTCACATCATGAAGGAGAATATATACCCCTAAAATACTGCCCAGCACCATATTTCAAAAACCGCATCCGCTCGTTCAACCTCGCGACTCTCCACCTTTCGCCCCTGTACACCGGCCCATTCCCCATGACGTGCGCCCAGCCCTCCAACATCTGCAACTCCGGCAGCGCGTCTTCGATCCGCGCCCAGATTTTGGCCACCATGTCCTCCGAGTCCCACATGATGCGACCGCAGTTGCGGACCATCAGCGACAGAACCTGACGGTTGCCGCCCGCGTTGACCATGGCCGGCTCCCAGGTCCCGTTCGTCTGCGCTTCGGCGGCTTGGACGAGGAGTGCGCATTCGTGCGGCGAGAGGACGTTGTCAAGCACGACGGCGTAGTAGCCATTGTAGCCGTGGAGGTGGGTTTTGGAGAAGTCGATGCGGGTCAGGGAGATATTGGCTGGGCCGCTGAGGAAGTCGGAGGAGAGCGTGGTAGTGGTATTTGGGTTGGAGTCTGTCATCGTGAGAGAGCTCAGTGTGATAATACTCCTCAAAGGTTAATATCAATAGATATCAGGCTTGTCCTCGGAGCGGTCTTGTCTGATATAAACACAGAGTAAGCAAAACCCGGGCGCAGCAACAGACACACACTGTGGCGACCACTCTGACTGGGTCCCCATAGTGACTGATTAACGATAGATCTGTGAGGCAGGGCGTAAGCCTGTGCCGTTTCACGTCAGAGTAATCGGTGAGTCAAAGAAGGTAGTAACGGTAACGCAAGGCAACAGCGCTCGGCATACTCCGGTGACCCTTTAGCTTAGGTAACTTGTATCTCTCGCCTGCATGTAGGGCTAACCTCAATCAACAGCCCCCAAACGACGCCATTGAGATGACTTCCAGGCTAGTTCTGTGCCTGGGAGATCTATTCATACCCGACAGAGCACCCGTCAGTCCACAAGCACCCTACCCCACCTATCTCCACAGCTTATAGCTAACTCACACACTCGTAATGACAGGACATACCCGCGAAGGTACCCCTCAACCTTCCCGCCAGCATCCAAACCGACCTCCTCCACTAACCCCCACCAACACAGTTCAAAGCCCTCCTCGCCCCCAACAAAATCGGGCAAACCCTCTGCCTCGGCAACCTAACCTCCGCCAGCACCTACAACTACCTGCGCTCCATCTCCCCCGACCTACAGATCGTGAAAGGCGACTTCGATGTCGAAGCGCCCCAGCTCGCCCTCAGCAAAGTCGTCACGCACGGCTCTTTGCGGATCGGCTTCACCCATGGCCACACGATCATCCCGCCGGGCGATGCCGACGCGTTGCTGATTGCCGCGCGGCAGATGGATGTTGATGTTTTGCTTTGGGGCGGCACGCATCGGTTTGAGGCGTACGAGTTGGAGGGGAAATTCTTCGTGAATCCGGGGAGTGCGACGGGCGCGATGGGGATGGGGTGGGGGTGGGAGAAGGATGGGGAGGAGCCGGTGCCGAGCTTCGTTCTTATGGATGTGAGTCTCTCTGCCTTGGGCGGCGGGCTGGGTTGGTGTGGGTCTGGGAGTGGTACCTGTGGGGATATTTGCTGATGCGCGTGGTGGGAGTGCAGATTCAGGGCGAGGTGTTGGTGCTGTATGTTTATCAGCTGAAGACGGATTCGAATGGCGTGGAGAATGTGGCGGTTGAGAAGGTGTCGTTTACGAAGGGTGGTGTGTCGAGCTCGTGACGGCGGATCAGGGCTTTTATGGACATGGTCATCTGGCCACGGAAATGAGACTCTGGAGGAGTAGTTGGCGCAGTACCGGTTTACTCGAATGAAGGAGAACGCACAGCTCAGCCTAACTTTCCATTGCTCCCCTGACTGATCGACCGACCCAGTGTCGGTGTCTGAAAACTTCCACCAAACCACAGATATGTGCTTGGAAGTCATCTACCTATAATATGGTGCTCCGATAGGTGGAGAGCATAAAATAGACTTGATCGAGATACGCCTCATATATGTATCGCGACGGGCAAATGGTACCTCGAACTCTTATTGGACTTCGGTCATTCGCTCACTGTGGTACATACAGCCCAAATGTGATCAAAGGAAGCCATGTTCAAAGGCCAACAGTCTGCTATTGCGAGCTGGTCTCAATGCGCTGTTTCGGCGGAGAAGTGGGAATGAGCTTGTGTTCATCTCCTTACTTTCTCATGTTCCATCTATATCCACATCTCCCAGCGAATCCTTGAACGGTATTGAACGATTCTCTGACGACATCTGGTCCTCATATTCTATGCTTAAGAGTTGAGATGCCCCACAATAGCCATGACTGCTGGCTTTGGATCTTTCATCGGCCATGTTGTCTTGCTGGTGAAACCACGCATAAGATTATCACGGCACTCAAGTGCGAAGGAGGCGCTGCTCTGCATACCAGGAGGCTTTTGGATCATTTGAGAACCTGCGACTACTCTTACTGAGATCCATACCATACTTAGTGACTATAGATCCCAGTTTGTTGAACGCAATTCGACTCCGAGGGCCTTCAAAGGGCGAAATGGGCACTGCTTGCCGCAGGAGACATTGCAACAGTTCAGGCAAAGCTCTCAGGTCATCAGAAGTCGTGAAGATGCTCCTGACCATGCAGTCATGGTATTCTGCCGTCTTTTCAGGAAAACGCTTTTGTCCAATTGATGCAGCACTGCCGTGGAGGAAGTGGATAGCAGAGCCACAACAGACGGGGCTATCTCTGTAGCGGTTGGGAGAGAAGACCAGAACCCACACGGATGAGGTCCTACTCGAGATACATACCGCGCGCAATGACTTACACTCGTCGCTCTCAAAATCTGAGGGTGTTGTCGACTCAATCGTGCGCTTTGGCAACTAAGAGGCGTGAATTAAGAAGTCTCGCAGCATATGGAATCTCAGATGACCACCTTGCACCAGACCCGAAAATCCACACCTCCACTCTCAATGACAGCGCTCTTGTTGATCGTGAGTTGATATAGGCTCTGACCGAGGATGATCCGTCCACGGGCGAAGATCTCGATGTCACTGATCGTGGACAATATGTTCATAGGATCCAAACCCTAGCCCATGTGTGAGGATGCAACGCGGAGTACTCAGCTTCAAGGGGTATACTCCTGGCAAGCCATCTGCATGGCCGATCCTTTCCAGATAACCCCAGCTGCTGAGTTCATGCAGTCAATATTGTAAACAGAGCTTCTATCCTGGGACGAATAGCTATAAGCACATGCACCATGAATGAACGGCTTCAGCCCCTACTACTTGGTATTGTGGTCGGTGTGGGAATGGGTTCATGTGCTTAAGACTTGAGGTATACTGTTGAAACTGTTTCGATATGACGGATGTTCTATGTATGCGCCACCGCCACATTGGAGGTATAACAGGCTCGCAACAACTAGCTACCACGCTTGGCCTGACGCCATATTACCCCCTCGCAATAACAGCATTGCCGGGAGAGGCTTTTTTGCAGCCCGCTTCGAACCACAGCATGAACACGCCGCCTTATGAAGTGGTGCCGAATCCAAGTCGATCAACGCGCGCGATACCTATAGAACAAACGGTATGCGATGCGCCCACGACACCCGTACTCCGACTCCTCCCTATACTGCTCCAATGCTTGAACGACTCAGCCTCCCTCAACGCGCTCCCGTGACCTGCGAATCACACCTTACTCCCCTTCAGCCCCTCCCCCCTCGGCATCCTTTCGTAAGCGTTCGGACTCCTCCTCCTCCCCCTTCTCCTCGCCCCTCCGCCCTTCCCACAATCCCGCGCCTCCGCATCCCCACCACCGCCACCATGCTCATCCCCGTCCCCGTCCCCATGCCCGTGCCCGTGCCCACGCCGCCGCTGCGTGCTACTCGCCGCGCCCTGCCCACTCATCCTCGCCCGCCCATCACCCGCCTTGTCCTCCCCGGACTCCGACCCGTCCGACGAAGCGTCCGAGTCCTCTTCCGACGACGACTCGCCCACTGCGCGCGTCTTGTGGTAGATGCAGCACACTACGCCCACCCGCCGAACGTCAGTATTCCCCATCCCAACAGCAAGGAAGCCTCGCCTCCCTCGGTCAGTCTGCAATGGGACGATCGGGCAAGACGGGCGGATCACGAGGATGAGACGTAGACGGTAACGAAAGAACGGAACGGACCTTTCGAGCTCTTCCTCCCCAAGCCCTCGTTGTCAACGACGTCTTCGGCCCAGCGAATGCGCCGGTCTGACGGCGGGGCGGGGGATGGGGCGCCGCGGAGGCGGAGGGTGATGAGTGGTGGAGCGAGGGTGGGGTTGTGGGGGGTTAGGGTTTGGGTTTGCGTGGTGGTGGTTGTGTGCGTGGTTGTGGATGGTGCTGCGGTGCGGGTGTTATGGGATTGTGGGGGGGCCATGGCGGGTTGTTGGTCCTGGATTTAAGGAGATAGGGGTGTGAAGGTACCTAGCCAATACGTGTTCCGTTGCGGGGGTGGGATGAGAGGGATGTTGACAGACAGACGACACGAGGGGGCTTAGTAGTACTATAGTGCGGTCAGTACGTCAGGGTCGATTCGCCGCATGCATGTCGAGACTGCGCTAATATTTCACGCCAGTCCGGCAACCATTCCAGACCAAACACGCAACTCGCGACTCCAAAACCCCACAACCCTTCCGCCCGCCACCAACCTACCCGCCCACACCACGCCACCCCATTCCAGACTCAGCCTCCTAAAGTCCCCCATGTCCCGCCCAACCAACACCTTCTCCACGCACACGCGCGCCCCCTCCCTCCTCCCACCCACCGACCCACACCCACACCCACACCCACACCTCTCCCACCTCCAACCGCCCTCCTCCTACCTGCAATCCCGCATCGCCTCCAAGCGCACCGAGCTCGACAACCTCCGCCAGCTGCGCGACCTGAGCGCCGATCTCGCCAGCCAGATGGCTGCGCTGCAGGACAAATTGGGCGTTTTGAGCGATGGGACGGGAGGTGCGTCATTTCTTTTTGGTCTCTCGTTTGCTACAATTCGGGGGGAGGGGGGGGTGTCGGGGCGGGCGGATCTTCTACGCGACGGTCGATGGGCTGGGGGCTCTGATGGTTCCGGGCCTACGGAGAAGTTTTTGGGTTGAGGTCGTGAGGGAAGAGGGCTAACGTGGAGTGAAAATGGGATGTAGCCGTCGCACTGGTCCTGTCGAATTGGGGGAATATTCTGCGGGCGATCCAGATGGCTTCGAGTAAGGACCTCCACTACCGGCCCTTTGCTCTGGCGGTGTTGTGGTAGGGAGATGTGGTGCTGACGGGATCATGGTAGTGAAAATCCCGCGGCCGGATGTGGATGGTGGGGGCGACGGGGAGGATTTGCAGGAGGGCGATGGGAGGGTTCCGTTGCCGACGACGTTGGTGAGGATACCGATTGGGGAGGAGGAGAGGGCGGCGGATGGGAGTGTGGAGGGAGGGCAGGGTGGTGCGTGAGGTGGATTGGTAGAGTACCTAAGGTAATTGAGTACGGGCGTTCTGCTGTGGCGTTCATGGGGCCTTCCAGTTACGTACATGTACCCAAAACATGAGAGTACGTCACGTCTCGCGAATCCAGTTATAAACGCATCCATAGGGCTGGCAGGTGCGACCCAGCGTCGTGCCAAGCGTGGAAGGAGCGAATATCTCCTATGCCCAGCGCACCCTGTCCCGGCGGGTTGCCGAGCGACGATCGCACATATAACCGGCAGGCACATCACATAGATTATGGTGACTGCCACTTAGGGCAGGTAGACATGAGAGAATGGAGCCTATTCAGGCAAGTGCATTGAGCGCCCGAACCATTTCATCCAACACTCTGAAGTTGTCCGCTCTCAAGTCGCGTTTTCATTCTTCTTCCACTCAACAACGCTCGATCTCGTACTCTTCTTCAGCTTCAACCATCCATCACACACTCTGAAGTCCTCCACAGTGCAACTCAAATCTTCTACAACTCCATCAGCCTCTCTCTCTCTCATCCTCTCTCTCTCACCCAATCTCTCTCTCTCTCATTCTCTCCATCTCTCACCCACTCTCTCTCTCTCTCTCTCTCTCTACCACTCTCTCCCTCACCCTCTCTCTCTCTCTCTCTCCCTCCCACTCTCTCCCTCTCTCTACCTCTCTCTCTCTCTA
>JAABUJ010002760.1_pt1 | contig 20880 bp, 22 predicted proteins | sample 5559131 | NCBI WGS metagenome assembly JAABUJ01 (sample SAMN10711875, study PRJNA513366) | rock metagenome | isolation source: Antarctica rocks | place: Antarctica: Victoria Land, Mt New Zealand nord | collected 2016-01-07 | reverse complement strand
GGCGCCCGCGAGGCAGAACTAAGGTTTTCCATTTTGGTTTTTCCTTTGCAAAGGCGATTCGCCCTCATAGACCTAGATAGGGACTGAATAGGGAGTTAATAGAACAAATAATAATAATAATAATATAAACACTGATTTTTACATTACAGAAGACTTTTTCTGTAAAGAAGAAGTCTTTGCAGTCTTTTATTTCATCATAGTGATGGCAACAATGACAACATTGAGGAAGGCAGTGAGATCAATTTCATGAATGATGATTAGAGAAAAAAGAATTTAGACAGATTTTACTGTTTATTTTCTACAAATTCTCACTATGTGCCTCTTGGAGCCAACATTCTAGGAATAGCTGTATTGTCTTTAAAGAGATTATGTGTGTGTGGCTTTGACGCTAATTACCTCTTGTTAGTGTGGATCGGGCACGGGTGACGCAGATAATAAACAACCAAGGTTTAATTCATGGGGAATGCAGCAGAGTGAATTCCTTGCTCTACAGGTGAATGCCAGCTCACGGAAACCTTTAAGACTCGTCGCTATTCCTCTGTGATACACCATTCTAACATACTCGTTGGTCCTCTATTTCTATTGATAGCTCCGCGACACGCTTTAGAGCCCCTCGGCGCTCTCTAAAGAATCTTGAAACAAGCGACAAAGAATTCTGGGCATATAATAGCCACTCGTTACCATTCCAGAACACTTCACGACTTCGACTAGATAATCCTACAAAAGGTAGACAGCATCTCCCAGACCTTGGAGCAAGCGTACTCTGAGCTGGTCTCATTCACACTCAATATTTCCACAACCCAAAGGCCTCGATATCGCAATGGCTGCAATACTTGCGAAATTCATCAGCAAGAAAGTCCTGGGCGAGAGTGTGAAGAACAACTTCGGGAAAGATGTAAGTCTGACTTACCAGCGCTCGTTAAGCACCTTACTGATGCGACCGCAGGATCCATACTTTGACAATGTTCCCGCAACGGATATCCACGGCAACCCGAACGGCAAGACAAAGAAGCGTCGCAGGCCACCCCCTGAGGGCCTTTCGCAGAACGATGCCAAAGTCCTCACCAAAGTCAAACGGCGCGCATATAAGTTGGATAACAGTCTGTTCAACTTCTGCGGCATACGATTCGGTTGGAGCAGCGTCATCGGTTTAGTGCCTGCGTGTGTAAACCCAACCTCAACGGTGCACCCCATGAAACCAGCTAGACTGACATGATCACAGTATTGGCGACGTCCTCGATGCCTTCATGGCGGCCATGGTCATCAGGTCTTGCCAGAAGGTCGACAATGGCCTCCCTCGCGACGTGGAACAGAAAATGTGGCTCAACCTAGCGCTCGACTTCCTTGTCGGCCTTGTTCCCTTCCTCGGTGATTTGGCCGATGCTGTGTTCCGCTGCAACACCAAGAACGCGGTCATACTAGAAAGGTTCCTCATACAACGAGCGGAGCAGAACAGGCAGGCGCAGCGTGGTCACCAACAAGTGCTTACAGAGGCCGAACTCGGACCGCCGCCAAGATATGAGCCCGCTGAGCCAGCACCTGTGAAACTCCGTCAGGAGACAAGAAGTGATGGTGGTTGGTTCAGTGGTTTCAGAAAGGCGAGAGCCACAGATGTTGAGAGGGGTGAAGTTGTTCCACCTCAGCAACCTCCCAGGAGAAATGAGTTATAGTATAGAAAGGATAACCTATGATCGGCGCTTGCGAAATGCAATCAACTAGGCGTGCCGGGTATAATGACAACTCATTTCTCGGCGTTGGTAGGCGGGTCTGCGTTACTTTTCATTTGTGCGCCTGTTGCGATAGGGAAGGGCAGCGTGACTCGAGGCGCTGTGGATATTCAACTCTTTCTCAATAGAACCGATCCCTAAGTCCCTGAGGGCTATAGGCCTTCTGATCGTGCTACTAACGCCGTCCACTCACATGCGCCTCGAGAATCCATCTCTCCATGCTGGAGACTGTCAGAGCCGAAAGCTGTAAGTGAAGCTCATGAAGGCAATGTAGTTTCGTTGGCTTTTGCCCCATGCATGGTTCTTGCACAGCCGTAACATAATTCAGGCGTAGTCAGTGGATCAGCACTCCACGGTGTCGAAGGCTCTGTCTCGCTCCGTTGGTTTCCAGCCCACGAGTATATTCCACCTTTGCCATCTAGTATAGGTAATCCACACAAACCGCAATCCATGTCCCTCGATGGAGATTGTGGAGCCCCCAGCTTGCTTGCAGTGCGGACCACATTGGCTACAATACTAGGATAATTCAACTCTACCGACTCGAAGTATTGGCTCATCAGGTCATCGATAGTGGTATTCTTCGCTGACGCCGAAACCTGGGTAGACGATGTACGCTTCATAATCAGAGAGGTCAATGGTGGCAAAGTCAACTCGGAGAATGTGAGGAGCTCCTTCTTCAGCAGATCTCGTAATGGATAATTGCAGTGAACGCCATATGGCGATGCTCCTTCGCCTGTTCGCCAGGGTAGTGAGAAGCCTCGTCCTTTTGCGGTCTCCGCAAGAGTCTTCTCTGCGAGCCTGGTGGTTGAGTCTCCCCAGAGAATACTTTCACAGCCCTTGGCCTTCGCGAATGCCACAATAAGCCGCGTGCGGAGCACTCCTAGGACATCTGATCTTGATGTCGCCGAAGGCAGTGAAGATAGGAACTCTTGAAGTCTTGCCTGGTTGCTATCCGAGGCAGGTATCCCCTTGCTATCACCTTGGGGAAGGAGATCCAACACACCTTCAGCGGAATCCAATCTATATTCAAAGACGTCGCCAAGTGTCAGTGCAGTGTATGTATGTGGAGGATATCTTTCTTTAAGAATTTCTAGCTGTCCAGTATTTGGTGCATCGTCTTCTTCTCTTGATGTATCTACCAGTAGCACATGTAGTATGAAGCCAGTACGGCCAGTGCGGACCACCTGATTTTGAAGCTGCTGATCAAGAAGGTGTAGAAGTGTAACTGAGGACACTCCACACGATACTGGCAGCAAGAGGGTCCGTTGGTGTTCCTTCGACGCCCCTTTGACGCGATACTCTTCCAGGCGCTTCAGAGGCTTACTACCAACATATCTCATAAAGCAATCTCTATACTCGGCGCACCGTCAGCCGAGTAAGCCTATATTTATTCCGCACTTCTTACCTGCAGAGGTGGTCCGTACGCACTACGACGATAGCGGCGGATTTGTGACACCTGGCGCACAATATTGAGCTCTCTGTTTCCTGTTCACCTAAGTGTTGTCCGGGCATCTTGAAGCAAGTTGTACACAAGGGCGTCTGCTTCGTGGTTATATCTGTATATTTTTGAGAACCAACTAAGGTTGGCGATATCAATAGTCGACGGAGAGGGTTGCCACAGTATCAAGCCACCTCTCTGAGAGGAATCCCAAAGTGAACAGAGTCGAGTGACAAGAATGTCTAAATCGTAATTCTCCCTGGTTGACAGGGTTAGTCTTGGCATGGCGCTAGTGTCTCAAACGTGTTCGAACAGGGATCGATGACAAGCGGCTCGGCTATTTCCGTAGGCAAGTACTTCCTACCTTACGGTAGACCAAACAGGCAAGGCTGTGAGATGCTTCGCCAGTTTCAGCCCCGTTACGGTAGCTAAAGGTCACTCCTACGTGATTCTCAATCTATGCAGAGAAGAAACTCTGTCAACCTCCAATAACTATAGAGCTATTCCATCACAAACATTTTACCACAAGCTCGACACATGGACTTCGATCCTCCCCTGTGAGCACAGTCGTCAGCTCAAGCTCGAGCAGGGACTGGTGGAGCTAAAGCGAAGATGAAGAGGTGGCCTTTACTCCTGTCATGGCTAGCATTGGCCATAACCACTACGACAGCACTTGAGATTGAACTTGTATGTTCCTCATTGCTCTGGCAGTCCGCAATACTAAACTTTGGCCATTCAGAACCAGGAAAAGGAGAACCAGCAGCGATGCTCTGGCATGTACAGTCGAAAGTCGTGGGGTGGCGCCGTGGATCCTTATATACTCACCAAGTTCATCAAATTGACGCCAGAGGAAGACGTTGATCTTGTCGTCAGCTTGGTGATCTTTGAGTGGAAAGACGAAGGCTTGATCGGGATACACCCGGACGGAGAACCAACGAAGGTTCGCAAGCGCCTTCCATGCTGCAACAGCGCGCTAACGGTATAATTGTCCAGACTGAAATCATTTGCGATGAAGAGAACGTACACGCCGGCTTGTGCAATGAGACTGAGGTTGGGAAATTCATTTTAGCTGCAAATGCCACGGAGACCTCTAAGAACATCATCAACACCCAAGCGATACATCTCAAGGATCCACCAGCGGTCAATTATCGTGTCGTAAGGACTGGATACTACTGCGTCAGCACTTATGGCTTCTCTGCCGAGAAGTACACGGCCATCGTGGAGTTTAGGAACGCCTATGGGGAGCTTCCGGCTGCGCAGATCGCAAAGCTACCCTTTTATGGTGGGCTTACTATCGTTTATGCCGTCATTGGAGCGTAAGCCTGTCTCCCTGGAGCTCGAGATGAAGCCGAGGTTGACACTGTGCAGGTTCTGGGCTTTCTTATACGTACAGAATCGACACGATATTTGTAAGTACCTCATGCAACTCGCAGCTAGTTTGACTCTAACACTGATAGTACCTGTGCAAAATTACATCACCGCGATCATTATCTTCTTGATTGTGGAGCAACTTATGACCTGGGGCTTTTATGGTCAGTCTACTTACCCTACACACCTCTCCAGAATACTAACCCTATTTAGATTACCAGAACCGTCACGGCTCCAACATCGGAGCAAAGGCACTCCTGGTCATCGTCTCTATTCTCAACGCAGGCCGAAACTCCTTTTCCTTCTTTCTCCTCCTCATCGTCTGCATGGGCTACGGCGTCGTGAAGCCCAGCCTCGGCAAAACCATGACCTACGTCCGCTTCCTTGCCATCGCTCACTTCGCTTTCGGTGTCTTGTATGCCGTGGCCAGCTTATCCGTCACGCCCGATAGCGCCGGTCCTCTCGTGCTACTCGTCATCCTTCCCCTCGCCGCCACCCTAACCGCCTTCTACGTCTGGACATTAAACTCTCTCAATCTAACCATGAAGGATCTCATGCAGCGAAAACAGAGCGTGAAGGCGCTCATGTACAGGAAACTCTGGTGGTGCATCTTGGGCAGCATCATGATGATATTTGGATTTTTCTTCATCAACTCCTTCACCTTTGCGGGGAGGAGCGATCCCGACTTCGTGCCGGAGCATTGGCAGACGCGTTGGTTCATCTTGGATGGATGGTTGAATCTGGTTTATCTGTTTGATATTGCTTACGTGGCCTACCTCTGGCGGCCGACAGCCAACAATCGAAGATTCGCCATGAGCGACGAGGTAAGGACTACCCTGTAATGGACGGTAGAGGTGACCGCCAGCGATCATTGACTGACAAGCGTTCAGCTCGCACAAGACGACGAAGGCTTCGAAATCGCTTCCTTTGGCGGCTCCTTGGACGAAGAAGGGCGGTCACCACCACCCCGGAACTCTCCGACCCTAGGGACCAGGGACCTCTCGCCGATGCCGCCAAAGCCGATATCACCGCCTCGCAAAGATCGGCCACGAGAGTCGCTAGACGGGGAGACGATTTTCGCTGTTGGCGAAGACGCGGATAAATGGTCTGATGACGAAGAGTCGGTGCGGAATTCTGGCGAACGGAAAAGGCTGACGGCAAAGAACGATTAGGCTGGGAGTTCGCGTCGTACTAAATATGAGCGTCTGTGTGTTCCTTCTTCTACGCAAGCATATGTCTCCACGGCGAGCAATTTCGGTTTCTCCATGCATATGTAAGGGCGTTGTTGTACTCTGAGCCTTTTGGCAGCGATGTAAAAATAGGAAACCATGAAATCTTCCAATCCGCACTCCGCTCAATCCCTCCTCCCCTTCTCCTTCCCCACCAGACTCCGCGCCGTCGGACACAGCCAGAGGTCCGGCCCGCGATCCTCTTCGCTCGTGCGGTTCTCCTCCACGACACTCTCGATCAGCTTCGCGACCGTCCGGTTCGAAGTGATCGTCGTCCACCCACTTGCCCAACCGTACAAAAACACAGAGCGATTGATCGCCGTCAGCCGCTCCGCAACCTTCTTCGCTACCGCCGGAAGACCCTCGAGACGTACATCCTCCTTCGCCACAACCCTGATCGGAAGCCGCCACTCCTTTGGCACCTCGTGTTCCGAGACCTCCGCAAACGCATTGACCAACTCCTCTCTCGTCCTTTTCCCCTCGTCTTCCCCATCGCCCATCAACAACCGCGTCCTCACCCTCTCCGCCTCCGTCCCGATCAGATCGACAATCTCGCGCATTCGCGTCGCCGCCTCGGCCGTGCAGACCAGGTCGCGGCTGCCCATGGCGGGCCACAGGCTGGAGGGGAGGACGGGCTCTTTGGCTTCCAGGTCGATTTGGCGTTTGATGGCGCGGTGGAACCAGGGTTCGGGCTCGATGGCGCCGTGGCTGAGGTCGGAAACGAGGGCGAGGAGGATGGTGCAGTCGATGTTGAGGGTGGGGGTGAAGGTTGAGGAGGGGTTGGGGAGGAGGGAGTGGAAGGTCGCGTGCAGGGGGTGTGTGAAGCCGTTAACGGAAATGGAGGTCGGCGAGCGGGGTGCTTCAGCAGCGGCGGGTACGGTGTCCGTCGGGGGTTCGAGATCGTTCTGGCATTGTACGATTGCGCCTGTCCTTCTTATACCCTCGATGATGTCGTCGACCTCGGGAACGTCGCCTTCCCTAATCTTCGGCAACACGAACCGCACCTGGGGATGTCTGTATCTGACCCGCACAGCCATCGACGCCCTCCTCAAGTCCTCCGCCAGCTTCACCAACCCCACCGCTTCCTCCACCCCACTGCCCTCGCTCGCATCTTCTCCCGCCCGCTCAGACCCCGACGAAGACCCCGCGTCCTCCCACCCGGCCTTCGCCCTCTCGAACAATAGCCTCGTCTCCGTCACCGTCGACACCTTGACCCACTCCTCACCGTTCTGCGCTACGATATCCACTAGTGCGCTCCGTCGCCGCGAATGCCCGTTCCCATTCCGTGTGCCTCTGTCCGGCGCAGGGAGCAGGTCCCAATAGAAGCGCTTATGGAACGCAACGAGACCCGTGCTGCGTTTTGCCGTGGTCCAGACGGCGCTGTAGAAAGGAAGGTTCGAGGAGCGGAGCGTGTGGATTGTGCGGTCGGCTTTGGAGTCGGCGGTCGATAACTGGTCAATGGGTCTGGCTAAGCTATATCCTCCTGGCGAAGAAGGGTGAGATAAGAGTACTTACTTTCTCCAAAGACTTGAGTTCCGCCTGGACAGAATTCCGAAATTGTCGGATCTCGACCGTATGCTCTTTCCTGCGCTGGACGAGGAAGGTTCGGAAGGCCTCGAGCTCGTTGAGCAGGGCGTGGCAGTTGTGTAATAGATCTTCGACTCGCACAGTGTCTTTCTGCACGTGGGGCCTTAACTCATCGTTTCCGTCGCCCATCGTCGCGATTCGACGCGCGCGATTCTTGCGAGCTTGTGTTCTTTGCAGTGTGGGCGGCTATCGAGTCATTTTCAGCCGCAAGCCGCATCCCTCCACAGGGCTTAGCGAACGGAACCCCACGCTCGACAATCATGTCAAACTTTCAGCCTCATTTCGTTACCTTAGTGGTTTCAGAGCCCTACAAAGGTTTCAGGAACATGCAGAGTTTGCTAGGACAAACAGTTTGCTACAGATAAAAGTTTTTTCTTTTGTCAATAGAAGATCTTCTTATAGAATTACATTTTCATAAAGTAGCTAGACACTTATGATTACACATTCATTTCATTAGTTACTTCTTCTATGTTTGACAGATTATGAGCTCAGATATATATTGATATTCTTTAAAATTCATTCATTAAGTCATTTATTTCTATTTAAAACAGTAAAAGAAAAAATATTTTATTGTTATTATTATTTCATAGACATTAGAAGAGTCTTAAGAGATAAAGTGAATTCAATATATAATAAGAAGTTATTTACATCAAATTGTTATAAATTTACAGATAAAACAGTCAAAAACAATTCTTATAATTATTTTAAAGTTGAATCTTTACATTAAAAACAACTTCATCATCAATTTAGATGTTCTTCTCATACAAAATGATCACAATGTCATATGATCTTACATTTTTAAAAGTTATAAAACTTAAGAAGTTGACAGACTACTCATCATGAAGAATGTTGATTAAATACAGTTTGATGAGTGCTGAATTATGAAATTTAATAGTAAAGAATGATATTGAACTCTCATCAAAGTCAGATGTTTCAAGTCAGTCAGTAATGACTAAAGAATTTATATTTAAAATAATAATAATTACATTAATAATTTCAGTCAACATCACTTAAGCTGACTGAATCACACAGAACAATAAGATTACAATTATTATTATTTTTATTGTTAGCTTGAAGATTACTGTCATTATAGATGACATAAAAATAGTAAAAAAGATATAAAATTATTTTATACATCTTTATTTATCTTACAGATTTAATCTTAAATACATTTTATTCAATAATCTATATATCTGTCAACTCAATCAATACTTCTTTATTAATGCTTATGCTTTAAAGTATAAGACACTCTTAAAAGAAATTGCAGTCTTTAATCTTGTCATCAATGAAATTTTAAAGATCATTACTTTTTTATTGAATTTAGAATTCTTCTACTCTCAATAAGTAACAGCAAAATACTTTAAGACTTATAATGTGATCTTATTTCTCAATGACTTAATTGCTAAACTAATTGATGAAGAGTGTCTCAAAGAAAGAAATGAGAAGCTTGTTTTAATAAGTAAAAAGAGAAATTATAAAGACAAGAAGAAAAAGAATAAGAAGAGAAACATTAATAAGAATAAAAATAAAAATGAGATGTATATTTACTGTAAGAAAGCAGTTCACTCTGAGAACAATTGCTGAAAGTTACATTCAAAAAAGATGTCTAAAGAAATAAAGAAGAAGTAAGAGACTAAAAAGAAGAAAAAAAAAGAAAAAGAGAAATTCTTAAGTTTTAAAAATAAGCAATATAATAAGAACTCAGTGATCTTGACTGCAGTAAAGAGCTATAGTCTTATGATTAATAAGATGTCATAAATAATTAACTTTAACACAATACAATATATGTGCTGTAATCTCTCTGCATTTAACTTAATCAAAATATTCAACAACAAATCTTCTATAAGAGAAGTGTCTGAAGTGATGCATACTTAAGAAATAAAAACAGTTGATTTATAGCTAAAGAACAGTAATGAAAAGATTTAAAATATCATTTTAATAAATATTTATCTTATACTTAATATAGGGCTCAATCTCTTTTCAATTGAAATAATTAAAAAGAAAGAGATATTAGTTAAAATTAAGAATGAATTATTACATTTAAAGAATAAAGTAAAAGATATACTTAATTATACAGTATACAAAGACAAGTTATATTATCTTTAAACTTTAATGATGAGAAATTCTGTGAACAAGAATAAGATTATGTCAGTCATTAAAGATAACAAGATCTTAAAAACTACTTAATACTAATATTTTAATTATATAGAGAATTTAAGTCTTAATAATGTGTTAAAAAATCTCAAAATAGTGAGACTTAACTTATAAGAACTTACAAAAACATTATTACACTTGTGTGATGTCTGCATGAGAGCAAATCAAAAGAAGAAGATCTTAAGAAAATTACAAAACTGAGTCACAAAGATGACTAAACTGATTTACATTGATGTCATCAGCTTTGTCATGTTAAAAGCATATGATGAGTTCTTATAATATATAGTCTTCACAGATAATCTTATCTGCTGACAATATATTTATAATATGAAAATAAAAGATCAGATAAAAGATAAAATTGAACAGTTTCTTAATATGCTTTTTATTTAGATGAATTTACAAATTGCACAGATACAACTTGATAATGAAAAGAAATTTAAGAATAAGCTTATCATTAAATGATTATAAAGTCTAGAAATTATCTATGAAACAACAGTTTCTTATGAACTGAAGCAGAATGAAGTGACAGAAAAAAGTAATGAACTTTTGATAGCAAAAGTTAAAGTTATAATTTTGAATAGTAAAGTCTTTAAAACTCTATAATTAAAAACTGTCAAAACAGCATGCTATCTTCTTAATTAACTCTTAACATCAGCTTTTAAGAACAACAAGATCTCAATTTAGCTACTGTTTAAATCTTTTAATAAGAATAGATCAGCAAATCTCATTGATTTTAGACATCTTTGATGTTTTAAATGCATAATATATGTATATATTTCAAAGAAGATTCAAATAATGAGAACTAAATTTGAATCTCAGAGCAATAAGAGAATTTTTATTGAATATAAAGAAAGAAATCAATATAGAGTATGATTTTCTGAAAAGAAAAAGACAAACTGAGTAATTAAAGCAAGAAATGTGCAGTTTAATGAAGATTCATCAATCTATAATGTCAAAGTTGCAGTCTCAACTTCTAGAGTCACTCAACTTCACACTGTTAATGCAGAACAAAAAAATATGCAGTTATTTTTTTTATCTTTTTTTTAACTTTCATCATTGTCATTGTCTTCAGAGTATGTGTCATCATACTTTTTCATATCAATATTGTCAAATCAGTTAGAAGAAATGAAAAAAGAAAAAGAAGATATTATAAATATTTTCTTTATAATTGACAGATCAGTATCAGCTGAGTCTTGATGCTTTAAAAGAGAAAGATAACTCTTTATAAAGCTAAAACTTAAAGCAATCATGATCTATCTGACTGTGTTTAATGTAATCATCAATGTCATAAAAAAGAAAGAAGACTCTGAGAATGAATCTTAGACATTTAAATAGATAATTGAAAGTTATGAGTTGAAAGACTGAAAGAAAGCAATGAATAGTGAATATAATTCATTAATGATTAACTTTACATAAACTTTAAAGATGTTGCTATCTAATTGATGAGCTTTAAGAGATAAATGAGTCTATCATTATAAAAGAAGATTTAATGACTCAATTCTATGACATAAAACTCAATAAGTAGTTAAAGAATTTGAACAATGATTCAGAATTAACTACAAAGAGATCTTTGCAACAGTTATTAAATTTATGACTTATAAAGTCATCTTCATCATAATTACATTTTATAACTACAAATTAAAACAAATAAACATCAAAACAGCTTTCTTACACAGTGATTTGAAAGAAAAGTTCTATGTGATTTAACTTAATGAATATGAGAAGAAGAAAGAAAAGATATATAAATTGAAGAAAGCTTTATATGAGTTAAAACAGTTCTTTTATCTTTAATATAAGATGATGCATTGATTTCTTGACAGCCTCAGATACACATGAATTTATGCAGACAATAATGTGTTTAGAAATGATACTTTATTTGTTACTGTATATGTTGATGATATTTTTATATGCAGATCAGATAAAAACAAAATTCTAAATCTTAAGATTAAATTAAGTAATCATTTTGAAATGACTAACTGCAGAACATATAAGCATTACTTAAAAATGCTAATTACACAAAACAGAACTCTATAAATGCTTATTTTATCTTAAAAGATCTATTTTACAGAGATACTTAAAGACTTTAATCTACAGAATATTAAGATAGTTATAACTTCAATGAAATTCAGAATCTATCTTATAAAGATTATCAGAATAGCTGAATCAGAGCTAATAACTTAATATTAAAAGATCATAGAATTTTTTATATACATTATGACACAAACTTAACTCAACATCACATATATGATGTCAACTCTTAGTCAGTTTGCACAAAACTTTAACAATACACATTGAAAGACTCTAAAGTAAGTATTTTAATATGTATAAAGAATTTTAAACATTGTTCTTAAGTATAAATTAAGTGATTGACTTAAATTGCTGAGATATTCAGATTTAGACTGAGAAAAAGATCTTAAATTAAGAAGATTTATGTTAAAGTATATATTTAAAATGATTAATGAATCAGTATTCTAAAGTTTAAAAAGACAAAGAACAGTCATCTTATTCTTTTATAAAGTGAAGTATATAATCTTAATGAAGACTACAAAGAAAGCAGTGTAAATGCAGAGATTACTTAAAGAGCTAAGATTAAAGAGATTTAAGACAGTTACAATTTAAATGAACAATCAGAAAGCTATAGTTTTGATTAAAAATTCTGAATTTTATATCTGTACAAAGTACATTGACATACATCATTACTTCATAAGAAAAGTCAAATTCTGCAGACTTATTCATCTCAATTACATCTTAATAAACAACATAACTGCTGATGAACTTACAAAGTTACTTTCAACACTGAAATTTACTCATTTTATAAATTTTATGAGTCTCATCAGTCAGTGAAAGATCTTGTAATTAAGGTGGCTGTCAAGTCAGATTAGACTCAGATTTTAGAACTTAACTTAACTCATTAAGCTTTACTTTGCAATCTGATCTGACTCTGTGCAGAGTTGAGTTTTAGACAGAGTTAAATTAAACTATTCTTGACAGCTTAAATTAAATTAAAATTAGTTAGCTTCTGTTATTAAGCAGCTTTATATTGACAGCAGCTACTATTGCAACATTTTTAATTAATATTGCACACAATTCTTCTTGTTTAACTACATGTCTACTTTATAAATGTTATATGTGAGCATTATTAACTTAATTATCAGATCACTCATTCTCTACAAAGCAAAAATACATTAACTAATACACTCTATCTTTTTAGTAAGTCTGTAATATATAAAAGATTGCTTTCATCTTTTACAATTCTTCTAATATTATTAGATTCTCTTTTTTATGTAGCTCAGCAACTATATCACAAATAAGTCATGAAAGAAACTCTTAATATACAAGAACTTATACTTTCAAAAAATGTATAAAGATATGTCTTACTTATCTTCTATAAATTCATAATGACTAACTAATTTCACTTTAAGCTGTCATTGTACTGATTAAAAATCTCTTTAATCAGCAGTGAAAAGAATTCTAAATTTAAAGTAAAAGAATATAGCTTCTGTCAATACTGCTGTTGCTGCATTGCATGAACTGATCAGAGAGTGTTAAAATTGAGTGTTTTAATTTAATTTAATGATGTAATTATGTAACTTACTTGACTCTTTTTGTGCAGAAACTGATTTAAAAAAAAGAATTGTTAATGATTTAATCTTTTTCTTTAAAGATGTCATACTTGACAGCTCATTTTTTGCTTTCATTTTATAAGCTTAATTCTATCTTATATATCTTTATCTTTAATTCATATTCTGTTCTCTCTAATAAATCTTATATTGTCAAATTCACAAGCTTTAAAGTCTGCTTAATATTTCTTTGTAACTTTGACTTTCATTATAACTCTGTTATGCTATACAACATAATTCTAATGTCAGTTTCTTTACTATGAGAAGATCTATACTTAGTAAAGAAATTGCAATTAACATGATTGAGATACTACACTTTAGAAATTGTATATATTGCTTTAAATTTCTTAAATAGTAGCTTAAGAAGAAATGATTATAAATTAATAAATCTGAATAATTGTGTAGCTTGATTTGAATTAATCTTAGTTATCTACAAATTTACTGATAATAAAAACACAGCATTCATGTAAATAAATAATAGTATAGAAACTTAACAAATTCATTTATCTTTAACACAACACTTTTTACATTTTCTTTCTACAGAACATCTTACTTTTTGTATTAAGCTTTTTATATTTTCTTTTTGCATCATGTAAGTAAAGTAAGAAATGAAAAGATATGATGCTGACTTTCATTTTAGAGATACATCATTAAGACAGAGAAAACTGAGTGTAAAGATTATCTTCATTAATGTAGTAAAAGCATCAGACTTCATATCTTTCATTATTGAATTAAATTAATTCATCAATATAGTAAAAGCATCAAGCTTTATATTTCTCATTACTAAATGAGATTAACTCATCAGCAAGAAAACACATTCTATTAATACATTAGACTTCTCATCTCAATTTAAGAAGAAAAGAAAGAAAAAGATTAATAAAATTAATCAATTTATCTTAGATATTGCTGCATGTCTGAAGAAAGAAGACTTTACTGATTAATAAAAAAGAATAAAAACATTTATTAACTACTCTGAATTCACACTCAATGCTGCACTGCCTCAAAGTATTTTAGCTGTTTCTTTCACTTCTTTTAACTTAAAATTTAGTATGTAACTTCACTTATTATAATGCTCAATTATAATGCACAAAGTATATATTAAATCAAAGACTAAATCATATTCAAGAATTCAGAAGCTCTTTATTTATTCTTTTATTAAGTTCTTTACATTTTGATATCACTCAGAAATTGATCTCATCATATTTTTCAGTAATTAATGCATTCATAAATGCTGATATTGAAGAGGCTTAAGAGCAGAATGATATGATAATGAATAGATTGAATATAGATTTTAAACATAATTTAGAATATAAGAAGCTTAAGATGAGAATTTAAAGAGTGAAATATGCAGTTAAGATAAGAAAGAAAATTGTTGTTAAGAGATATGCAAAGAGTGAACATAATGAATATTAATAAATGATTATAGTGTTCTGTATCAGACTTTAACTTCATTTATAGTATTTTTTTTTACAGATCAGAATGTAATCACTGAATAAAAGAAGAATAAAGATATTGCTCAACAAAACAACTTAATCATAGCTGTTAAAGAAATATAAGCTCTGTATAAGCTTCTTAAAGCAAAGAGTACTTTCTTAATAATTAAAGAAGAGATATATCAATTTTATTTGACATTTAATCTGTATTAATATGATTAAATTGAAAAAACAAGCAAATATATTTAAAGCTGTTGAGATAACTGTTTAGATGAAGTAGTTAAGCATTAAGAATAAATTATTTAATTTAATAATTATAAATAATTTACTATAGCTAAAGATAAGAATTCAAATCTTGCTATACAGGTTTTTAATAGCAGCATACTTAATTCAGAGCACATAGCAGATAAGAAAAATCATTAATGTATATTATACTTTTAATACTTCTTTATAATGATTTTAAAGACAAAAGTTAATGTTATTTTATTCTATAATTATTAGCTCTCAACAGTGTTTAATGTCTTTACAAATAAGAATGAAAAAGTAAAGATAATGTTAAATGATAATAAGAATAAAGTTACAATAGCTTTTTCTGTTTAAGTGATGCTGAATAAAAATATTAATGATAAATGCATTTTTTTTAAATTTGATGAACTTATGCATGCAGATATTAAAAAGACAATATTAAAAGAAGATAAAATATATTAATTCTACACTATTTATCTATTAAAGATCTAACTAAATTTTAAACTTTATAGACTGCTATTTCAATGTTAAAGAGTGATGAACTTAAGATACAAATTAATTAAATATAATTATATCACTTTATTATAATGCTCTTTACAATTATCTATTAGCTTTTTGCTGATTAACTATATTTATAAATTAAGATCAACAACAAAGATTAACTGTCAATATTATAAGCTTTAATCTTTACTGATAATGCAGATCAAGAGACAGAAGACTTAGTGAAGATATAGAATAATAATGAGAAAAATAAAGATCATTATAATGATGATAATGATAATGTTAATAAAGATACAGAAAATCAAAATAAATCTTAATGCTTTAAACAAAGCTAAATGTTTTTAAAGACTCTTAAACATTATTTTTTACATCTGAGCATATTCAATTTTAATATTTCACTTAATATTATTAGCTTGTATGTAACTTATATTTATTATAAGCAATTTAAGAAAATTGAAGTATTTATAAACTGTATAGAAAGAATAAAGAGATTTAATGTTCAAATTAAAAATTATATTAAATATATGTTTATTGAGATTGTTGACACTTAAATTGATAAATATTAACATTATTTTCAAATAAGAAAGAATGAATTTCTTTTAACTTTAAATAATTATTAATAATATCAACAGACAAAAGATTCTATCTTTTGTAAAATTATAATACTGAAGCAGTTAAGAACTTAATGTACTTTATCTATACTTTTAAATATAAATACAATGCTTTTAACAATTTTCTGTTTTATTAATGAAGAAGACTTTTCTCTTTTAATTAATATTGTATTGTATTCAAGACTGTATATATATTGACAGTCAATATATTCTGAGCAGAGTTGTTTAAATAAATGATTTAAAGATTAAGATTAATAATTATTGAGTCATCATTAATGATCTTAATAGCTGATGCATCAATTGCTGTAGTAAGTCTTTTAGATAATGAATTTATGTAATCTTTAATCTTTCTTAACTTATAACTATAATCATCATCAGTGATTACATATTCTGAGTGTGTGCTGTTTAAGATATTTATAATACTTAATTGTATCACTTCTATGTTTAAAGTTTAATCATAATCATTGTTATTAAGTCTTAAATCAATGTTCTTATCTTAATTATGATTACAAAGTCTGAAGTTAATGTTGTTCTTATAATTATTATCATCATAAAAATCATTATTATTGAAGTAGTGATCTGATAGAAGCTCTATACATAATTTAGTTGCTGTTAAATTTAGCTCATTTACTGATGAATCTTTCTCATCATTATTAACAATCATTGTCAATACAGATCTCTCTTTAATTCTTTTTATCATTTTTACTGCAAAAATAAATATATCATGATATTTAATCAGCACAATGTTCTTCATAGTGTCTAGTTCAGTTAATTTCAACAATATATAATTATGTCTTAAATTATGTTGAATAAGCATTTGACTTCAATATCTGCTGCAGAAATTGCAAGTATATCTTTTATAAATTGTATCATTGCTGATTTTAAGTTCTTCATCAGCTTTCAGTAATTAAGTATTAAAATGTTTACATTTAATATTGAAGATTTTTGCAGATAATTTAAGACTTTTTTTGTTACAGATATGTTTTGATGCTTTTTCACATTTTTTATGTAACTCATCATTGCTATCATCTTCTTCTTCTTTGAATCAAGAATTCTCAAATCATCATTTAATAATTCTTTCTTCAAGTGCTGATAATTAATTCTGTAATATTGTTAAAACTTAAGTTTATATTTTAAATATAGATCTTCTCAATCTTTTTCTTATTAAAATAATATGTCAGTCTTGCTATGTAATATTTATTGAGAACTAAGAATATTCTACATTGTATATATTAAGCTTATTGCATAAATTTAATATGACATTAAGATTACAGAACAATTCTTAATTAACTTTTATCTTTTTATAATATTGAGTCAGTTTCTTTTTTAATGCATTAATGACATTTTGCAGCTCAGTATTAAAGAACAATTTAAATTTTCTAATTGTTTCATTCTGTTTTTCAAGATAATTAAATAAATCATTGTATGCATATCATAGCTTATAAATTATTAACTTATTAATAATACTCATTGTCTCTATTCAGTTCTTAAAGTTAGACTGAGTGTAAAGTCAAGTTAAGTTAAAAAAAAGTGCACTCAACCTAAACCTGCACTAGAGTCTGAGTCAAATTAGATTGAGTTCATATACAGATTAACTCTATCTACAATCTGTGTAGATACTCACATGTGAGTGAAGCTAGCCATTATGAGTAAGGTCAGGGCTAGAGCTCAAAAATGTGAAAGCTTATTAATATATTAGTTATAATAAATTACACCTTAACTAGCCATATAGGGATAAATTACACAGTCACAAGATATATTACTGAATAAGTTATGAAAATCATGACTTTTTGTGAAGGTGCGCATTAGAAACACACATTAGTAAGCATGTATATGTGCTTACTAAGCACATATACATGCTTACTAAGACTATATATAATCTGCAAAAAACTCATAACTCTATACAGGTCAGGTCAGGTTAATCTGCACTTAACTTAGCTAAATAAAAGTTAACCTGACCTAACTCAATATCTGAACTCAACTCTGATCTGCATGACCTATAGGCAACTTGTGCACTCAGTCTACTTAAAGTACTTCAGAAGATACAGTATGTATTTAATATGTTGTTACTTTTTTGTATTGTATTTAAGAAATTTCATTCTGCTTATTGTCAAAGTTAGACATTCTATTCATTGAGAAAGTTCAGTTTGTAGTTTATATATTTGACTCAGTATATTGTATAAAGAGTTTCATTAAATTCTTACATTTTCAATTATACTCTGTGAATTTGTCTTCTACAAATCTTTGAACAACTCTAGACACTGTGATGATGTTATAATGACAATAGTTAATAATTGAATTTATATAAGACTTTTGTTAAAATATTAATTTAACAGATATAAGTATTATAATAAAGTATTATAAAAGATATACTGATCTTTTTCAGTATAATGTTAAAGAAGTAATCTTTGTTAATTGTAAAATTTTGTAACTCATTATTAGGCTGAGTATAGAGTCAGGTCAGGTTAAAAAAAAGTACATTTAATCTGAACTTATGCTAGAGTTCAGATCAGGTTAAATTGAGTTTATATACAGATTAACTCTATCTACAATCTGTGTGAGTACTTACATGCAGATGAAGCTAGCCATTATGAGTAAGGTCAGGGCTAGAACTCAAAAAATGTGAAAGCTTATTAATATATTAGTTATAATAAATTACATCTTAACTAGCCATATAGGGATAAATTACACAGTTGCAAGATATATTATGAAAATCATGACTTTTTGTGAAGGTGCACATTAGAAACACACATTAGTAAGCATGTGTATGTGCTTACTAAGTGCATACACATGCTTACTAAGACTATATATAACTCACAAAAAATTTATGATTCTATGTGAATCAGGTCAGGTTAACTTGCACTTAACTTAGCTAAATAAAAGTTAGCTCAACTTAACTCAATATCTGAACTCAATTCTGATCTGCATAATCTATAAACAATCTGTGCACTCAGTCTACTCATTATTATTAAATGTAATGATGAGCTAATCATTCTTTGCATTCACTTTCAAATATGTAAATAACTGACTAACTGCAAGCTAAATTACATATATTATACAGTTTATAATTTTAGTTTCATCACTTTAGATAATATTCTTTTGACTTAAAAGTCAATTTAAATAACATTATAATATATAATTGTTAAATACATTGTCTGCTGTGACTATTAGCAATTAATGTGTCAAATTTCACTTTTTTAACATCTTAAAAATATACTCAGTAAGATTTTTATCATTATATTGACTCTTTAATTCTCTAAAGACTAAGAGTATCTCTGTGTATTTTTACTCAGCATCAATAAAGTATGCAGTAATATCTAAAAATGCAAGATAATTTAAACTGCTTTATTCATTAAATACAATAAAGACTTTAATCTATGTTTTAAGCTCTGTAAACATATCTTTTTAAACATTTACAATATGATACTTAAGAAATTATGCAATCTTGCTTTAATCTAAAATCTTAATATCAGCATGACACATCTAGATGAGTTTTCAGAACTTTATATGCTTAACAGTATAAAAAAATATATTGAGTGCTATAATGAATTGAAGAATCTGTTGATTAAAGACTTTAAAAATAAAATTAAATAATTTAACAATGATTTTTTGAGCTGTCTATCAAACAGTGAGTGTTATATTAAAGCATTATAATTGAAAATTATAGCATATCTTTTAGGCTGAGTGCGCAGGTTGCCTATAGGTCACACAGGTCAGGATTGGGTTCAGGTATTAGGTCAGGTTGAGCTAACTTTTATTCAGTTAAGTTGAGTGCAGGTTAACCTGACCTGACCTGCATAGAGTCATGAATTTTTTGCAGATTATATATAGTCTTAGTAAGCATGTGTATGCACTTAGTAAGTACATACACATGCTTACTAATGTGTGTTTCTAACACACACCTTCACAAAAAGTCATGATTTTCATAACTTATTCAGTAATATCTCTTGCAACTGTGTAATTTATCCCTATATGACTAGTTAAGGTGTAATTTATTATGACTAATATATCAATAAGCTTTCACATTTTTGAGCTTTAGCCCTGACCTTACCCATAATGACTAGCCTTACCTGCATGTGAGTATCTGTACAGATTGTAGATAGAGTTGATTCATACATGAACTCAACTCAACCTGACCTGAACTCTAGTGTGAATTTAAGTCAGATGCACTTTTTTCTGATCTAACCTGACTCTACACTCAGCCTAATATCTTTGAGTTCATTGCTTTAAAGATTGAAATCTATCTTTTTAATGCTGATTTCATTTTCTGACAACTGCTGCTTTTCAGATAACATTTTATGATAATTGTTTCATTATTTCTTAATGTTAAATAATTTATGATATTGTAACAGTTAATACACATCACATTTAATCTTTCATTATGTTTACTAGCTACTTCAGCAAAGAACTATCAGATCTTTGCTGAACAAATTAAATTGTTTTATATCATTTAAATATGATTTTTAATTTTTGTATCTGTATTCTAACTTTATACAGTTGTTTCTTATCAGTCTTAAAACTCTCACTTTATTGCAGATCTTTAAAGAACATACTTTGAGTTTGAAGTGTCTGCAAAAGTTGAAGAATAAGATTAACTTAATTAAGATAATTTAATTTTATTACTGAAAGCACTCAAAAATGATCTTTCTAAGTTGTTTAAGATCTGACTAAATGATGAGCTGTATAAAGACATGATGTTGAGTTATTGTAGTAAGTTAAATAAATAAATAATACTTTATTGTATTTTAAGTGATGTATTGATAATAATGTATTGTGAGAGTTTCAAAATTAGTATATACAAGATTGTAGTTATGTGACAGAACATATATGTTACGTCCTGATCGGAGATTCCTCTGATATAGGGTCTAGGGGTTAGAGCTTGTGATATAAGAGGGGATCCAGGCACTATGTTCAGTGAACGGAAGTTCAGTGAACCTTAGGGTTAACCGGTAGATAGCAATATGCT
>JAABUJ010002758.1_pt1 | contig 20896 bp, 21 predicted proteins | sample 5559131 | NCBI WGS metagenome assembly JAABUJ01 (sample SAMN10711875, study PRJNA513366) | rock metagenome | isolation source: Antarctica rocks | place: Antarctica: Victoria Land, Mt New Zealand nord | collected 2016-01-07 | reverse complement strand
CCACATCATCCCGGATCACCAAGCCACGCGCGCCCAGCCGCTTCCCCCCTCGAACACGCCGGAAGGAAATCACACTTCAGCCACGCCACGGATCACATCAGAGTCAGCGATTGTGGCAACTGGTATCTATTGCTGTGTGCCGTAAGACCGCTGTTGCTGCGCCACCGGCTGCTGGCGGATATTGCCAGGCTGCGTTTTTGAGTGACTGAAGCAGCCCAGCTCGTAGCAGCCGAACAATGCCGCGGCGCCAACGCCAATCGCTACCTTGGTTCCTGTCGACATGCCGGTGGACTGCGACTGCGCATCCTGCTGTGCCGGTTGAACGGCACGCCCGCCATCTCCGACTGTCACCGCCACTCGTTGCGCCTGCTGCGGTCCACCACCGTTGGGTATGTAGTCGACCGAAATTTGCTTGCCGGCCGGCAACGACCCGACGTAGCCGGCGAACGCGGCGACACTCTGGAACACCTGCCCGTCGACGGCGATGATCTGGTCGCCGGCCTTGAAGCCGGCCTGGGACCCGGGCGAGTTCATGCGCACTCCCTTTACCCGCAGCAGGTCGAAGGTCATCCCAGCGTCGTTGATCCTCTGCGCCAGCCCAATATCCATGCCGAGCGCGCCTCCAGCACGCGGCAGGCTCGAAGCCTGCTGCGTGGACAGGAGGCGATAGCCCATCTGGTTATCCGCACGCGCCGGGCTTGGCACGAGTTGCAAGCCGAGGAAAGAGACCGCGAGCAGAGCCGCGGCGGTGCGGTTGACCATCGTATTTATCTCCGAAGTAGCAGTACGCGAAAGCGGCTCAGACCGACATCGTGCCTTCGTCGGGCAGCTGGCCGTTCGGGGTCATGCCGTTCACGGCGTTCGGCAGGTGCTGGCTAAGCTGGGACAGGAAGTCCTGCGGCTGCATGCCGGCCTGGCTCGCCATGTTCTGAACCTGGTTGTCGCCGAACACGCTTTGCAGTTGCTGGGGCGATACCGGCTGGTTCTGGCCGTTGCCGACCCAAGACTGGGCGATGTGGCCCAAACCGGCCTGCTCGAACTGAGACATCAGGCCGCCGAGCCCGCCGCCCATGCCACCCATGGCTTGGCCCATGCCGCCACCCATGGCTTGGCCCATGCCGCCACCCTGAGCGCCGCCGCCGAGCAAGCTGCCCAGGATGTTGCCCATGGGAGAGGACGCGCCGCCTTGGCCGCCGCCCATCAAGCCGCCGAGAACCGAGTCAAGCAAACCCATGATAAAACCCTTCCTAAGCGTTGCGGACGTTATCGCAACGTCCAAACTGGCTGTGCAAACGGTCAACCTCCGGCATAGTTGCCGACAAAGGTGGTGGTCATGTTCCTCGGGCTCGATTTCGGTACCTCGGCCGTCAAGGCGCTGCTGGTCGACGGTGAGCAACAAGCCGTCGGCAGCGCGACATTGCCGCTGTCGGTGAGCCGACCCGCGCCAGGCCACAGCGAGCAGGACCCGGCGGCGTGGTGGCAAGCGATGCTCGACGCGGTGGATGCGCTCGGCCGCGACCACGCCGGCGCGCTGTCCGCGGTGCAAGGGATCGGGCTGTCCGGACAGATGCACGGCGCGGTGCTGCTGGACGCCGCCGGCTCGGTGCTGCGTCCGGCGATCCTGTGGAACGACGTCCGCGCCGAGGCCGAGTGCGCCGAACTGGAGACAGCCTTCCCTGCGCTGCGCCAAGTGACCGGCAACATCGCCATGCCAGGCTTCACCGCGCCGAAGCTGCTCTGGGTTCGCAGGCACGAGCCGGCGGTGTTCGCCCGGCTGCGGACGGTGCTGCTGCCGAAAGCCTGGGTCCGCTACCGCCTGACGGGCGAGCTGATCGAGGAAATGTCGGATGCGTCCGGCACGCTCTGGCTCGACGTCGGGGCGCGGGACTGGTCGGACGGCGCCCTGGCCGCCACCGGATTGTCGCGGGACGCCATGCCGCGCTTGGTCGAGGGCAACGCGGCCGCTGGGACCTTGCGCCCGGAGCTCGCGGCGCGCTGGGGCATGGCGCGGGCGCCGCTGCTGGCGGGCGGGGCGGGCGACAATGCGGGCGGCGCGGTTGGATTGGCGGCGATCCGGCCCGGCGATGCCTTCGTCTCGCTCGGCACCTCGGGCGTGCTGTTCGCGACCACCGACCGTTTCCGGCCCTATCCGGAGGCGGCGGTGCACGCCTTCTGCCACGCGCTCCCGAACACCTGGCACCAGATGGGCGTCACGTTGTCGGCGGCAGGCTCGCTGGCGTGGTGGGCGAACGTCGCCGGACGGTCCGAGGCCGAGTTGCTGGACGAGATGGGCGCGCCTGCGTCACCCAGCCCAGCGCTGTTCCTGCCCTACCTTGGCGGCGAGCGCACGCCGCACAACGACGGCGCACTCCGCGGCACCTTCGCCGGGCTGTCGCACCACACGGACCGGCCCTGCCTGACCCAGGCGGTGCTGGAGGGCGTCGCTTTTTCGCTGCGCGATTGCTTGGATGCGCTATCCGCCTCGGGCACGCGCATCGAAGCGGCGGACGTGATCGGTGGCGGCTCCCGCTCGCGTGCGTGGATCACGATCATCACGGCGGCGCTCGGCATTCCGCTGCACCGCCTGGCCGACGGCGAACACGGCGGCGCGTTCGGGGCGGCGCGGCTGGCGCGAATGGCCGTCACCAACGAGGCGCCGGAAACGGTTTGCACGCCGCCAGCCCGTGCCGAGACCATCTGTCCCGACCCCGTGTTGGCCGACGCCTACACACGGCGGATCGCGCTATACCGTGCGCTGAACACGAACATCTCCAACGCGACGCATAGGGCTTCTCCCTCTCCCGCTGGCGAGAGAGGGCCGGGGTGATGGTGGATTTCGCAGGGAAGCGCGCGCTGGTCACAGGCGCCGGCAAAGGCATCGGGCGGGAGACCGTGCGCCACTTGACTGCCCACGGAGCCACCGTTGTCGCGCTCAGCCGATCAATGGAGGATCTTGCCTCGTTGCGCCAGGAAACCGGCTGCGACGTCGTCCCCGCCGATCTCGAAGACCTCGACCCCGCGCTCGCCAGCGTCGCCGCGCTGCCCGCGTTCGACCTGCTCGTGAACAATGCCGGCATATCGCTGCTTGCCGCGGCACTCGATATCGACGCCGCCACGTTCGAGACGGTCATGCGCGTCAATGCCCTGGCGCCGCTCCGCTTGGTCCAGCTGGTCGCCCGCGCCGCGATCGCCGCCGGGCGCCCGGCGGCGATCGTGAACGTGTCCAGCGTCGCCGCCCAGCAGGGATTGCCGGACCACGCGGCCTACTGCGCGTCGAAGGCGGCCCTGGACGCGCTCACCCGCGTGCTTGCGGTGGAACTCGGCCCGCACCGCATCCGCGTCAACAGCGTCAACCCCACGGTCACGCTGACACCGATGGCGGCCCGCGCCTGGAGCGATCCGGCGAAATCTGGCCCGATGCTGGCGCGCATTCCGCTCGGCCGCTTCCTGGAGGTCGGCGATGTGGCTGGCGCCATCGCGTTCCTGCTGAGCGACGCTGCCGCCATGATCACCGGGGTGTGCCTGCAGGTCGATGGCGGCTTCAGCGCGAGTTAAGGAATGGTCTTATGACACTAAAAGTCAAGGTTGCTGTCGTCACAGGCGCCGCGCGCGGCATCGGGCGGGCCATCTGCGAGCGGTATGCCCAGGAAGGCGCCAGCGTCGTCGTCACCGATCGGGACGAGACAGGGGCCCGTGCGGTCGCCTCCGCGATCGGGCCGCACGCGACGGCGTTGCGGCTCGACGTGACCAGCCAGGACTCGATCGACGCCACCGTCGCGGCCGTGGTGGCGCAGCATGGCCGGTTGGATGTCCTGGTCAACAACGCCGGGCTGTTCGACCTGGCGCCCATTGTCGAGATCACGCGGGAAAGCTACCGCCGGCTATACGCGGTGAACGTGGAAGGCTTGCTGTTCACGCTGCAGGCGGCGGCGCAGCAGATGATCAGGCAAGGCGGCGGCGGCAAGATCATCAATCTCGCGTCCCAGGCCGGGCGACGAGGCGAGGCGCTGGTGGCGGTGTACTGCTCGACCAAGGCGGCGGTGATCAGCCTGACCCAGAGCGCCGGGCTGGACCTGATCAAGCACGGCATCAACGTCAACGCCATCGCGCCCGGCGTGGTCGACAACGAGCACTGGGACCACGTGGATTCGCTGTTCGCGCGGCACGAGGGACTGGCGCCCGGCGAGAAGAAGCGGCTGGTCGCGGCGGCGGTGCCGATCGGGCGGATGGCGCGGCCGGAGGAGATCGGCGGCCTGGCGACGTTCCTTGCCAGCGCCGACGCCGACTACATCGTGGCGCAGACCTACAACATCGACGGCGGCAACTGGATGAGCTGAGCGGACCCTGGCAAGGGTGCTTTGCGTCCGGTCAGCCGCGCCTGCATGACCACGACGACCAGCAGGAACAGGCCGCGGATGACCGACTGCCAGTAGGCGGACAGGCTGATCCAGCCGCGGCCGTTCTCGAAATTGAGGATATTGAGGATCATGCCAAGCAGCAGCACGCCGGCGAGCGTGGTGACGATGGAGCCCTCGCCGCCGGTCAGCAGCGTGCCGCCGACCACCACGGCGGAGATCGCGAACAGCTCCCACCCGGCGCCCTCGACCGGCTGCCCGGCGCCGAATTGCGCAGCCAGGATCACTCCCGCCAGCCCCGCCAGCAGCCCGCTGCCGGCATAGACGAGCAGCTTCACCCGGTTCGCGGGTAGGCCCATCAGCCGTGTCGCGTCCTCGTTGCCGCCGACCGCGAGCACGGTGCGGCCGAACGCGGTCAAGTTGAGCAGCACCGACCCGGCGATGTACGCGGCGAGCGCGATGAGCGCCGGGATCGGTAAGCTGCCCCAGTCGTTCTGGCCGATATCGGTGAACGACGTGTCGTACGACACCGACACCGACTGGTTGCCCGCCAGCAGCAGCGCCGTCCCGCGCGCCGCGAGCATGGTCGCGAGCGTCGTGATGAACGGCACGATACCGAGACGCACGATCAGCGCGCCGTTCAGCACCCCTACCGCGAGCCCCGCCATAGCGCCCGCTGCCAGCCCGGCAAACCAGCCGTACGGCGAGGCGAGGGCGGCGGCGACGCTGGCAAGGGCCGCGACTGCGCCGACCGACAAATCGATCCCGCCGGTCATGATGACGAACGCCATGCCGAGGGCGACCAACGCGAACATGGAATTATAGCGCAGGAAGCTCGCGACGTTGAACAGGCCGAGGAAGTGGTCGTAGCGCAGCCCGCCGAACAGCGTCAGCAGCGCGAGGGCGACAACCACGCCGTAGCGCTCGATCATCAAGCCCCGAGTCACCCGCGGCTGCCCTGCCGCTGCAGGCCAACCGCCACGATGATCAGCCCCGCCTTGACCACCATCGCCGCCGCGTCCGGCACGCCGTTCGCAAGCAGCATGTAGCGGACCGTCTGGATGATTAGCGCCCCGATCAGCGTGCCCGCGATCGAGGCTCGGCCGCCGCTCAGCAAGGTGCCGCCGACCGCGACGGCGGCGATGGCGTCCAGCTCCACGCCCATGCCCACGGCGTTCGCGTCGGAGGACGAATTGATCGCGATGACGATCAACCCGGCCAGCCCGGCGCATAGCCCGCTGATGACGTAGGCCGTCCGCTTCACCCGCTCGACCGGGACGCCGGCCAGGTGCGCCGCCCGTTCATTGCCCCCCACTGTGAGGAGATGCCGCCCGAACACCGTGCGCCGCACCATCCAGGCAGCCGCGGCGGCGATGGCCAGCATCAGCAGCACCTGCACCGGCACGCCGCCGACCTGCCCCACGCCGATTGCTTGGAACGACGGCACGTGGAACGTCTGCAGCTTGCCGTCGGTCGCGACCTGCGCCAGGCCGCGTCCGGCGATGAACAGGATCAGCGTCGCCACGATCGGCTGCACCCGGTAGCGCGTCACCAGCAGCCCGTTGCACCAGCCGAGCGCGCCGGCGAGGGCGACCGGGATCACGAGCGCGAACGGCACCGCAACGGCTTCGGGCAGGGCCGTGATCTTGCCCAGGAAGATTTCGGGCGCCAGCGCCCCGGCGATCGCCATCAGCGACCCCACCGACAGGTCGATGCCGCCCGTGGCGATCACCAAGGTCATCCCGACCGCCACGATGATCGTGGTCGTGACCTGCGTCAGGTTCACGCTGAGCGTCTGCCAGGACAGGAAGTGCGGGGTGACGGCGGCGTTGAACGCGATCAGGACCAGCAGGGCCGCGAGCGAGGCGTGCCGCGCGACCAAATGCAGGCCGCGATGGGGGCGCAGGCGGAGGGCGACCTCAGACACCGGCGGCCTCCAGCGAGCCGTGCGCCATCGCGTCGAGCACGGCGTCCTCCTGCAGCGCTACGCCGGCCAGCTCGGCGACGATGCGGCCGTCGCGCATGACGTAGGCGCGGTCCGAGCCCTCGGTGATCTCCTCGACCTCCGACGAGATCATCAGCACGCCGAGCCCCCCATCGGCCAGCGCGCGGATCACCGCCTGGATTTCCGCCTTCGCGCCCACGTCGATGCCGCGGGTCGGCTCGTCCAGGATGAGCAGCTTGGGGTCCATGCACAGCCACCGTGCCAGCAGGACCTTCTGCTGGTTGCCGCCCGACAGTTGCCGGATCGGCTGCTCCGGCCCGGTGCAGCGTATGCCGAGCTGGGCGATGTAGCGGGTGACGACCGCTGCCTGCGCCGCCTCGTTCACGATGCCGGCGCGGCTGAGCGCGGGCAGCAGCGCCAAGGTCAGGTTCTCGCGCACCGACAGGTCCGGGACGATGCCCTCCAGCTTGCGGTCCTCGGTGACGAAGCCGATGCCGGCGGCGATGGCGGCCTGCGGGGATGCCGGGCGGAACGGCTCGCCGCCTAGCCGCATGGTCCCGCCAGACGCCGGGTCGACACCGCAGACGACCCGCGCTGTTTCCGTTCGCCCGGCGCCGAGCAGCCCGGCGAGGCCGACGATCTCGCCTTGCGCCACGCGAAGGTCGACGCGCTGCACCCGCGGCGGCGCGGCTAGGCCCTCCACCGCGAGCAAGGTTTGGCCGGCGCCGTCCGCCTTGCCGCCGAAGCCGGTAGCGCCCTGGCGCGCGACGGATTGCACGTTGCGGCCCAGCATGTGGGCGACCAGCGCGATCTTCGGCAGCTCCGCCATCGGCGCTGCCGTGACGGTCCGGCCGTCGCGCATGATCGTCACGCGGTCGCACACCGCGTACAGCTCGTCCAGCTTGTGGCTGACGAAGACGACCGAGACGCCCTCGTCGCGAAGCTGCCGGATGACGCCGAACAGTACGTCCGTCTCCCGCTCCGTCAGCGAGGAGGTGGGTTCGTCCATGATGACGAGCTTGGCCTGGAAGCCGGTGGCTCGGGCGATGGCGACCATCTGCTGGGTGGCGGTCGGGAACCGGGCAAGCGGTTGGCGCACGTCGATGGCGACGCCGAAGCGGGCCAGCAGCTCGGCCGCCTGCGCGTGCATGCGGGACCAGTCGAGCAGTCCGAAGCGACGGATTTCCCGGCCGAGGCAGATGTTCTCGGTGACGGACCGCAGCCCGACCAGGTTGATTTCCTGGTAGATGGTGCTGATGCCGGCCGCCTGCGCCGCCTGCGGGCTGCCGACCTCGAACGGGCGGCCGGCGAAGCTGACTTCGCCGGTGTCGCGGCGATAGTAGCCGGTGAGGATCTTGATCAGCGTCGATTTGCCGGCGCCGTTCTGGCCGATCAGGGCGTGCACCTCGCCAGCCTCGACCGAGAGGCTGGCGCCGGTGAGCGCGGCGACGCCACCGAACCGCTTGTCGATGCCTCGCATCGTGAGCAGGGGGTCCGCCATGGCGGGGCCGTTCGGTCCTAGAACGCCTGGCTGACCATCTGGGCGGCGTTGGACTTATCGTAGAACTGGTCCTGGTTGATGATCTGCGGTGGGATTTTCTCCCCGGCGAAGTATTTCGCGGCGGTGGCGAAGGCGATCGGGCCAAATTTCGGGCTGCACTGGCAGATTGCGCCAATCTTGCCGTCGGCGATGGCTTGCACTCCGTCCTTCTCGCCGTCGATCGAGCAGATGGTGAGATCCTTGCCCGGCACCTTGCCCGCAGCCTCCGCCGCGGTGATCGCGCCCAGCGCCATTTCGTCGTTGTGGGCGTAGATGACGGTCGCGTCCGGATGCGCCTGCAGCAGGGTCTGCGCGACCTGCCGCCCGGTGTCGCGGACGAAATCGCCGGACTGGCTGGCAACGATCACCATGCCGGGGTGGGATTTGAGCGCGCCGTCGAAGCCCTTCTTGCGGTCGTTCGCCGGGGACGCGCCGACGCTGCCTTCGAGCTCGATGATCTTCGCTTTCCCGTCTGTGGCCTTGATCAGCCACTCGGCGACGCGCTGGCCCTCCTCGACGAAGTTCGAGCCGATGAAGGTCAGGTAATCCTCGCCGGGCTTGGCGAGCGCCGGGTCGACGGTGCGGTCGATCAGGATGACGGGGATGCCGGCGCGCTTGGCGGCACGGACGGCTGGGATCAGCGGGCGCTCCTCGCGCGGCACCAGGAAGATCAGGTCGACGCCCTGCGCGATCATGCTGTTGACGTCGGCGACTTGCTTGGCGGCCGAGCTAGCGGCGTCGGTGTACACCAGCTGCCAGCCGCGCTGCTTCGCCTCTGCCTCCATGCTGTTGGTTTCGGCGATACGCCACGGGTTGTTGCTCTCGCTTTGAGCGAAACCGACCTTGTAGCTGGACTTCTTGGCCGGCGGCGTTTGCGCGTGGGCGATCTGCGCCAGGCTGGCCAGCCCGGCGCCGGCGATGATCTTGGCTAGGTCGCGACGGAACATCGTTACTCTCCCTTTGTGAAGCCTTACGCAGTCCAGCCGAGCTCCTTCGAGATCGCGCGTGCGGTCTCGGCTACTTCCGGCGCCAGCGCGCGCATGCGGTCCTCCGGCATGTGCTGCGTGGCGCTCGCAACGCTGATGGCGGCGACGGTGCCGCCGCTTGCGTCACGCACCGGAGCCGCGACGCAATGGATGCCGATCTCGTTTTCGGCGAAGTCGAACGCCACGCCGGACGCGGCGTAGGATCGCAGATCGACCTCGTAGGTGGCCCAGGAGCGCGGGTTCTTGGCGTGCGACGAAGCGGCCGCGTGCAGGCTGCGCCACTGCTCCGGGGACATGTCGAGCATCAGCGCCTTGCCGATGCCGGTGACCGCCAGCCGCATCCGATGGCCGACGCGGGACCGCATCTCGAGCCCGCGCTGGCCGGGAATTTTGTCGATATACAGCACCTCCGATCCGTCGGCGACGCCCAGATGCACCGTGTCCTGCGTGCGGGTGGCCAACGCCACGAGGAAGCGGCGGGCGATCGTCGCGACCGGCACCATCTCCCGCGCGCGAAAACCGAGCTCGATCAGCTTAGAGCCGAGCGCGTAATCGTGGCCTGGCCCGGTGCGCAGGAAGCGCTGCTCGACCAGCGCGCTGACTAGCCGCTGCGTCGTGCTGCGGGTGCAGCCGATAACCTCGCCAATCCGCGGGAGACAGTTGGCGCCGTCGGCCACCGCCTGCAGCACGGCCAATCCGCGGTATAACGTTTGTGCGCCTGCGACGGCTTGCTCGGACATTGTGTCTCCGATCCGAAGCCTGCAAGAAACTGCTGCACGTTGTCAACATATGAGTTAAAAACCCATTATATGGGATATGCGAAGCTGCCAGTTTCTCGATTTGACCGCAAGAGCCGGAGTGCGCCGGATACGTCTGGAGATCAGGTTGCCTAAGACAGGCATTAAGGGAGGTGAGCTATGGACACGCAAACGACGGAACGGCCAGATGTGGACCTTCTGGCGGCGCTCGATTCCCGCTGGGCCTCGGTCGTTGCGCGCGATCGGGCCGCAGATGGCGATTTCTACTATTCGGTCAGAACGACCGGCGTTTACTGCCGTCCGTCCTGTGCCGCCCGTCTCGCCAACCCAAAGAACGTCCGCTTCCATTCCACCCAGGCTGATGCCGAGCGGGCCGGCTTCCGTGCCTGCAAGCGCTGCAAACCCGGCCAGCCCTCGCTGGAGGAGGAGTATGCCGCCAAGGTGGTCGATGCCTGCCGGACGATCGAGGGCGCGGACGAAGCGCCCACCCTGGCCACCCTTGCCAGCGCCGGCGGTCTAAGCCCCTACCATTTCCACCGCGTGTTCAAGGCGATCACCGGACTGACGTCCAAGGATTACGCCACGGCGCACCGGACCCGGCGCGTCCAGGCCGAGCTCAGAAGGAGCGATACCGTGACCCAGGCCATTTACGATGCAGGTTTTAACTCTGGCGGCCGTTTCTACGCGAACTCCGACGCCATGCTGGGCATGACCCCGCGCGACTTCCGCGCCGGGGGCACGAACATGGCCATCCAGTTTGCCGTGGGCCAATGCTCGCTCGGCGCCATCTTGGTGGCTAGGAGCAGCAAGGGGGTCTGCGCCATCCTGCTCGGGGATGATCCGGATGCGCTCGTGCGCGACTTGCAGGACCGGTTTCCGCAGGCCCGGCTGATCGGCGGCGACGCCGGGTTCGACACCATGGTCGCCACCGTGATTGGCTTCGTCGAAGCCCCGGGACTCGGCCTCGACCTGCCGCTCGACGTGCGCGGCACGGTGTTCCAGCAGCGTGTCTGGCAGGCGCTGCGGAGCATCCCGGCCGGGGAGACCGCGAGCTACACCGAAATCGCCAGGCGCATCGGCCTGCCGAAGGCGGTGCGGGCCGTCGCGGCCGCGTGTGCAGCCAACGCCCTGGCGGTCGCCATCCCGTGCCACCGAGTCGTCAGGAACGATGGCGCGTTGTCGGGCTACCGCTGGGGCGTGGCGCGCAAGCGGAGCCTGCTGGACCGGGAGGCGCACGCGTGAGCGCGGCGCTCCAGACCCGGCCGGATGCCGGGCGCATCCAAGGCCGGGTGCAAATGATCGACTGGCCGGCGACTGCCACCGATCTTGACGCTCAGGGTTGGACGGTGTTGCCGGGGCTGCTCACCCAGCAGGAGTGCGAGTCAACCGCGGGCCTGTACCAGAGTGGCGGTCGTTTTCGCAGCAAGGTCATCATGGCCCGGCACGGCTTCGGCCGGGGCGAGTACCAATATTGATGCTGCTGAGGAAATAGGGCCTGAGCCTCACCCGGAGTAGCGGTCAGATGCCTCATTTCCTCGCCATGATGGTGCGCGCCCCGCGCGCGGTTGATCTGGTGGCGAATTCACAGTTGACGGTTTGCACGCTGGGGCAGTGGTACGCCAGGGCGCGCCAGCAAGCGTTTTCGACCGCTTGGGAAGCACCGCGTCGAACGTGATGGCAAGGCCGCTGACTTCGCCACCAGCATCAATATTTCGCCTATCCCTTGCCGGATCTGGTGGCCGACCTGCGCAACGCACTCTACGCCCCTCTCGCCTCCGTGGCCGGCCATTGGAACGAGGCGATGGGAATCGGCGTGCGCTACCCCGCCGCGCATGCCGCGTTCGTCGAGCGCTGCCATCAGGCCGGCCAGACCCGGCCGACGCCGCTCCTGCTGCAATACGGGCCGGGCGACTACAACTGCATGCACCAGGATTTGTATGGCGAGCACGTCTTTCCATTGCAGGTCGCGATCCTGTTGTCGGAACCGGGCAAGGACTTCACTGGCGGCGAGTTCGTGCCGACCGAGCAGCGGCCGCACATGCAGTCGCGGCCCGCGGTCGTGTCACTTCGCCAGGGCGACGCCGTCGTGTTCGCCGTCCACCACCGGCCAGTGCAGGGCGCGCGCGGGATATATCGCACGATCCTGCGTCATGGCGTTAGCAAGTTGCACTCAGGTCATCGCCATACCCTGGGCGTCATCTTCCACGACGCTGCCTGACGGCCACGCAGGAGTCTGGGGTCAGCTTCCCACGTCCCAGAGGCAACTCACCGCCGAGATCGCCGGGCCGAGAGTTACGTAGTGGGATCGTTGGGAAACTGCGACAGACATTGCCGCGTTCCACCGATCTAGACACGGTTCCCGCTATTGGTCGGGTCAACCAACGCTTTGGCTTTGCTCGTCCGATAATTTCAAATGAGGCGAATGATGCGCCAAAATGATATTGATGTGCCGGCGCGAATTGCGCCGCAAGCTCCCGGCGTTGCCGTCTTCCTGTGCCGGGTGGGGCGCAGCACTCTCAAATGGTCGACCGCTGCGATGGTTGCCGCATTGTGCGCGTCACCGGATGTGGCTCAAGCTTCATCACATCATCATGCCGCGCATTCGGCGCATGCCGGTTCTCGGTCAGCGGCGTTGAAATCGACACGTAGCACCTCGCGACACCACGACAGGCAAGCTCGCGTTCGCAGCCTCAATCGAGGCGCCGCACGTGAGCCGCCCTCGGTGCACAAGCAGGTCGTGTCGTTGGCGAATACCACTTGGGACAACCCACAAATCCCGCCGGCTGTGATGAACGCCATCCAAGTCGCAGCCCACGACTCGGGCGTAGACGCGGATTTGCTGGCCGCTGTCGCCTGGCGTGAGAGCCGGTTCGACCCCAAAGCTCGGAACCGCAGTTCTTCGGCAAAGGGATTGCTGCAATTCACCAATGCGACATGGTTGCAGATGATCCGGGATTACGGGTCAGAGTACAACGAGGCAGGATATGCAAACGCGATCCGTAAAAGTAAATCTGGCGCACTGGTGGTTTCCGAGAACCGTGTGCGAACGGCGATCTTGAAATTGCGCAGTGATCCTGTTCTGTCGGCGAAGCTCGCCGCGGAAAACATGCGCCGGGAACGCATAGCATTACAGGACAGCGTAGGACGCAGCGTGGTCCCTGCTGACCTTTACCTTCTGCACGTTCTCGGCCCAACCGGCACGATACGGTTCCTCAACGCGGTATCGCAACGTCCATCGGAGCCAAGCACGAAGGTGGTCGACTGGAAGGTCTTGCGCAATGCAGGCTTGCTGGCGCGCGATGATCGGCCAATGACAACGGCAGACACCTACGCTGCCGTTCGGGCGATGCTTGAAGTGCAGCATTCACATATGGAACCGACAGATCCAGGCACGCCTCTGGAAGCTGTTAAGGAAAACGTTGACCCGTAGCGGCAAATCAGGCGCTGGGCCGACGACCGCGCCGAGTTGACGCACCCAAGGTTTTCTGGCCGATAACAGGGGCCGCGTCATCCAGCATGACGCCCCGCTTGCGTCCAAGGCCGATTTTCTTGGCTAGAACAGACCGATGCTCGGCGTAGTTTGGCGCAACCATGGGATAATCATGCGGAAGACCCCAGCGCTCCCGATACTGATTCGGTGTCAAGTTATAGGACGTCTGGAGATGCCGCTTAAGCATCTTGAGCTTTTTGCCATCCTCTAGGCAAACGATGTAGTCGGAAAATACCGATTTTTTCACCGGTACTGCCGGCTGCGGCCGCTCCGGTTCTGGCGCTTCGACACCAACGGTTGTCAAAGCGTGGAACACCTGCTGAATCAGCTCCGGCAAGCTAGACGACGTCACGGTGTTGTTAGACACGTGTGCAGATACAATCTGTGCAGTCAGCCCTAACATATTCTCATCAATAGTGCCTTGAGCCAAAATTATACATTCTCCGAAATTGCGTGATCACAGCTACGATGTGCCCTGTTGCAGCTTTTTGGTAACTTGCCAAGCTTCAAAAAACAAACATCAGGACAACAATGAATTCATACTACGATTCGAGTTATCGATGATCTACATCTAATGCTAATGCTGTAAAGGTTCCCGTTATCTGGCCGGCAACATCTTTCGCCTAGTTGGGACGGTGCAGCGCCTGCGCGACCGCAACTCGCCACCCAGCATACCGCGCCTCTCGCTCCATAGCGTCCAGCGCCGGCACAAAGCACCTCTCCCGCACCCACTGAGACTGGGACGTTGCCGGTTCCGGATAAATCCCAGCATCCAGGCCAGCGAGATAGGCCGCGCCCAAAGCCGTCGTCTCGAGGCAAGCAGGCCGCTCGACCGCAACTCCCACCATGTCGGCGAGAAACTGCATCGTCCAATCGCTCGCGGTCATGCCGCCATCGACGCGCAGCACGATTTCGCCCTGCATCCCGGCGTCGTCGAGCATCGCCTGGAGCAGGTCCCGCGTTTGGTAGCCAACCGCTTCCAGCACGGCGCGAGCCAACTCCTTACGGGTCGTCCCGCGCGAGATGCCGCTGATCGTGGCGCGGACGTGACTGTTCCAGTGCGGGGCGCCGAGCCCGGTGAACGCTGGCACGATGTAGACGCCCTGCGCCGGGTCGGCCTGGGCGGCGAGCATGCCTGTCTCGGCCGCGTCGTCCACCAGGCCAACGCCATCGCGCAACCATTGCACCGCAGCCCCGGCGCTGAAGATTGACCCTTCCAGCGCGTAGCTGCGCTGTCCGCGGCGCTGATAGGCGATGGTGGTCAGCATGCGATGCGTCGAGGGCAGCGGTTCAGGTCCCACGTTCAGCAGTATGAACGCGCCCGTGCCATAGGTCGCCTTCACCATGCCGCGGCTGAAGCACGCTTGGCCGACGAGTGCGGCTTGCTGATCGCCGGCCATGCCGCGTACCGCAATCGGCGCGCCGAGCAATCCCGCATCGATGGCTCCGAACGGCCCGGCGCTGTCGCGGATCTCCGGCAAGATCGCACGCGGAATGTCGAACAACGCCAGCATGTCGTCGTCCCAGGCGCCACTGGAAATATTGCAGAGCAGGGTGCGGGACGCGTTGGTCGCATCCGTCGCGTGCACCCGTCCGTTGGTCAATCGCCAGAGCAAGAAGCTGTCAACGGTGCCGAAGGCGAGCTTGCCCGCCTCTGCCCGCGCCCGCGCGCCGCTCACGTGGCCGAGAATCCAGGCAATCTTGGTTGCCGAAAAATACGGGTCGAGCCGCAATCCGGTCCGGGCAACAACCAACTCGCCGCATCCATCCCGTTCCAGCGCGTCGCAAGCGTCGATGGTGCGGCGGTCCTGCCACACGATGGCATTGTAGATCGGCGCGCCGGTTTGCCGGTCCCAAACGAGGGTCGTCTCGCGCTGGTTCGCGATGCCGATTGCCGCCAGCGCAGCCGCCTCGATGCCCGCACGCTGCAAGGCTTCGCGCGCGGTCGCGAGTGCTGTTGACCACAGCGCCTCCGGGTCGTGCTCCACCCAGCCCGGCTGCGGGTAAAGCTGGGGGAACTCCCGCTGCGCGTGGCCCAGCATCGTCATGTCCGGCCCGAACACGATCGCCCGTGTCGAGGTCGTGCCCTGATCGATGACGAGGACCGGCGCGCTCATCCCATGACGACTACAACGGTTTCGTGGCGACGCGGTAGACGGTGAAGCTGGTGCCGCTGGTGAATTTGCCTAAAGGCTCGTCCCTTCGCCGGAATAGCTCACGATCCAACACCAAATGGCGGATGCCGACCGTCTTCTCGCAGTGTTCGCGTACGAAGACGCCACCGACGCTCTCCTCGTTTCCTGACGGCTTTTCCTCGTTGCAGGTCCAGCCAGTCTCGCCGTAGCGGGCCTTTACCTGCTCGCCGAAGATGTAGCCGCGCTTGCGGAGGAACAACCGGGCAGCGGGATCGGTCCGCATCCGAATCCCGTTGACGGTTCCGTCTCCTTCAAGCAACAGCGACAGTCGCATCGGTTGTCCGGCAACCTTCGTTTCATGCTCGCCATCGTCATCGTAGCGGAACGCAACCTCGCGCCGCCCCGCGGCGTCGGCCGGGCATTTGGCGTAGTCGGCCCAGCCGCTGAGGGCTTCGCCGCTGCCCGCCACGCACGCGAAGCCGGTGTAGCCATGCGCCGGCAGCGCGGAGGCGGGCATTCCCACGGTGAACTCCCGGAGGTCGTTCTCGGTGGTTTGCGCCCTTGCAGCGCCCGCCAGGAGAAGCATCGACACACAGGCAAAAACTCCCCGAAGCGTTGCTCTGCCGGCGCGAGAGGGATGGGTGAGGGTGGGCAGCCATCGTCCACCCTCACCCTGGCCCTCTCCCGCCAGCGGGGGAGGGAGAGGATGAAACCGTGCCATTCAATGCACCGTGGTTGCCGGAGTGGGCATGCTATGATGGCTTCCCTCCGTTTCCGGCCGGTAAACATCGCATACCCGCGAGCCGTCGCCGAAGAAGGCGACGCAATCGCTCAGCGTCGGCTCTCCCTTGCCCTTGATGTTGGCGACGACGTAGTCGGCCACCTCCTCGATCTCAGGCGGGCGCAGGACGAGGTTGGCGTTCGGCGGCATGATGTCTTTCACGTCGTCGGCTTTCAGCCCATAGCAGCTTCCGTCCTGGTACGGATCCGCCGTGAAATGCGGCATGCCCGTGCCGGGCCGGCCGCATGTCACGATCTGGACGATGTCGTCGTGCGACAACTCAGTGGCCCTTAGCGAGAGCGCGGCGCCGCCGTAGCCGCCGCCGCCGCCCCCGCTCCACTTATGGCATCCGACACAGTTGGCCCGCTCGTAGACCTGTTTCCCGCCTGCCCCGGCGTCGGTCTGCGCGCTGGCTGCCATGGCAACCAACGCGCAGGCGAAGGCAGCGCCGATCGAAATTCGCCACATTTCTCAGAGGGCGAAAACGTACAGCATGGACCCCGGCTGCATGGATTTCAGCCCCGGCGTCGAGTCGATGAACCATTTGTCCCAAGCGCCGCCGACACCGGCGAGGATGGCAATGTACTGCTTGCCGTCCGAGGTGAATGTCATCGGCGGCGCGTTCACCCCGGCTCCCGTGCTGAACGACCACATCTTCTGCAGCGTCTTGGCGTCCAGCGCGAACACCTCGCCATCCGGCTGCCCGGCAAACACCAGGTCTGGCGTTGCCAGGATGCCGCCTAGCATCGGGAACGGCGTTTCGAACTTGCCGGACTCCTTCCCGGTCGTGACATCGATCGCCGTGACGCTGCCGGTGATCTGATCGGCTGCACTTGGGCCGCCGCCGGTGAACCAGTCGCGCGGCTTGTTCTGGCTCGCCTCCGCCTTCACCGTGACCTTGTTGCAGCTCTCGATAACCGGGATGTACCAAGTGTGCAGGCTCGGGTTGTATGCCGTAGGTGGCCAGTTCTTGCCGCCCATGTTGCCGGGGCAGATGATCACGGGCGAGTTTTCCACGGTCGGCGTGGCGGCCACGTTATAGATTTGAACCTGCTTGGACGGGTCATACTCGCGCGGCTTGCCCGTCTCCGGGTCTAGGCCGGCTGACCAGGTCATCTTCTTGACAAATGGCACGCCCCAGACGAACTCGCCATTGGCGCGGTTCACCGCATAGGCAAAGCCATTGCGGTCGGCCTCGAGAGCCAGCTTCTGTGTGCCGTCGCCTTTCGGCACATCGACCAGCACGTTCTCGGATACGCTGTCATAATCGAACGGGTCGTTCGGCGTATGCTGGAAATGCCACTTGATTTTCCCGGTATCGGCATCCAGCGCGAGCGTGCTGTCGGTATACAGGTTGTCCCCGGGCCGGTACTGCGAATTCCAATCGGGGCCCGGGTTTCCAGTGCCCCAAAACAGCGTGTTGCTGGCTGCCTCGTAGCTGCCGGTCACCCAGGTCGGCGCGCCACCGGAGGCCGCTGCATTGTTCGCGCCGCCCCAGGTATTCGCGCCGGGCTCACCGGCCGCGGGAATGGTGTGTGTGCGCCACAGCTCCTTTTGCGTGGTCAGGTCGGTGGCGGCGATCCAGCCGCGGATGCCGAACTCGCCGCCCGAGACGCCAGTGATTGCCATGTTCTTGACCACCAGCGGCGCGCTCGTGACCGCCTCGCCCTTGTCGGGATCGGCTACTTGGCGTTGCCAGGCGACTTGCCCGGTCTGCTTGTCCGTCGCGACCAGCCGGCCATCGAGCGTGTGGGAGATCACCATCCCGTTCCACAGCGCGACGCCGCGGTTGTCCACGCCGCAGCACGCCACGGCGCCGGCCCAATCATGATCGGTTTTCGGGTCCATCTTCCAGGCCAGCACGCCTTTGCCGCCGTGCGTGTCGATCTTGTAAACCGATCCCCAGCCATCGGTGACATACAGCGCGCCATTTTCGGCGATCGGCGTGCCTTCCAACCCGCCATGCGACCAGATGCCGCCGCCTTCCACGCCGCCAAGCTGCATCGTCCAGGCCACGTGAAGATTCTTGACGGTGTCTTTGTTGATCTGCGTCAGGTCGGAAAAGCGGTGCGCCGAGAAGTCCTTGTGATGAAGCAGCCAGTTCCCCTGCTCCTGGTCGGCGTTCAGCAGGCGCTCCTGCGTGACCTCGTCGGCCGACCAACCCGGCGTTGCCCAAAGCCCTGCCACGATGGCCACCCCCGCCATCAAAGCCTGCCGAGACCCTGTCCACGATTTTATGCTGCGCATGATAACCTCTCCCTGAATCCTTGTTGCTTCATTCGAGCAACCTGAGCAGCATTGGAATTCAAGAGTGGAAAACAGGCAAGCAAATCGACATAGACCAGATCACATTAACGCCATTATACTGTATCTTTATAAAGATTGGGGAGACGCCCTTCATGTCGGCAAACACGCGGATGGACCCGGGGCAAGCGAAGCTCGACCAACGCTATAATCCGATGGCTCGCCTATTCCACTGGGTGGTGGTCGCGCTGCTGGTCGTGCAAGTTACCATCGCCCTGGTGCTGCCTTCCATCCTGCCCAAAGCAGACGAGGATCGCCTAACCGCCTGGCATCTCTCGGTCGGGTCCACGATCCTGCTGGTGATGCTGCTGCGGCTCGCATGGCGGCTGACCCACCCGGTGCCTTCTCCCCCCGTCGACCTCCCACCCGCCCTGCGCCTGTTGTCACGGGCAACGCACTGGGCGTTTTATGTGATCCTGGTCGTGCTCCCGCTGCTTGGCTGGACCGCGGCGTCAGCCTTTGGCGCGACGGTCCGCCTGTTCGGCCTGATACCTCTGCCGGCACTCACGGCCCCGAACAAACCGTTCGCAGAGGCCATCGGCAGCGTTCACGCCGCCGTGGCATTCGTGCTGCTGGCGCTGATTGCCTTGCACGTGGCAGGCGCCCTATATCACGTGCTGATCAAACGAGACGGCGTGATCCGCAGGATGCTGCCGGGATAGCAGCCAGTGGCCCTTAGCCCCGCATCGTCCTCATCCTGGCCTGTAAATCGTGCAGCTTCGCCAGATTCGTACGTATGGTGTCGGTTCCCTGACTCGAGAGCGCCTGTAGCTGCGGATTGCTGCCCGATGTGCTCGTCACCATTTCCTGCAAATTGAGCGCGTCCTGGTGACTGACGATTTGGTCGTCGATGAATGCGCGGTCGAAATCAAGGCCCTGGCCTAACCGAAGCCGACCGGCACGCACCCGCAAATCCGTCCGCAGCACGGTGGGTGACTTGATGCCGGCGGACGCCGCGATGGGACGCAGCCGAGCGTCGAAGTCGTTGGCTTGCTGGAGGAACTGGGCTGCGAGCGCGCGCACCTCTGGCGTCCTGGCTTGGGTCTGCGCGACCGTGCACTCCTGCCGGTCGAACTCGATGATGTTGAAGGCATTGGTCACGAACTCGAGGTCATCCGGGTTCATGTCGCCCGAGGACGATGTTGAATGGGCAGCCTGGCAGCCGGCCAGGGCGACGCCGGCGGTCAGGGCGAGTGTCGTCAAGGCCGCACGCCGAGTGAATGTGGTCATCGTCATGTCTCCCAAGTCGAATTTTTACAGATTAGAAGATGTAGACGACTCGCCCGGTCGCACCGATGGTCTGCTTGAAGCCGCCCACCGCCACGAAATCGTGGTTCACTTCAAGCAGCACCTGCGCGTTCGGCGCTACGAACAACGCTGCGGCGGCGCGGATGCGCTCGAACTCCGATTTGGTGCCGTTCTGGAACTGGTTCGTGTAGCCCGTGCCGCCCAGGAGCGACTCCCAGCCGATCGAGGTCTGGAAGGCGCGTGTCCAGTTGTAGTTCGCCCAGGCCTGCAAACGGAAATCAGGGTTTCTATGGTTGCGTACGCTCCCTAAGCGGGATGGTCCCGTCGTGTCGCCGTAGCCGCGCACATCAAGCGAAGCATCGTAGGAGAAGTGCTCGCCGATGCCCTGGTCCCATCCGAACTGGATGTCGCCGGCCCAGCCGTTCGAGCCGGAAAGCAAGCCTGCGGCATTCAAACCCGCGTACTTGTCATAAGAACCGACCGGCGGATAAACGAACCCGGCAACGATGAGATACTGCTTCTTCTCGACGTTCGCATAGGGCCAGATGAAGGCCGACAAAATCGGGTTGGACCCGCCGAACGTGCTGCCAAGGCCTTGCCCGTCAATGTGGCCGGCCGACTCCGAGCCGAATGCCTCGAGGATTTGGAAGCCTGCCGGATGTCCGCCGACATACGTGAAGTGCACGTAGCGGGCGATGCCGATGTTCACCTCAAGGCCGCTATTCTTGACGGTGGGGCCGTGAGCGACGCTGTAGCCGTCATTGTGCCCATACACGTAGTAGCCGATGGCGAGATTGGTCCCGTCCGGCGCCGGCACGAACTCGTTCGGCTCGATTTCCTGCGCCGCAGCCATCCGAGCGCCGGCAGCCAACACCGCGAAACAGAAAGCAGCCCGAACATCCCAACGGCTGACCGGGCCCAGCGATAGATGAATATCCCGCATCGTTTTCTTCCCCTGAGCACGAATGGCCGCGTGCCTTGTTTCATAAGGAAAAGTCTGATGGGCAAACACCTCGCCGCCAAGCCACGGAAGCGTGGCTGATGCATGAACACCCAGGACTGTCGTAAAAATGCAACTACCGCGACAGGCGCGCAGCAGCCTGTATCTTGGCAACGTTTCGCAAACGCCAGTTACCTTGCGAGCCGAGTCAATCCAGTAATACGAATTAGCCAGTCCCGCCCACGCCAAGCTGCCCGGCGAGCGGCCAGTCGGCAGCTTCTCCGGATTGATCGAAATCCCGTAACAGCCTAGGTCCCGCCTTGATGGGGGCCATTGACAGGTCACGGGCGAGTACGAGTCAACGTGTCGATGGCACTGCCCGACGACACACTCCCCCGAAATGACGCATCGGCC
>JAABUJ010002757.1_pt1 | contig 20901 bp, 22 predicted proteins | sample 5559131 | NCBI WGS metagenome assembly JAABUJ01 (sample SAMN10711875, study PRJNA513366) | rock metagenome | isolation source: Antarctica rocks | place: Antarctica: Victoria Land, Mt New Zealand nord | collected 2016-01-07 | reverse complement strand
GGTAGACTTGGACATGACGGGAACCTCCTGTGAACGATTGGCTTGAGCACCATCGCCCTTAGGATACGTTCCCGTTCTTCATTCCTCCACCCGTCGCCCACCTATCTGAACCGACACACAGGTTTCGGGGGCAATTTTCGGGCAATTTTATTCCGTGACTGATGTGGGACTCGCTACGGCGTGTTTCGGCGCGGCGATGAGCGTCCGTGCGGCTGCGGCGGCGAAGACCCAGAGGAAAAGCCCGGCAGTGATCAGCGTGGCGATATAGCCGACGCTGCTGATAATACTGCCGACCAGCGCTGTGCCGACGCCACCGCCGAGGAAGAGCGCAAAGGCGAAGAGTGCGACCGCCGTGCCGCGCGCCTGCGGAAAGGTCTCGGTTGCCCGCGTCTGCAACGTCGTGTGGCAGAGGACGAAGCCGACGCCGGCCAGCAGCATTGAGACAAGAAAGAACGGCCAGTTCGGGATCAGCGCCGCCGTGACATATGCCGCGCCCATCATCCCGCCGCCGATGAGGATCATCCGCCGCTCGCCGAGCCGGAGGACGAGATAGCGCAGCACCCGCGCCGTGCTCAGTTGCATGACGCCCGCGAAGCCGAGCAAAAGCCCGATGGCGAGCACACCGAGCGCGAAGCGGTGATTGAGGTACCCGCCGAGATACGAGAAGACGCCATTGTAGACGAAGCCCTCGATGAGAATGAGAATCAGCAGCGGTAGCATGCGGGGCGCACGGATCGCCGCGAGGTAGATATCGCGCGGGCGTGGGCGGGGGTCCGGTAAGGGGATACGGATTTCCTCCTTCAACAGGAAGAGCAGCGCGATTGCCACGATACCGGAGGCAACGCCGAAGATCGGGAAAACGAGTCGCCATGAGACAATCGCCGCGATCAACCCGCCGACGCTTGTGCTGAATGCCGTCGCCGCTGCCGAGCAGGACATCAGAACGGCGATGGTCGCTTGCCGTTGCGCGTATGGCACGGTGTCGCCGATGTACGCCAGCGTGAGCGGGAAAATCGCCGCTGCGGCAATCCCCGTCAGGAAGCGCAGGAGCGTGACGATGGGCAGGGAGGTGGACGCGCCGCAGAGCGCCGTCCCGACACTGAACAGCACCATCGCGAAGGCGACGACTTTCACCTTGCCGACGCGGTCCGAGAGCGGCCCATAGAAGAGTTGGAAGAAGCCATACGGCAGCATGTACGCCGTAATGAGGATGCCCGCCGACGAGACGGAGGTGTGGAAGGCGTTCGCAATCGTCGGCAGGAGCGGCGCGATGACGCGCGAGTCGAGGTTGATCATGAAGATCGCACCGCTCAAAGCGAAGATCAGCCACCGCTGCCGCCCCTGCATCGCCGCGCTCGTTGCCGTCGTCCGTGTGGTGGTCGTTGCTGTCATAGCCGCTCGTAGGGTTGTTCGGTCGTCAGACCCGCGACCGCGCGGAAATGCCGCACATTGAATGTGCAGAGTGGAACGCCCAACCCGACGGCACATTCCCCAATCAGCGCATCGAGGATACCGAGTTTGTGGCTGAGATGCCGCTTTCCGAAAGACGCAAGCGCACGCTCACAATCGACCGCAGTCGGCCAATAAATTTGATAGGGTGCAAGGCGACGATTTATATCCCGCAACTGTCGCATATCTCGACAACCCTGCATCAATTCCATGACAACGGGACCTGGAAGGCCGAGCGACGCGTTATTGAGAGCGCGCAGCCAACGTAATGCGGGGAGATACTCACGGAAGATATCGACAACGACATCGGTATCGCGTAGGCGCATTCAGTCTTGATTTCGCTTGTTGGCCTGACGCCGCAATTTGCGCGCGTATGCCACGCTATCACCGATGTCTGTCCGATCTTTCCACATGCCGACAAGTCCAGATTCCAAGAGCGCCTTCGCGGTCAGAATCTTCTTGTCCGGCGAAGATGAAGGAAATTCCCACGTATCCTCATCGGCGATCTCTTCGTTGTCCACGCTCTTCTCATGCGTCTCTTCTGGCGTGAGTTTTCGTGTTGCCATAAAGGCCTCCTTGCTTATATGCGGAATATCCCAGAGACGTGCCTGCCGTCGCTCACGCCTCTTATTTTTCAACCGCTGAACGAAATCAAGGGCGTCGCTGATATCCGTGCGGTCTTTCCATGCACCGATGAAACCGTTCGCTACCAATGCCTCGTAGAGTTCACGGCGCGTTTTCGGCTTCTGATCGTCGGGCACATCGAAAGCCTCGTCCTCGACGGATTCTTCGGCGGGTTCGGATAGGTCGCGCGTTGTCATGCACTGAATCCTCTCCGCAATTGTTGTATACCCCAGATGGACAGTCGGTCGTCGCAAGCGCCACTGTTTCCGCTACCGTCTGGTCCTTCGCGTACGCTGATTGACGGGTCGTCATATCAACCCCCTCATCCTCGGGAGGCAGCAGCACTGCCGCGAGGGACGTCCTCAGCCACTCCTCGTACCGATCGTGCGACCAGCCCTGCTCGACGACGAGGATGTGCTGCAACTCCGGCGTGGCCAGAATCCAGTAGTGGTACCCCCCCTCCTCGATGCTGAGCCCGTCGCGCAACGGCCCGGCCTCGGTCAGCACGCGCACGAATTCAGTCTGGCCGCGGAGGCGGAGCGCCTGCTGCTGCAGCCGGATGGCTGCGACCTCAGGGTCCGTCGCTGCGGCGCTGCGGATCACGGCATGGACCGGACCGGCGCGCTCGAGGACGACGCGGGTGAGATGGGCGAGCAATGCCAGCCGTCGGTGTTGGTCCGGCTCGGCTCGGATTCGCTCCCACGGCTCGCCCTCCAGGACACCCATCGGCGAGCGCGCCATCGCTCCGACCACCGAGGTGGCGATGAGTTCGTCGAGGATCTGCCGCACCGGCTTCGCGCGCCGCCTGTGCGCACTACGGCATAACCAGCAACTGCTCACAAAGCGTGCGGTGCAGCCACGCCTTCCACTCCTCGATCGTCCAGCCGCACCCGGCGGTGAACGCCAGGAACGTGTCAGGGCTGTGCAGGACGAAGAGGATGTCGGCCGCCTGCTCGGCGGTGAGGCCCGGCCGCAACTCCCCCTTGGCGATCAGCACCGCGATCCAGTGCTCCATCCCGCGCCGCCGCCCCTCGATGATCGCCCGACGGCGCTCCGCGACCTCGGGATCGAGCGCTGCGGCGCCCTCGAAGGCGCGTTGGAGGGGCGCATACCGCCGGGACATCTCCGTCCCGTGCTCGATCAGCAGCGCCAGCAGGTGGCGGCCATCGGAGGCCGCCTCGGCTTCCTTGGCCCATGGCCGCTCGAGTACCGGGCGCGGTTCGTAGTCGGCGGCGACGGCCGCGCGGACGACCTCCGCGAGCAGCGCAGCTTTCGTGTGGAAGGTGAAGTAGACGGTCTGGACCGCGACCTCCGCCTCGCGCGCGATCTCCTCCATGGGCGTGGCATCGTAGCCCCGCTCGGCGAAGAGCCGGTGGGCGGCGGCGAGCATCCGCCGGCGGGTCGCTTGGGCGCGCTCCCGGCGGGCTTGACCTCGGACGCGGACGGAGCCGTTGACATCTGCCATCACGGCCCGTAGTATAGCAGTAGTTTACTAGTGGGTGTCACTAGTGACTCAATATAGCGAGGAGGGCTGAGATGCAGTACGCCGTCGCGCAGGAACTACCCGGTATCTCAATGGAGACCTATCGTCAAGTAATCGCCGCGGCCGGGGAAGGCAACCCGCCGGGGCTGATCCTTCGCGCTGTCGGGGAGGCGGGCGGGAACCTGCGGATGATCGAGGTGTGGGAGTCGAAGCAGGACCGCGCGCGGTTCGTGGCCAAGCGCATCCAGGCGGCACGCGCGAAGCTCGCCGACGGGGTTGCGGCGGCGGTGGCGCCGCACGAGCATTTCGAGGTGGACGTCGAGGACCTCGTGCTCGCCTAAAACCCCTCCTCATCACCGATTCGGATCGCTCCACTCCGCGCGTGGGCAGCATACCCGAGATCAGCCGAGTGCCGTTCGTCGCGCTCGTCCGCCCAGATACGGCGCAATCGAACTGATTGATGGCTGATGGAGGGACGCCGACCGCATCCTTTGATGGGGCGATTGACGAAACGAAAGTAACGCGAAGGGCCGAGTGGGCGCGCCAGTGTCAGCAACCGAATATTGTCCAGTTGGGATATACCCCATTCAGAAGCCGAGGGCGAGGCCTTCGGCGCGCGGGTCGGAGCCGCCGTAGCACGTGCCGTCCTCCCAGGCGATCATCTGCGCCGCGCCCGCAGACCCCCACTCCGGCACGGCATGGACGGTGTGGCCGAGGCGGCGTAGTTCCATCAGCGTCGCGTCCGGGAAGCGGCGTTCGATGCGGACTTCGTACGGGTTCGGCAGGTTCGCCGGATCAGTGCCGGGGAAACTCGTCCAGCGCGGCGCTTCGATCGCTTCCTGCGGCGACATGCCGTAGTCGAGAATATTCGTGATTACCTGCATATTCCACTGCGGCTGCTGATCGCCGCCGGGCGTGCCGCCGACAAAAGCGAGGGTGCCGTCCTTGCGGGTGACGGCGTAGCAGTGGAGGGTGTGCATCGTCCGCTTGCCGGGCGCGAGGATGTTCGGGTGGCCGGGTTGGAGCGAGAAGCCCCGCCCGGCGCGGTTATTGAGGAAGATGCCGGTGCCGTCCACGAGGCAGCCGGAGCCGAACGCCGCCGAGAGCGAGTGGATGAGCGAGACGGCGTTTCCCTCCTGATCCATTGTGCAGAGTGAGGTCGTATCGCCGGTCATCTCCGGGATGAGCGAGAGCGCCGGGTCGTCCACGCGCGCGTGGTCGCGGTCAATCGAGATGAAGTGCGACGCGCCGCGCTCCGGGCTAATCATCTTGTCGAGCGGGAAATTCACGAACGTTGGATCGCCCGCGTAGCGATTGCGATCCGCGAAGGCGAGTTTCTTTGCCTCGATCATCAGGTGGAGCGCCGCCGCACCCTGCGAGTCCAGCCCCGCGAGGTCGGTATTGGCGAGGATGTTCAACTCCTGCAGCAGGATCAAGCCTTGTGACGGCGGCGAGGTCGTGTAGACGGTGTGGCCACGATAGGTCGTGCTAATCGCGGGGTAGACATCGGTCGTGTACGCGGCGAGGTCTTCCGCCGTGATAAGGCCATCATTTTTCGCCATCCATGCGGCGATTTTCTCCGCTAGTTCGCCTGTGTAGAAGGCGTTGCGGCCCTGCCGCCGGAGCAGGCTGATCGAGTTCGCGAGGTCCTCGTTCTTGAGAATCTGCCCGGCGTGCGGGGCGTACTTGCCACCTTTGAGAAGGGTGTGCGCCCCATCGCCCGGCTGTGCCTTCAGCATCTCGGCCTGTTCGCCGATCATCGCCGCGCCGCCCGGCGTGAGGGCAAAGCCCTGGCGGGCGTACTGTTCGGCAGGGCGGAGGAGATCGCTCATGCGGATGCTGCCCCACCGCTCGAACGCCGTGAAGTAGGCATCCACCGCGCCGGGGACGCCGACGGAGAGCGGCCCGCGCCCCGGCATTCTGCTGATGTGGCCGCGCTCCTTGTACAACCCCGGAGAGGCGGCGAGCGGGGCCGCGCCGCTGCCGTTGACGCCGGTCACCTTCCGCGTTTTCGCGTCGTAGTAGAGCAGGAAGCAATCACCGCCGAGGCCGCACGATGCGGGCAGCACGACCGCGCAGACACCCGCCGCCGCGAGCGCCGCGTCCATCGCGTTGCCGCCCCGTTCGAGCGCCCAGAGGCCCGCCGCCGTTGCCAGCGGATGCGCGGTGGCAACCATGCCGCTGCGTCCCATTGCGATGCTACGCCGCTCGCCGGAACCGCGCGCGTGAAAGGGACGATCGCTCGCGCGGGATGGGCCGCTGCCATTGCTCTGTCGTGTCACGGTGCGCTCCTTCGATGACATCCATCATTCCTGCTCACATCCTAACACGCAACCCCCGCGCCAACGAAAGGGAGGGGAAAGCGCAGAGATCGCAGAGGACACAGAGAGCACAGAGGAGAGAAAGGAAAAAGAGACTCGCATTTTCTCCGCGTTCTCTGCGTCCTCTGCTGTCCTCTGCGTTCAATCCCCTCCCGCTGCTGCGCTACGGACGATCCAGATGAGGAACCATTCGGGGTGCGTAAGTGGTTCGGCGTAGCCAATGCGAGCGGCAAGGGTGGTGGCGGCGCGCCAGGCGAGGGCGGCGCGCTCCGGAGATGGAAAGGTCGCCGCGCGGCGCAGGAACTCCCGTGCCGCCGCCAGTTCGTCCGTCGTCAGTAGATGCACGGGCGCTTCCTGTCCCGATGCGGGTGGGCCCCACGCGGCTGGTTCCGCGCCGTAGGCGATCTCCCGGAGGGTCGGGGCGCTATCCCACTCGCGCACGACGATCGTGCCGCCGACGATGTCACCCAGCCGCCGCGCCCGCCCATCCACGATCATGCTGATGAGGCCGACGAGGTAGCCGAAGGGTAGGAAATCCACGAGCCGCACGACCGTCCGCGCCAGCACGGCGGCCGCATCCACCGGCGTGCCGTTATCGCGCAGGACGCGCAGTTTCAGTGCGCGCTTGCCGACCGTCTGGCCGTCCCACAGCAGTTCCAATCCCGCATAGTAGGCGAAGACGAAGCCGAAGAGGAAGAGGAGCGTGAACGCGCCGAGTACCGATCCGGCCGCCACACCGTGCGGTTGGAGCGCGATCAGGCTGCCGACGAGCGCAATTACGATCAGCGCGGCGAGGATGACGCCGAGCATCACGAGCGCATCGAGCAACGCCGCGAGCAGCCGTGTCCCGACCCCCGCGAGCGGTAGCGTGATCGTCACCTGCTCCGGCGTCGTGATCCGCACCGCGTCCGGTGTATCAGCGGTCGTGATCGGCTGGGGAAGCCCTAACCCTCCAACCCCCTTCCCTACGGGGGAAGGGGGGGAGAAGCGGAGGTCAGGCGTCATTATCGTGCTCGGTGCGGGCGAGGAGGTCAGGGCGGCGGGCAGCGGTCCGTGACAGGGCCTGCTCGCGCCGCCAACGGATGATGTGGGCGTGATTGCCGCTCGTCAGTACCTCCGGGACGGTGAGGCCGCGAAATTCCGGCGGGCGGGTGTAGTGCGGATATTCGAGGAGGCCGTCCGCGAAGGATTCTTCAGCGAGTGATGCCGCTTCGATCACGCCGGGCAGGAGGCGCGCGACGGCGTCGGTAATCACCATCGCGGGCAGTTCGCCGCCCGTCAGTACGTAGTCGCCGATACTCACCTCGTCCGTGACGGCGAGTTGGATTGCCCGCTCATCCACACCCTCGTAGTGGGCGCAGAGCAGGATGAATCGTTCCTGTTCCGCCAGATCGTGCGCCATCGCTTGCGTAAAGGGTCGCCCAGCGGCGGACATCAGCAACACCGGCACGCGCGGCTCCCGCGCTCCGTCTTCATCCAGCACCGCTTCGATGGCCGCGACGATGGGCGGCGCTTTCATCACCATGCCCGCGCCGCCGCCATACGGGTAGTCGTCTATCGAGCGGTGACGGTCGGTCGTCCAGTCGCGCAGATCGTGGACGCGCAGATCGAGAATGCCGCGCTCTACCGCCCGGCCGATGATGCTCGCGCCGAGCGGCCCCGCGCCCGCAAACATGCCGGGGAAGATCGTCAGGATGTCAATCCGCACGCCGGTCGTGCCGTTACGCCGTCACGGCAGCGGACGATGCCAGCGTGGTGCGGACGCGCGCGATTGCCTCGTCCTGCGTCGGCATCCCCTCCTCGAAAGTCGAGTAGATACTGCGGCCATCGAGCGTGATCTCGTACGCGCCGCCGGTGGAGGGGATGATGAGCACGCCGCCCAGTTGCCCCTCGAAGGTGCGCAGCAGCCCCTCCGCCAGTTTCGTTGCGAAGCCGATGTAACCGCACTCGTGGCAATACTCGATGCCGATGGTGGGAAGACGGTTCGCCATGATGATGCTCCTTTTGTCCTAACCCCAACCCCTTCACTGTGGGAAGGGGAGCCATCTGTCTCTACAGTGAAACGCGGGCGTATTCCCGCGTCAAGCATCACGGCCCATGCGACGTACGTAATTACCGACGTTTCCAGGAAATAGTATTTATATAATAGTCTGTATTCGACTACGTAGTTTACCGGATGATTCGCGCGTGCCGACCCGCTATGCTCGGACGAGAAAGGATTTTGCCGGATACCCGGCACCCGCTGGGCGGTAGCGAGCAAGATCGCTCCCGCCGCGTGCTTCCGAAATGGAGCACGCGGCGGGAGCGAATCAACACAAAAGATGATGAGCGACGCAGTCGGCGTCTACTCGTCCGCGTGGGCCGCGTGCCAGTTCGGGTAGGAGGCGGCGACGTTACGCATCAGGTCGCGGCCAATCGTCTCCATCTGCTTGCCGACGGCGAGCGAGGTCGTGCGTTCGAGGAGCATCCGGGGCATGCGGCGCAGCATCGGCGGGATCGTGTCCACGACGGTAAGCGCGGCGTTGCCGTCTATCACGGTCTCCGCGCCGCGTTCCGTCAGCACGAGCGTGGCGGTGAAGTCGCCCAGCGTGCCTTTTGGTTCGAGCGGGGGAATCTCCGTCGGGACGGAGTGGAGTGTCACCGTTTGCGTGCCGTCACCCGTCACCGCGAGTTCGAGTTCGAGGACGAACTGCAAGCCCGCCGCCCCAACCGGTGCGAAGACGAGCCGGTACGCGCCGTCCGCGTGCGCGACGATGCGCGCCACACCCGGCACGGCTGGCAGCAGTGTCGTTGCGTCCATGAGGAAGGCGTAGACGGAACGGCCTGATCCGGCGAGGGTCAGCCGCTCGGCGAACGTCCCGCGTAGCGTGAATTGATCGTCCCGAGCGGTGAGTGGCATGCGGCGTCCTTTACTGTCGTCAGCGACGCGCGGATGTGCCGCGCGTCGTCTCCTCGTCCGGAGGCAGTATATCTGCATCGGAGACATCCAGCGCGTTTGAGCCGGGGTGCGGATCGTCCGGTAGCGCGGCGCGACGGAGTGGCCTCTCCTCGGCGTCGTTCAGATCATCTTCCTCGTTCTCGAAATACGATTCGTCCACGATGCGATCCACACCCGAATCAATCGAACCTTCAGCGGCAAGCATGTCCTCATCGTCACCACCGGTCGCATTGTTATTCGGCGCGTCGAATGGTTCTTCCCACTCCGCTTCCTGCGTGCTGTCCTGCGTCGGGTTCGTGGACCAGTTGACCGGCTCCGGGGTCGCATCCTCGGTTGGCATCAGGTATTCGGCTTGCGTTCGCGTCGCTTCGAGCGCGTCATCCGCCGACTCGCCAGTCGCGGGGTCAATCTCAACGGGCAGCGTGCGATCGTCCACATATGCGTCGCCGGGGATTCTGTCGCGTTCGCGTGCCTCGTCCATCACGAAACCGTCCTTTCATAGAGCGGCCCCTACCCATGCGGGGAGGGACCTGTCTGCATCGCTCAATTGCCATGTCGCGACGAATGTCCGGCGATCAGAAATCCTCGCCCGGGAGGGAGAGCTAGCCGCCACCGCGCGGCGGCGCGTTTGTTCGTGTGGCGGATTCGCCCTCGCTCGGGTTGTAAACCTTCTCAGGCACGGGGTTCGGTGCGTCTTTCGTCGTGCCGAGATTTTCGCTCGCTTCTTCGCCGTAGCCGAGTGGTGGAGGTGGCGACGATTGCGCTTCGGAAGCATGCTCGCCGGGTTGCGCGCTATTTGCGGGGCGGTCGCCTTCTTTGGTCGTCGGGCCGGGTACGTCGCCGTGTTCGTGTGGCATAGGTGCTTCCCTTCTCATTCAGCCGCTCGAGCGCAAGTGGCGAAGAAGGGAAACAGCAACAAATGTGCCAGCGGGCAGCGGGCAACAGGCAGCAGGCAGTGAGCGCGCTCGTTTGACACGCATTGGTATGAGCGCAAGAATCCAATGATAGACGGTGCAGTGCCACCGTAGATTGATTGCGATGCTCATGATGATAACGGAGAATATCCCTATGACTACCACTGCACGCGCGTCCTTCCTCTACATCGGCGCCTATACCGAGCCTGCAATGCACGGCAAAGCGGTGGGCATCTCCGTCTATCGAATGGACCCGTCATCCGGCGCGCTGACGCATGTGCGCACGATCGCCGACGTGGTCAACCCCTCGTTTCTCGCCTTCGATACTGCCACGCGACGCTCTCTTTACGCCGTCAATGAGACAGAGACGCACGACGGGCAGCCGGGCGGCGGCGCGAGCGCCTTCGTGCTCGATGCTGATGCAGGGGATCTGATGCCGCTCAATCAGCAGCCGACGCGCGGTACGTTCCCCGCCCATCTGACTGTGGACCCAAGCGGTCGGTATCTCCTCGTGGCGAACTACGGCAGCGGTAACGTCGCCGTCTATCCGATCGGGGCGGGCGGTGTTCTCGATACGATGAGCGATCTCGTGCAGACGACAGGATCGGGGCCGAACACGGCGCGGCAGGCAGGGCCACACGCGCATATGATCACGTTCGACCCTTCCGACCGCTTCGCCCTGCTCGTCAATCTCGGCATTGACAAGACGCTCGTCTATCGCCTCGATACCGCAACGGGGAAATTGACTACGCACGACATCGTCACCGACAGCGGCGTGACCGAGCAGTCGTGCGGGCAGGCCGCGCCGGGGGCCGGGCCGCGCCACATCGCTTTTCACCCGACGAATCGGTACGCCTATGTTATCAACGAACTCGACTCGACGATTGACGCCTTCGCCTGGGACGCAACGCGCGGCACGCTCGCCCATCGCCAGACGATCTCTCTCCGGCCCGCCGACTTCACGGGCACGAGCAGTGGCGCCGAAATTGTCGTGCATCCGTCCGGCATGTTCCTCTACGGCTCCGTGCGCGCGTACAACGGCATCGCGATCTTCGCCATTGATGCGGCGAATGGGAGACTGACCGCGCGCGGCCACACGCCGACACAAGGGAAAAACCCGCGCAGTATCACCCTCGATCCGACGGGCATTTTCCTGCTTGCCGCGAACCAGGATTCCGACAATGTTGTCACCTTCCGGATTGACCAATCCACCGGCGCGCTGACCGCGACCGGCGCGATTACCCATACCCCATCACCGGTCTGCCTGCTCTTCGGCTGAAGACGTCCGTGGCACGAGATCCTGAATCGCATGAGCACCGAGTAGCGCACGATGCAAGGCGCGACAGCGGATTCTGCCCAACAATGCCCATCTTATAAAGGAATTCGTCATATAACGCAGGTGTTTGTGTATAATGTATCATGACCTTGCGATCTTTAGATGCATTTGCCTGTAAAAAACCGGGAGCCGCGTACAGTGGATGATGTCAGCGAACCAGACGCACTCGATCTGCAATTGATCCGGCTGCTCCAGGAGGATGGTCGCCGCCCGACTGCGGCAATCGCGCGCGATGTCGGCCTGTCTGAGGCAACGGTGCGCCGCCGGATTGACCGGCTGATTCGCGAGAAGACGATCCAGATCGTCGCGGTGGCGGATGACGAGAAACTCGGCCTTGCACTGCATGTCTTGATCGGTGTACAAGTTGATCTGCAAGAGGTCGAAACAGTCGGGAGCGCGCTCTGCGCGCTGCAAGAGGTGCGATGGGTCGGGATGACTACCGGGCCGTACGAGTACGTCGTCGAGGCATTTTTCCATTCCACCCGGCACTTTCATCACTTTCTCACGAAAGTGATCGCACACATTCCTGGGGTAAAGCGAACCGAGAGCCTGACCGTTCTCAGTCTTCTCAAGGACATCTATCGCTGGGATTTGCTGATGCAGGCAGGGAAAGATCACAAGGGGAGCGAGACGATAAAGGGAAACGGGAACCTGTCGCGAGGAGGTGGGCTGAACACCACGCGCGCCTGAAGATGGCCGGAGAATATTGGAGAATGGAAACCGCTCAGAGGGAGGACGGACGCATGGACACGATGACACACCGCGAGATTGCGACTGCCTGGACCCGCGCCGGACTGCGCCGCCGCGATTTACTGCGTCTCCTGACCGCCGGAGTCAGCCTCGCAACGCTCAACGCGATCCTGACGGCCTGCGGCGGCGGGGCAGCCGCGACACCGACGACCGGTACGACCGCGACGGGGCGACGAGTGCGGTCAAACCAACCGTCGCGCCGACGACCGCGAGTGCGGGCGCGACCAGCGCGACTGCCGCGACGACAGGCAGCGTGACGACGGGCAGTAGCAGCACGGCACGACCGGCGGCGATTGGCAGCCCCGTCGCCAGCCCGGTGGCAACCGGGAATATTGCCACCGGTGTCACGCTGACCCTGCCGATTGTCACGACGGTGGATGTCACGCTGGACCCGCACAAGGCGATCAATGCACTCGTCTTCGGCAATTTGTACGAGTACATCTACGGCGGTCTGACGCGCTATGACAAGGATGCCCATGTCATCCCCGATCTCGCAGAGAAGTGGGACAAATCGCCGGACGGCCTCGTCTACACCTTCCACCTGCGCGACGGCATCAAGTTCGCCAATGGAAAACCGATCACACCGGACGACTTCATCTACTCGTGGAAGCGTTCGCTCGACCCGAAAACCCCCTCACCGGCGCTGATCTTCCTCGAAGACCTCAAGGGGTACGACGAGTACCGGATGGGAAAGACGACCGATCTCACCGGCGCGCGCAAGATAGACGACAAGACCATCGAACTCACCCTCTCGAAGCCCGTCAACTACTTCCTCAGTTACCTCTCCATCTACACATGGTACGTGGTGGACAAGGACCTGGTGGAGAAATACGGGGACAGCAACAACACCGCGTGGACGAACCACGAGCCGTACGGCACCGGCGCGTGGAAGGTCTCGAAGTTCGATCCGAACACCGGCATCGAACTCGTGCCGAACGAGAATTACTGGGGCAAGCGCTCGCAGTCCGTCACGAAGATCAACATGCCGATCATCAAGGGGCCGACGGGGCCGACGCAGGCGCTCAACCTCTATCGGGGCGATCAGGCCGATGTCTACTCCAACTTCCCGCTCTCACTCCTCGACGCGGTCGAGAAAGACTTCAAGGACCAGATCGTGGACATCAATGTCGGCGGCACCGCGTCGGTGGCGATGAGTTGGACGAAGAAGCCGTTCGACAACATGCTCGTCCGTCTCGCTTTCGCAATGGCGATTGACCGCGAGCGGTACGACACGCAGATCTGGCGCGGCTTCTATCGCCCGACGGAGGCCTTCGAGCCGCCCTCCGTGCCCGATTACACGCCGCCGCCGGGAATCAAGTTCAACCTCGATGAGGCGAAAAAGGTACTCGTCGCCGCTGGGTTCCCGAATGGACAGGGGTTGCCGCCGGTCACGATTTACCAAGCCAGCTCATCTGCTGCGGAGGATGTCAACCGCTTTCGCGCGCTCGCCGACATGTGGAACAAGGGCCTCGGCGCGAATGTGATCATTGACACCTCGCTCACCAGCGCGCAGATCATTGACAAGCGGACGGCGGAAAAGGGCTTCCAGATGGAGTTGATGGGATGGATCAACATCACCGAGACGCCCCAACTGCTCAGTGAGGTCTTCCGCACGCAGGACATCTACCAGAAAGACCGCTTCGACTGGGGCACCTCCGTGCCGAAGGCGACATACAACGGCGTCGAATACGACCCGGCGGCGGACGCGAAGAAGTTCGACGCGCTGATGGAGCAGGCGGATGTCGAGCAGGACCCGAAGAAGCGCAACGACCTCTACCAGCAGGGCGAAACGCTGGTCCTCAAGGATGCTGTCTACGTCCCATACGGCAATTTCCGGTACCGTGCCATCGCCAAGCCGAAGGTGAAAGGGCTGGAATTCGGCGCGTACTTTTACTTCTATCCCTTCCCGATTGAAGGGAATGTCACCGTGACGAAGTAAGGGGGCGCGACAAACCTCACCCCCCAGCCCCCTCTCCTTTGCCTGAGCAAAGGAGAGGGGGAGTAACCTTCGAGAGGAAACGGCATGGTCGCGTACCTTATCCGGCGCATCCTCTATAGCATTCTCGTGGTCTTCGGCGTGCTCTTCGTCGTCTTTGCGGTGGCGCGGCTCTCGCCGGTGGATCCCGTCAAGTACATCCTGCAACAGAGCGGGCGCAATGTCGGCGATGTGAATCCCGTCGAGTACGCCAATCTGCGCCACCAACTTGGGCTGGATAAGCCGATTCCCGTGCAATTCGTCACCTATATCGGTCAGGTGCTGCATGGGGATTTCGGCGAGAGCATCATCAATCGCGGGCGAAGTGTCTCGGACATCATGGGGCGGGGCATCCCGATCTCGCTGCAACTGGCGGTGATGGGGCTGGCGTTGCAATTCATCTTCGGCAATCTCCTCGGCGTGCTCGCGGCGGCGCGGCACAATTCGGTCTTCGATCGTGTCTCAATGGGCGTGGCGATCGTCGTTGGCTCGATCCCGCAACTCGTCTGGGGCGTCATTTTCATCATCGTCTTCGCGGTCAAGTTGCGCTGGCTGCCGATTCGGGGGTGGGACGGGCCGAAATACTGGGTGCTGCCCACCCTGACCATCGCCGTCACGGGCCTCGCGATCTATGGGCGGTTCGGGCGGGCGGCGATCCTCGAACAAATTCGGCAGGACTATATCCGTACCGCCCGCGCGAAGGGGCTACAAGAGCGCGTCGTTCTTTCCCGCCACGTCCTCCGCAATGCGCTTGTGCCGATCCTCACCTTTGTTGGCCCAAGTTTCGCCGCGCTGATCGTCGGCAACTTCGTCGTCGAAACGATGTATGGTGTGCCGGGCATCGCCTTCTATGCGATCACCGCGAGCATCAACGGCGATTACCCCGTCATGCAGGCGACGGTGCTCCTGATCGCGGTCTCGATCATGACCGTCAACCTCATCATTGATTTGCTGTACGGGGTCGTTGATCCCCGCATTCGTCTGTCGTAGGGGGAACCATGGCGCAGACCGATACCGCTGTCGTGGGCGAGGAGGGGCGCGCGGCCGTCGCGGTCCGTGCGGTGCACACGCGCAACAACTGGCAAATGGCCCTCACCCGCTTCCGGGGGAATCTGCCGGCAATGGCGGGGTTGGTGATCGCACTCTTCTCCGTCGTTGTGGCGCTCATCGCGCCGCGGGTCGTGCCGTATGACCCGACCGAGACGGACTTCGACCACATCAACCTCTGGCCGAGCCGTCAGCACCTCTTCGGTACGGACGCCTCCGGTGCGGATATCTTCAGCATCACGATCAGCGCCCTGCGCACGAGTTATACCGTGGCGTTCATCGTTCTGCTGATCTCCATCGTCATCGGCTTCGCCCTCGGCATGATCGCGGGCTATTTCCGGGGCTGGGTTGATACGGTGCTTTCCCGCCTGATGGACGCGCTGTTCGCCTTCCCGAACATCATTGTGGCGATCCTCATCTCCGGCACCTTCGGCGTCGCGATGTATAAGCAGTTCGGCCCGGCGGGGCGGCTCTACCTGACGGTCGCCGCCCTCTCCCTCTTCAACTGGGTGCGGCTTGCCCGCATTATCCGCGCGGAGGTCCTGCGCCTGCGCGAGCAGTTGTTCGTGGAGGCGAGCATCGTCGTCGGGGGAAACGGCTGGTGGATCATCACGCGGCATATGTTGCCGAACCTCTTCGGGATCGGCGTGGTCTTTGTCAGCCTCGATGTTGGTCTCGCCTTCACGCTGGAGGCGACCCTCTCCTACCTCGGTCTCGGCGTCACCGCGCCTACCCCCTCGCTGGACAGACTGATCCAGGCGGGGCAGGCATATATTGATCCCTTCTGGTATCAGTTTCTCTTTCCCGCCATCGTCCTCGCCCTGCTCGTTCTCGCCTACGCCTTCATCGGTGACGGCATGCGCGATGCCCTCGATCCGCGCCAGCAGGGCGGACAAAAAAGAGCGCGTGCGACAAACGCGGCGTGAGCGCGGGAGACCGAATTCATCTGTACGCGAGCACTTTGTCAATGATCCGCGTTTGATATCCGGGCATAACTATAAACAGATGCGGGAAAGTCGCGATCCCATTATGCCGCATGTCATCTCTTATCAACGTTGCGCGCGTGACTGAAGCGGCCTCCTGCGGATGCATCGCGTGAATTTCCCCCCGCGCCGGACCGTCGGTGCATCAAGGGCGCCTCGACCAGTTTGTAAGAGAGTGTTCCCAGGATGAAGCTGAGCGGCAGCACGAGCAGGAGCAGGAACTTGAATTTCGAGATTGAGCCCCAGTGCGTGATCATCGGGTAGTCTACGATGAGCGTAATCACCAGCGCGTGCCAGAGGTACATCCCGTAGCTGACCTGGCCCACGATCCGCATCGGTAGGTTGGCGAATGGGAATTGCCCGACACGGCCCGCCAGCGCGGTCGCCAGGATCAGTACCGCGATGCACCCCGCCACAGCAACGTGCCCGAGGTACCAGTATCTCGGCGCCGTGATCGTGCCATCGCGCAAGCGCAGGCTGGCAGTCCAGTGCATCCGCGCGACGAATGAGGCCACGCTGACCAGCTGCGCGAGCATGACACTTGCCTGAAACGGGCGCGTGCGCGTGAGGGTCGACCCGATCGCGCAAGCGCAGGAAGCAGTAGGCCGCAGCCATGCCGAGCGCGAAGTGGGCCGCATACGTTGGCAGGAGGTTCTCCATCAGGTTCTGCACGCGGTCCCGCGCCAGCGTATTTTTGTGGCTGACCAGCGCGATCCCGAACAGACTGTTCATGATGCCGGCCACATTGAAGCGGACCCATGCCCAGACAATGGTAACGGACAGCGCGATGCACGCGCTCGTGACGACCTTTCGGGCGCTGCCGCAAAAGAAGCGGTAGACGAACGGCAGTAGCAGGTAGAAGTACAGCTCGAAGGTGAGCGTCCAGACAACCCCATTCACCTCGAAGCCGGGTTGCGCTCGCCAGCCGAACCAGTTGCCCAGCCCGCTCATCACGATCGCTTGCTGGAACGACAGGTGGGTGAGCACGGAAAAAAGGCCACTCCAAGAATAGACCAGGGAGGGAGCGATATATGTCGGGGTAAAGAAGACGATCAGGAAGAAGAGCATGAAGTAGTACGCGGGTGCGATGCGACGGAAGCGGCGTCGGTAATACTGCCCCAGGGTAGGCGGTGGTGCGCCGCGCATCCGCGCTTCGGCCCAGGGCAGAAAGAGCACGAAGCCGCTGAGAACGAAGAAGATGTCTACCCCGAAAAGCCCGGCGCCCAGTGTCTTGAACCCGTTGATACGAAAGGCGGCCGAGGCGATGACGCAGTGATAGACCGTGATCTGCAGCGCCGCGAACCCCCGGATGCCGTCGAGGGCAGGGAGCCGCTGCCGCGCCGACAAGGAGGCGTCGTCCAGGTCATAGAACGCCGCGATACGATCGTGGGCGCGTCGCGCAATACCCGCCAGGCGCAATCGCGGGCGCGCCACGACGGGGGTATGCGTTGGTGTGGCGGCTGCGGCCGACAATCTTTCCCCCATCTCGATCTCATGCGCGGCGCCGTGCGCCCTCTTTCCCGGATTGTATTGTATGCCAGCCGGGATACCGCGTGCGACTTCGGCGATCCGAATTTTCGCGAAGGTGTGGGGCGGCGCGTCCCCGGCGGTCAGATTCACTCGGTAGCGACCCACGGGGAAACATTGTAGAGTAGCAACGAGCGCGGAAGCGATTGTGCGATGTACTGTACGCCCGCGTTTCACCGATTACGCTACAGCAAAGGGATGAATCAATGACTGCGAATACCCTGGTTGCCACACCATCAGCGGCCGACCGCGACATCCTTCAACGCCGCTTCAGCGCGCGCGTGAGCAAACTCGGTGTGACGGTGGAGCGCGTCGCCACGCTCGATGCAGTCGCGGCGCTTGCTACCGAACTGGCGGCGACCGTCGCGCCCGATCTGCGGCGCGTCGTGCTCGCCCCTGCGCTCGAACAGGCATATCCGGCGCTGCGGCAGCACCTGGAGGCGCACGGCATCTCGATCACGCCGATTGATGTCAATAATCCGGCGGCGACCTTTGGCCCGCTGGCGATTGGCCTCTCCGCCGCGTCGCTCGGAGTGGCGGAGACGGGATCGTACGCGATCGCGGACTCACTCGCTGATCGTCTTGTGCGCATGCTTGCGTACCGGCACATCGTTGTGCTCGATGTCGCGCACCTCGTATCCGGGCTCGATGAGGCCGGGGCGTGGCTGCGCGACCGCTTCATGGGTGCGGACGGTAGCCCGGCGGGGCATTACGCCTCCTTTATTACTGGCCCGAGCCGGACGGCGGACATCGAGATGAGTCTCAGCGTCGGCGCGCACGGCCCGGCGGAACTGCGCATTGTCCTCCTCGATACCGGGGCGGCGCATGGCGGAAATGGGGAGGCGATGCATGCAGGTGAATGAAGACCAGAGTTCGTGGCGGCGCCTCGGCTGGCTGGCGCTCGGTGCGGGCCTCGCGGCGACGCTCGGTGTCGCGCGGGTCAAACGATCTCTGACGCCGCCGGACGAACGCCACACGCCGCGCGGCGTGGTTGCCGACCACCATGCGCCCGCGCCGTTCGCGGAGCGGTATCGCGCGGCGCTTGCGAACGACCGGATGCGCACCGGTCTGCTCCGTTTCCAGCGCACTTGGCGCAACGGGCGGGACACGAGTTTCGCCGACTATGCCGATAGTGAGGAGGCGGGCGAGACCTACGGTGCAGGGCCGTCACCCACCGGGACGTTCGAGAGCACCGCGCGGGAAGAAGCGGCTGCCGGTGTCGCACTGGAGCAGTCCGGCCATACCTTCGAGGAACTGCGTGACCGGCTCGCGGCGGTCAAGGATGCGGTGATCGTCGACCAGGAGACGTACTTCGCACAATTCAAGGCGATGGCCGAGCGGAATGGCGCGACCGTCTACGAGAGCGCCAGCGCCGAGGACGCGAACCGGTACATCGCCGACCTCTGCGCGCGCAAGGGAATCACGCGGCTGACGAAGTCGAAGTCCATGGTGACGGAGGAGATTGGCCTCGGCCCGTATCTGGAGGAGCGAGGCATCGGCATTGTCGAGACCGATCTCGGTGAGTGGCTGGTGCAACTGGCCGAGGATCGGCCCTCGCACATCATCGCGCCAGCTATTCACATGGATCGCTACGACACGTCCCGCTTGCTCTCCGCTGCGACGGGCGAAACACTCGACCCGGACGACATCTCCGGGCAAGTGGCGGCGGCGCGGCGCACGCTCCGGCAGGATTTTCTCGCCGCGCGCCTCGGCATCAGCGGCGCGAACGCACTCGTCGCCGAGACGGGCGCGATGCTGCTCGTCACCAATGAGGGCAATGCGGAACTCGTTACTTCCATCCCCGATGTCCATGTCGTCGTCGTCGGCTACGAGAAATTGCTGCCGACGATGGCGGATGCGATGCTCCAACTGCGTCTTCTCGCGCGCTCTGCCACCGGGCAGGCGATCTCGGTCTACTCGACCTTCGTCAACGGCCCCGACCGGCCCGGCAAAGAAATGCACTACGTCTTTGTGGACAATGGACGCAGCGCGATGCGCGCTGATAACATCTTCGATGACGCGCTCCGTTGCATCCGCTGCGGCGCATGCGCGGATGTCTGCCCGCCCTATCAGGTCGTCGGCGGCCATGCGTTCGGCTACATCTATTCAGGCGCGATCGGGCTGGTGAACACCGGCTTCCACAACGGCTGGGAGAATGCGGCAGGCCCGCAATCGCTCTGCGTGTCGTGCAACGCCTGCGCGACCGTCTGCCCGGTCGGCATCCCGCTGCCGCAGCAAATCCTTGAAGTGCGCCATCGAACGGTCGAGGAGTTCGGCCTGCCGTGGTACAAGCGGCCCGTATTGGAACTCTGGTCCAGCCCCGCGCTCTTCGATAAAGCCGCGCGCCTCGCCGCCCGCCTCGGCAAGCCGCTCGCCGATCCCGATGGTTTCCTCCCCGATCTGCCGGGGATGGACCGCTTCCAGCGGTGGCGTAGCCTGCCTGTCCCGGCGGCGGAGCCTGCGCGCGACCGGCTCTTCGGCGGCGAAACCGACGGCGTGCCGGACGCGCCGATCCTCTTGCCGCCACTCATCGAGACCGGCGCGACCGGCGCGCGGGTGGCCTACTTCATCCAGTGCTTCACCGACCGCCTCTTCCCGGAGATGGCGGAGGCGACGGTGCGCGTCCTCCAGGCGTGCGGCGTGCATGTCGTTGTGCCGACGAGCCAGCACTGCTGCGGCCTGCCCGCCTTCGACTCCGGCGACTGGCCCCGCGCGAAGACGATGGCGAAAGCGACGATTGAGGGCTTGGAAGCGGCACAGGCCGACTGGATCGTCACGGCGGGTGCATCGTGCGCCGTCGCGATCACCCACGATTACCACCAGTTGTTCGCGGACGAACCCGACTGGTTGGCCCGCGCCGAAGCGCTCGCCGAGCGGACGCGCGACCTCACCTCATTCCTGACGACGGTCGCCCGTATGCCGGAGGGCGCGCTCTCCGTACTCGGCGGCGAGCCGGTGACGTACCACAACTTCTGCCAGTCGCACAATGTGTTGGGTCTCAAGGAGGAACCGCGCGACCTGATCGAGCGGGTGATGGGACTGGAAATTGTCGAGTTGCCGGAAGCGGCGGTCTGTTGCGGCTTCGGCGGCTCAGTCTCGGCGGATTACCCGGAACTCTCCGAGCAGATTCTGGCACGGAAACTGGAGAACGTGGATCAAACGGGTGTACGCACGCTCGTCACCGACAACCCCGGCTGCATCATGCACCTACGCGGCGGCATGGATGCCTCCGGCCGCGCCGTCCGCGTCCTCCACCTCGCCGAACTGCTTGACGAACGCCTGCACGCACGCTTCCCGCAAGCGTTCGTGGCCCGCCGACGATAACGCGCGGAGAAGCAAAGGGGGCGATAGATGCCCTTCCCCTTTGTCTATTTCCTATAGATCTGGTGGAGTTGCCCCGTCTCGGTGGACAGTGAAAGACTATGCTAGAGGGCGTTTCCTAACCCATGAAGATGGAGTAGGCTGCCTCCTTGATGCGGCTCGTCCCCGCGCCAAGGAGGTTAGCCCATGGTTCCTGTCCCGTGTAGTCCCACGGCACCAGTCCCGCCGCCATC
>JAABUJ010002755.1_pt1 | contig 20907 bp, 21 predicted proteins | sample 5559131 | NCBI WGS metagenome assembly JAABUJ01 (sample SAMN10711875, study PRJNA513366) | rock metagenome | isolation source: Antarctica rocks | place: Antarctica: Victoria Land, Mt New Zealand nord | collected 2016-01-07 | reverse complement strand
ACCACCACCACCCCCCACCCCACCAAACAACGGATCATCAAACGTAGGATGCATCCCCCCCCCTCCTCCCCCTCCTCCCGCCAGCCCGCCACCCGGCCCAAACCCCGGCCCAAACCCCGGCCGCAGCGGATCGTGCGGCCCCAAACCAGGCGGGTAGAGGTCGTTTTCCCCAATATTAAGCGGATTCCGCCCCGGCCCCACGAGCCCACCGATACCTATCCCCCCGCGCGGCGGGCGGCCAATCTCGTATTCGTCCTCGAAGCCCGGAGGCGGGAAATCGCCGGCGGGGGGGAAGGGTGCCCTGGGGGCTGCGGCTAGGGGGTCGGCGAAGGGGTGTGGGCGTGCGGGGGGCGGAGGAATGAAGTAATTGGGGGGAGCGGGGGTCTCATGGTGGTGAGCAGCGCGATCCGAGGGACGGGTGTCTTCGTAGCCGTCCTTTTGGATGCCCGGCGCGAGTTTCTGCAGGATGGAGAGCTTGAAGAGGGAGGCGAGGTCGGTGATGCGGCCGGGGGAGAGGAAGAGGGAATCGAGGGCGCGGGGCGTGGTTCCTTCGTCCGGTTCGACGGATGGGGAGGAGGAGGAGGAGGAGGAGGGGTTAGGGAAGGGAAGCGCGGCGGGCGAGATGTAGTCGGCGACGATGACGTCGAAGGAGGCCGTCTTGTCGTCGCCGAGTCCCAGGCCGAAGATGACGGCTTTGGCGCCGAGTCGGGAGAGTTTGAGGAGGTATTGCATGGCCGACTGCGTGTGCGCGTAGCGGAAGGCGTAGTTGGGCGCGTGGGCGTTCCATTCTGCGGGGAGGGGTTGCGCGGGGGTGGTGGGTTCGGAGAGGGGTTCTGTGGGGTGGGGAGTGAGTGAGCTTGGAGGGTGGTGGTGGGGAGGGAGAGCGGTGGGAGCTGACCGATCTTGTGGTCTTCTCCGAGCCCGATCAGGCGGAAGCCGACGGAGGTCATGCATGCGTGGCTGAAGAGGGCGATCGCGTCGTAGGGGCTCTGGAGTTGCGGTCGGGCGTCGCTGGGCAGGCTGGTGGTCATGCATGCTGCGAGGGTGACGGCGCTGAGTGGGTTGCCGCTGTTTATCGACATTGTGGATGATGGGTTGTTGATGGGGGCCAAGGTTGGTGTTTTGAAATTCGTACTTGTGGAAGTGGGGGAGGGGTTGGGTGTGAAGTCATAGACGATGGTGATGCGTAAACAACGGGTGCCTGTTTGTCACCTTGTTCTTCAAGATGGAAGTAAGTCTACAATGATTATCTAGAATACTATTCAATACTATCAATATAGAGTCCTGGGGGACTCTATCTGTACGACAAAGCCTACTGTAGATCCAGCAACCTATACCTACTGATGCATCGACCTCCATATTCGTAATCGAGATGCGGACAGAAGCCACTGTCGCAGCGGCACAATATGGTGGTCACCTTCGGTATATCGGGGGTTAATACGGCGGAGGGCTAGCCTTCCATTCTCAATCTCATGTTCTACTTACGTTGACTCTTAATTGTGAACGCCCACGATCATGATGTATGTGCCTATATGTACGGAGGTATAAGATACTCTTGAACAAGGACATGCCGGGTACGTCTCAAAGCTGATGGTACTGGGTACAGAAGCGAGGAGTTGGTTTGGGGGCCGGGTCATGGAGGGTGCAGCTGTTGTGTGAGGTAGGGAGAGACACTTGCTTAGGGTATCACCAACCCCTCTTTCTCTTTTTCAGCCTTACCTTCACCGAAACACAATCCCCACGCTACACCGCAACTCTCCCTGTTCTTCTCGCTCAGCCCTACAGCCGACATACAACTGCGCATCATCTGATCTGATCTGCACGGCAAATGTACGCTCCAACAACCGAAGCTCACATCATCCCGCCCCCACCTTTCCTTTCTCTCTTCTCGTCACCTTCCGTCATCCGCCTTATGCGGCTGGACCCCACCCGTTCGTTCCTTTTCCCTGCTCTGCTGCGGATCGTAAGAAGAACCTACCCACCAGGGGTTCCCCGAGGATGGAGCGCCGGTGGCAAAGTATGCAAGAACGAAGGTATTTACTTGTCGAACTGGCATTAGTGTAAGAAGATGGATGATGAGAGGAGGGACAAGATGAGAGAAGAGAAGAGAAGTACGGAGTGCTCCACGTCATTTGACGTGTCCCCTCAACAACAGGGCTGACGGGGAGAGCCGTCACTTGCGCCCTACGTGTATAGTCTGCCGAATCAGTACGGTAAGAACATAGATCCCCATCCGTTCTGTCCCACAATCAGACCATACGCGGGACGCACTGGGCACCCTCATACTCTAGCCCAGTGATCCACGTGCTGAGAGCTAGGAAGAAACGAGAATAAGACGGGCGGAGAAGTGTGAGATGGATGAGACAAGATGAGACAAGTATAGTCTTTCTTCCCGTTCCGGTGACTTTCCATGTGGTCGGATACCTTTCCTTGAAAGCAGGGCTGGCCAACAAGAAGACGGCCCCCGTTCCATCCGCGGTTTTGGCCCCTGCGTCGTGTGCGACGGGTGAATGTGAGACTTGATGTATGGGGAGTGATGCGTCCATGTCGTACACGTGGTAGACGAGGATATGTACGATGGAACGGTAGGAATGGCGTGGCCGCGTGGGGTAAGAAGGGCTATTTTAGTGCCAACATCTCTGTTTTTGAATGGGTGTTGAGAGTTGTAACAACGATGCAGAAGGCTGAAATGGGAACATGAGATATTTAAGGGAGTCATCATTGTAGAAGAAAGTTGACCGCTTTGTACCAAACTGTATTTGAGGTAATGATCTTCCATCTGCCACGGAAAAGCAGACTTGCATTGCAAAAGGTCTCACACCGTACCTCTTCTCTTCTAAAGCCCGTGCGTCACCGGCTGTGAAAGACATGATTGCTGGATCGAGAGACTTGCTTGGTAGCCTCATCGGCCTTCAAGGACATGGCTGATAGTGAAGCGAGGGGGATCAGCATCCCTACCCGCTTCGTTTATCAACAATGTACGAAGTAGAGTGTACTCCGTACGGAGTAGTACTAAGCAGTAGATGAAGATGAGCGGTCGACTAGACCGGAGCCAAAACTCTTGCAGATTCATACGGAGTACTCCGTACACGACGTAGGAATTTAGTGCAGGAGGGCTCCAAAGCGAAAGCAAGAGGCAAGAAGAAGAAGAAGAAGCGGAAGAAGCGGGAGCGGAAGCGCGTAAGTGGAGATTAGCTTAACAATCAAATTGCAGTAACTTATGACCCTGCACAAAATATCAAGGGAACTTGATATCAACGTTAATACCGATCTTAATATCAAAACGGCAGACCGTACCGCAGCGGACAGGGAGGGGCAGGACCAAACAAGCGCGGGCGGTTAGAGTACGTAAGCATCTGCACGAAGGAACTTTGGTAGGAGAAAAGTATACCGTAGGTGCTAAGTTATGCGGTGAATTCGCTGCAAGATACCAAGGTAAGTTACATGTAGGTTCAGGGATCGTGATCCTATCCCTCGCAGTAAGGAGTTTGACGTCCATGGTCGCTGATTGGCCGCCTTGTGGGGCCAACAATTCGAATATGCGTGAGACGGTGGACGGAGAGGTTGCAAGAGGTATTCGTACATCCTTGTACTTCGTACATCGCGAGTTAGATGTGCAGTTCAGCCCAAGCTTAAGCTCAAGCTCCAGCTCCAGGAGGCATGACTGGGAACGGTACTCCTGCTTGATAACGTCAGTACTGTAAGACCAGAGTACTCGCAGGGCGGTCAAGCGGATGGCAGGTAGGTACTACTTCGTACAAGTACGGTGCAGGCTCTCTGTCCTCCTTGGCCCGACAACGCACTCTTACTTAAGCTTCCCCCTGCTGCTGCTGCCATGTCTTACCTGCCGGTGAGGTCTCTGCCGTGCACGGTGCACGGTGCACCCGAACGCCGTGTTGGTTGGGGCCGTTGTGGCTTGCTGCTTTTTGATCGATATCTCACGCCGGCGTACGGAGCGCAAGAACCTCCGGAGAATGGCTCCTATCCCCGCGACGGCCGGCCCGGAGATGATGATGCCATAGCTGACCGGTTTGCAGACCGAGTATCTGTGACAGGGCTGCATGATCCTCGCCCCACATGGTCGAATCCTTCCAATCTTACCCAGGTAGGTATGTTATATATGTGTACTTCGTACAGGTAAGTACTCGAGTAGAAGCACATGCAACTTGTGAATATTGTGATAACGTACAGGAAATAGCAATAGACAGAGAAGCGGCAGTAGACTCCCGCAGCGACAGGACTCATGCTTCCCAGCAAGACATTGATCCCATCTATAGTTCGCTTGCTATCAAAAGGATCGCGCCCCAATGATGTATTCTATCAAGATATCATACCAAGTTGGCCCCCAACCAGTAGATTACCAACGCAGCTGACTAAGCCACCCCCGGCGGACACCGCCGCCAGGAGCCCACTTGAAGCCCATAAAGGTATGACAAGAATAATAAACAAGGAAGCTTTCGATACAGCGCTCAATAAGCGACGGCCAACCTCGGAGAGATCATTAACATATCGATTGTTGCGCTTCGATCGGACGATGTTCCATCCTTCCACGGCCACTAGTAGAAATAACCGGTGGTGTTGCTTGGGTAGTCGGACGAGGTTGAGTAGGTATCATGCACGAAGGAAGAAGCCGCTGGCGACGAGATGTCATGTGATTGCGACATCTCATGGCCGTATGAGCGGTTTCGATATGGGAGCTCCCTCGTCGGCGTTCTAGGATGAATGGAAGCCGGTGAGTCTCGGGCCACTCTAGACGGAATTTCAAATCGTTTGGAACAGCCGTCTTCGCTGTGTCTGTAAAGAAGGTGAGCTTAGGAAGTAGAGCGTAAAGATAACACACTTACCTCCTCAGCGTGTCCTTGCGCGCAAACCGATTTCCACACAGCCCACAGCGGTAATTTCTCTTCTTCAAATGTACCTTTATGCCAGTCAGTAACACTATTTTGCGGGTTTGGAATACATCCGACTCACACTCTCGTGATGTCTGTCTAGGTCAGTCTTTCGTGTGAATTTCTTCTGACAGTCGGGCTCCTGGCACGGATGTGGATAGTTCCGAACGGGATTGTGGATGTCCATGTGGCTCTTCCAGTTGTAACTTCTTCGGAAGAGTTGGCCGCAAACCCGACATTCATGAGTCGCATCCTCTGGAGTGGTGCGCTGACGCTTCTTCTTCATGCGCAGTGCCGTTGGAACTGAGCATTGATCCTGACCCGACTTTGGGCGACGCTCGTCTGGACTTGAGTAAAGCTCGTTGTGGTCACGCTCAGTTAGGTGTCTCGTTGAATCTGAGTGTCTTGCCGATCTCTCCGAAGGCCCATCGTTGGATTCAAGAAGGTAAAAAGGTCTCGAGAATGGGCTGACATGCTCTTGCGCAATCGTGGATAGTACTTGTGGAGATAAAGTCTTTTGTAAAAGAGATCCGGCGTGACTGCTATTGGAGTACCAGTCATCGGAGTCTTCCATCTTGACCTTTGGTGTGAAAGTAATGCCAGAGCTGGGCTGCAGATAGACATCCGAAGGCGCGCAGGACGAAGAGATGGAAGACCGAAGCGATTGACGAGTATGGCCCGACAGTCCCGGAGATTGAGTCAGACTTGGTGCGTCACAGGGTGCCGAAGTGAAAGTCGTCGACATGCAGGCAGAAGTCGTTGTCGAGTGCAAGGTTGAAAAGGGATCGTAAGCTTCGGAGAAAATATTCGTCGGCTGAGATGTGGTTGGAAGCGTTTGTTCCGCCATCGAAGACTGTGTCCAGAGCTCCGAAGGTTGAGGTGAAGGTGGTAGGCCTCTGGCACCAGAATGGGTAGATGCTATCGAGCAAGCATATAGTCCAAGGCCAGGATTAGGTGTAGCCTGCAGAGAAGCCGACCCTGTCTGAGGTGGTGTAGGGTACGAAGGACCGTAGGTGTACGTCAACCGTCCTCCTTGATGTTGGTATGGTGACAATGGCGAGCCCAGGGAGCGGGGAGTATGTTCCATATCGATAATTATAAACGTGGTTGGTACGGTATTGCAGAGAGAGGAAGGCGAAGCGTTCGAATAGACACGGTACAAAGTATATTTTGAGAAGGATGAAGATTGATATGGTGAGTACTCCGATCCGGGGATGACATTGATATATCAGGCAACCAACGTGAACGAAAATAGTAACGTTTATGACTGCGGTCTTTTGTCGCACGATATTGAGAGATGCAACAGAAGATGTCGTTCCCTGTATGATGAAAGGCGGCGGTGAAGGTGTGAGAAGACGCTCACAAGGCAGAATATCAGTTGCAATAGCGGGACTATGTCGGCCAAGTCCTAGGTAAGGTATAGGTAGCCGCGGTAAGGTAGCTCGAGGTGTACTTCGTACTTTGGCCCCCAATTCCTCCCTACTGCATGTGCTCATTCTCCGCCTAAGGTACTCTGTACACCTAAACACAACATTTGGCTCGCAATGGTTAGTGCAACCCGATAGAGCGGTAACCCCTGCTAGATTGAGAGCGATGCTAGCGTTCTTAGCACGTTTCGGCTCCTCTGCTCAACGTGCCGCCTCGACACCCGCAGCTCACGCCAAAAGGCGCAGCCGCAGTGACTCGACTCCATACGAGCCCTGGCCTTTGTCACCCATCACCCTTGCCACAAGGTTTAGCGTGATCGGCTGGGGCGCCCACTGACGGCCATTCTTGAACGCTTTTTGCTTCTTTCTGTAGGTACCTTGGAGCCAGGAATCGGAGCGTACAGTACTTGTTACTTGTACACCCACGCTGGGCATCCACCATCCTCCATCACGATACTCAATGTAGCTGCGGGGTTCCTTGGAGCTGTTGGCATCGGTCTATTCTTCTTGAGTTCGAACGGCTTGCTTCTTGACTCCTGCCACTTTTATGAAGTCGCGGCTCGACGACATTCTGCTCATTTCAGCTCATTCGTCGCACCGTCGTGCGATCGAAGTTTTAGCTCTTGAATTTGCGAACTCAACATTCCGATCATTTGCTTAAGCTCCGCGATGGAGATTGTCGGTGTTGTCCGCACTAGTCGCACGCCTTATGTACTCTTTTCCCGGTGTGGATCCTCGCAGCTTTGGCCAATGACGGGTCGGATCTAAGCGCCGCAGCCCGGAACGATGCCTAACGCGAAAAGAATCGCACAAGTGGGTGGCTAATTTGGCTGGCTAGAACGGCTGGTGTCTGCGGGAATTTCTTCCGTGTGAAGCATCTATACCCACGCTTGTAAGCCCAGATAGCAGCTACAGTACCAATCGCGAGTGTGTGACTCTCAAAAACCAAGATGCGTGCGCTCCGTAGTCTGCTCGGATGAAGACAGAAACGTACATTAGTGGTCAAAAGAAAATTAGTGGGATAAGGTTCCGATTGTGTTTGCTACGCCTGCAGCAAATGCACAGCACGAAGCGACCTGAGCGCGAAGTCGACCTACCAGGGGCGGTAGAAAACAGCTTGGACGTCGAGAAGCAGAAGCCTGGAGATTGTGACTGGGTCAACAGGCGATCAACAGCGTATATTGCGGGGTTATCGCTGTCAGTGTGACCGACCTCGGGGACGACGACTGAGTATCTGTTTCATGATAAGCGCTCTGCTAGGCTGAATACCTACAAGGTAGGTACCAGGTAGGTACCTTAGGTACTAGGTAGTTAGTGAAGACTCACTGAAAAAGGTACTCTTTCTTCGCTCGATCCATGACCTGGCACCTTAGCAGCCACCCAACATGACCACGAAAATAAAATTATCGATTGGTTGAGGAGCGTAGGCATTTGTCCTGCGGGGCTTGTGCTACCAGGCGCCTATCTGACGCACCTTGGTCAAACTGTTTCTTAGAGGGCTGTTCAGCATGGTGAAGGGATCAGGAGATTGTTCGTCATGCACTCGAAGGTTGACTGCGCAAACGTGATTAATAATATCGGTGAGCCTTGAGGTAGAGTTATCGAGGTGTCCGTAACAGTAACAGCGTGACAGTGTTTCGATGCGGCTGTGCGGGAGCTAATGCACTAACCGTTAAGGGCCGCCCTAATGAGCAACGAATGTTTGCACCAATCAGCATACTCCCTGGCTTTGATATTGCGAATCAGACTGACCAGGGGGGGGCTTACCTTTTGGGCAATGTCCTATTCTCGAGGTACGAGCCACGAAATGGGAGCGACACTACCAGATTCCGAGCCTTTACAAAGCCGAGGGGACTCGACCTACACCGCTGCGTTAGCACAAATAGCGGTGGAATCCGAACTCGCCCACCGCCTTACCCTAGAAAGACCTGTATGAGGACCTGGGACATATCACTTAGCGTGAAATGATCCCTAGCAAGTAGTATAACCGTCGTTAGGATGCCTCGGTAATCAGACAGCAGCGCGGGTAGATGGCAGTGCGGCAAGGTTCACCAACACACCGAGGTGCAAGGTAGTATGACGACCACTCGCAGAAATCGGAGAGATTTCTAGTCTTCGGGTTCGGATTAGGCCGTCATCTTCTGTCGTAAGCAGTGATACCTGCCCTGTACGTAGCATACCATCACTTTCAAGCACGTGATCTGCGGTTATCGCCTCCGACCGTTGTATAGCGTGACCGTATGGCTCACCACGGTGCCAAAGTATGGATCCAGACTTAGTAACGAACAGGTCCTAGTCAAGCTCAGTATCTTGTCTTAGCTCCGTTGGGGCCTAAGTAACCCCAACACACCTGGAGACTAGGAAGAGAGCTTCCAGCGATAGGAAGTCATAGGACAAGTCGACAATACGGTCGCTATTCTTGATGAGCCCAGTAATCCCTGTAAGACACCTGTTAGCAGACGGCCATCCCGCATATGCAATCCGGTGCGGCCAAACAGTCGTCGAGTCATTGAATCAGCTGAAGGGCGCCTTGGCGGACTGACCGGAGATTAGACATGCCATCCTAACACCGATAATACCCAGGCCGCAAGACCCTAGAAGTCTGCGGCGTAGTAAAGCGTTCCGGCGTTTTTGACCTCGCCAAACTCATCAGAGGTGAAGCCAGCAGTACAATTGTATAGCAAGACTTCGACGGTCGTGATGTGGAGAGGATTCGGTTCCACGAAAACCGGATGGTATAGCGCCAGAACGAAGAGAAACAAGAGTGCCTCGAACGCCTCTTGATACTTCGGCACACGAAGGCGGCAATACGGGTCCGCTCTCCTAAGAATGCAAGTCAATGGTGGAGGTCATTATCTAACAACTTGACAGGATTTCCCACGAGATCGAATGGGATGGGAGATAACAGCGCGGTCACAGAAGGGTCGGGAATTGAGGACAATAGAAATTGCAATTGCAATATATATCAGTTCGCCACGGTTCTGGACAACTCCCTTGAGCAGCCAAATGCTGATTGCCGGTGAGTACTGTCAGAATTTTGACGTACCTGTCATTGTAGATGTGCGCCATCTTCCTCGTATGCACACTGAAGGAACCCCAAAGAGGCCAGATCAAACTCCGTTGACGACCTTCTGGACTTCCCTTTGGCTCGAAAAGGGTTTAACCTCCGCTACCGCGGCGATCTCTAGAGCATCGAGACACTAAAAGCCGAGGTGTCATCCTCTTCGTTCAGATCGAAAGCTGTGGTCCCATCAGTTTCAATGCTGTAGGCATTACTGGCCAGGCTACTGGTTGGCCTGATGTTTTAGCAGTCGCTTCTGTTCGTGCATCCCGCAGTGTCATGAGTGGTCCATCGAGCAGACCTTGCTCGGCGTTGAGGGCCTCATTGGATGTGCGTTGGAAGTTCATATAGGATGAGACCGATCACATCACACTCTAAAGAGTGTGTAGAAAGCCGCCATACCACAGCCTCGCACGCAAGCCCTGGAGTATCATACAGTCCTCTGTCATCAGGTGCCATTTCGAGATACTAAGTTATGTTTAGCCGATAAGTCCTCTCGCTCGGAATGTTTTCGCTGACAGTAGGGCAGCTACAGTGGCAGGATGGTGCACAGTCTCCACGAACCATATTATGAGAGGCGGCAGATCATGTCTAATCGACGACGTCCGTAACTGTTTTAACGTATGTGGAATATCGATGACCCCATAATTTATCTAGTTCGTTATCAGCGTCCGAGGCCCTTAGGCATGTGGCAACCTCACTTACAACAACAGCTCACCAGTCAGCTCTGCCAGCAGTCCACCGACATCGATATCTGGGAGCTGTAAGCATGACCTGAGCGATGGGGCGGCTCTAGGGTGCTACGGAAGGGCTCTGAGGCGATGGTGGTTAAGGAATCTTCCCTTGGTCGTGGCCAACAGTCCACATTGACGACTTCGAGAGACATCCAAAGATGAATCACAAGATGAGCCTACCTCTCACGACTTCATGTAAGGTATGGAGGCGAACAGGACAGAGAAAGAGCAGGATCGAGTGAGAACGTGGTCGTAAGCGCCGGCGTCTGCGCTTATGCGCTAATGGCGCTTGCTCGCGGCTGACGCGGCTATGTCCGACAAGGGAGCACTTCGAGGGGAAGATCCCTACATCTGAAGCATCCGGCAACGACAGCTGCCAGATGTATGCGGACCCCGAGGGAATGGTTCTGGGTCAGAAAGGGACCCCACCGTCGGTACGTCGTTCCCACTGTTAAATATATGTGTACCTGACACTTGGGTGACTACTAGGTAAACTAGGACCAGTTTTTACCGCTTCCTAGCACTCTACTAAGTTTTAACGATGCCAGGCCGTCAGAGAGGAAGTACCTAACCAGACTCTTGACCTAGGATGCATAGCTTTGGAATTGTGTTGTCAATGACAGGCGGAAGTGTAAGTCACCAAATACAGGACTGCTAATGAGGTATTGTACTTCGTACTGGACAAGATTTTTAGTAAACATTTAGGTAAGGCATCAAGCCACGCTCCGAGCGGAGTGGATCGGGACAATGTTTAGTCTGCGGAGTGGATCGGGATAGTGCTTAGTCATCTCTCGGCTTGGTCGAAAAGCCGAGGGTGCGAGTGCGACATTACCAAACAGGCCACTCATGGTACCTTGCTTGTGACGATACCTTCCCTTAGGTACGTGGTACCTTACGGACGGGCAGGTGCTGCCAGCAGCGAAGTGCGAACCGAGTGCGAGCCGAGTGATCGGACATTGTATGACTGATTATCTCCGACGCATATAATGTTAAGACCTCTTTGTCTGCTGTGCTGCAAACAATAATATTGGTGGATTGGACATTGATATTCCAAACGCTCCTTCACCTCGTCCGCTCATCCGCATAATTGTACCTGATCATCATCACCACCTCATCTTTAAAAGTCTGCACCACTTTGCCCTTTACCGAACCGACCTCGGGACGACAACAGCCCCCTCTAGCTTCCAGACCCATCGCCATCCAACAGCCATCATGGCAACAACGGCACTAATAGCGGGCCAGGTATGTACCTCATCACCCTCGCAACCCTCGTCCAAACCAAACTGACAACAACCCAGAACCCGCAATTGACCTCCGGCCCGCCCTACGCCCCCCAAGTCGCCGGCCTCGGCGGCCACCCCACCGTGGACCTCGACGTGCCCATCACCGCCGTCTTCCTATTCCTCTTCGTCCTCACCGCCGCCACGCACATGACCATCCTCCAACTAAACCGGCGACGGGGCCACAAATTCATCATGTCGGGCCTGATGTTCGGCTTCAGCATGGCGCGCATCACCACCTGCATCATGCGCATCGTCTGGGCCACCCGCCCCACCAACATCCGCGTCGCCATCACCGCCCAGGTCTTCGTCGCCGCCGGCGTCCTCCTCCTCTTCGTCATCAACCTGATCTTCGCCCAGCGCATCGTCCGCGCCGCGCACCCGCACTTCGGTTGGCATCGCGCTTTCTCGCTGGCCTTCAAGGCCGTCTACGTCGTCATCGGGTTATCGCTTGTCATGCTCATCACCTGCACCGTTCAGTCGTTCTACACCCTCGACACCAATACCCGCCGCATCGATCGCGACGTTCAGATCTACGGCCAGGTCTTCTACGCCTTCGTCTCCTTCCTGCCCATCGCGCTCGTCCTCGCCGCCCTCGTCGTGCCGCGAACCACCCCCCTCGACAAGTTCGGCTCCGGCCGGTTCCGCACCAAAGTCTGTGTGCTCCTGCTCTCGGCCGTGCTGTTGTGCCTCGGCGCGTCGTTCCGCGCGGGGACGAACATCAAGAGCCCCCGCCCCCTCGACGACCCGGCCTGGTACCACAGCAAGGCGTGCTTCTACATCTTCAACTTCACCGTCGAGTTGCTCGTCCTCGTCATGTACGCCGCGCTCCGGGTAGATCGCAGGTTCCACGTCCGGGACGGCAGCCACGCGCCGGGCCATTATTCGGCTGCGGCGCGGAAGCAGGACGAGGTGGAGAAGGACAAGGGCTCGGGCATCAATCGAGTATCCTCTGAGGAAAGGACCCTTCACCCCGTGCATCAGTCGCAGGTTGGATTAGGGAAGGAGGGTACGCCGGACGAGGAGGCACAGATATGACCCAGCCGTTGTGGAGATCAGTCATGCATGCATTGGGCGTTTGGGGAGCGATGGCATTTGAGGTTTCTTTTGGTCTTGTATTCTAAGTCCGGCGTGGCATGGCGTCTCTGGTACGTTCACCACGCACAGCGGTTCTCTGCAGAGCGAGTATGACGCAGGGCGGACAATACCCTACCTCTACATCTCACGTCCAGTCGTCACATGACTCAATTCGTGCCAAACATTTTAGCCACACATCCATCCATCCGTCGCATGAATTGTAAAACCACACCTACGGCACTGCACCGCAGCGTGACAGCGCCAATGATTATCCACGATGTATTGATTACCAGCTCGCAGGATCCCTGCATCTAAAGCATGCGACTGCTGCCACCTACGGTACGCCAGGCCAAGAGATGCCTTTCGATGCCCCATGCAGTAGTCCAGACAGAAAGAGACGATCCGGGTACATCATGGCCAGCACGGTAGTCAAGCAAGCGATCTAGAGGAAGTAATCCGGCGTCCGTCGCGAGACCATAGGTTCGCCGGCGCGCGGACAGGGTTCGAACTGCAGGCTGCAAGAGTTGAAGAATATTAGTCAGCAAAGGTTCTAGCCCCATAAGGCGCGTCAGTATGTGGCGGTGCGGGGGTACTTACAAAGTGTACTTGAGGTGTTCGTCGATCTCCATGATGGCGGCTTGGTTGCCGCATCTGTAGCAGTAATTCGGCGCTGCGAGCCACGTTAGCAGTTTCCCCGACGCATAAAGTGCGGTGCGGGGGGAGTAAGTACCGGAGAAGATCGTAACGACATTGCGGTCCTGAGACCAGTTGTAACCCTCCATAACCAACTGATGCGCCCTCGCCACGAGCGTTAGGCCATTATTATGGTTAAAAGCCTCCGATATGTCCTGCCCGAACGTGTAGCCCGCTCCTCGCGGCGAGATCCCCCAGCCACACCTATCGTCGGGATCGCTCCACAGCAGGTCGCACATCGGCCCCTCGTGCGGCACCTCCTGGATCCGGTCCAGGGCGCGGATGTTGTCTAGCGTGTCGATGCTGGGGGACAGGCCGCCGTGCAGGCAGAAGATCTGGTTGTCGATGAGGGCGGTGAGGGGGAGGTAGTCGAAGAGATCGGTGAAGTATTTCCAGACGTTGGCGTTGCCGTACTTGCGCAGGCACTCGTCGTAGAAGCCGTACACCTGCGTGATCTGGCGCGATTCGTGGTTGCCCCGCAGGATCGTGATGCGTTGCGGATAGCGGATTTTGAGCGCGACGAGGAGGGTGACGGTCTCGACGGAGTAGTAGCCTCGGTCGACGTAGTCGCCTTGAGGACGGTCAGCCTTGGTATAGAGAGAATTGGGGTTCAGGGGTTTTACCCATGAAGAGGTAGTTGGTGTCTGGGTTTGGTCCGCCAATCCGGAAGAGTTCCATCAGGTCGTGAAATTGACCATGTATATCTCCACACACGGTGACGGGACATTTCTGCGGCGGTTGGTTAAGCTCAGTTATACTTCCTTGCGTCTCGACATCGATGGCGACTTACGACAGGCTGCACGTTCGACTCCTCTTGTAGTACTTCTCGGGCCTAAGGTATGCAGCGAGCTTGGTCAGCCTTCTATATTCCCTCTCCGACCAAGCAACCCTCTTGAGTATGTGCGATGTTGTCAGGCTCTGCGCGAGGAGGACCGTACCCTATCAGTCAACCTCCGTACATCGGTCTCCGACAGTTGTTTGCAGCTCATCAAGCTTTCTATCCATCCATCGAGTGTAGGTATTGAAGCAGGTTCGGTCGCCGGTGATAGCTGATGCGGTTCAGGGTTCTTTCCAACGTCTACATCCATCTTGGTGTCCATGATGGACTGAACAGGATTGAAGCAGTCTTTGACAGATCCTGGTTTCAGGTAGGTATGATGGGTTTGCAGCTCCTTTCAAGAAACTATGACGACAGAAGGCGAGTGTTGCAAATCTCAGGTGTATGGATAGGTCTCAATTGCCGTCTGACCAGGTTTCGTTAATATTGGTAGTGCGTGTACAGGAGACTATTTGCGATTAGAGTCTAGGAATCGTGGTGTGTCTATTGTTGCTGTATAGGTAGTTACAGGATCGTTGTTGCTGTGGGACCATTGCGGTGTGGCTTGAGCTTCGCTTGCAGAAGTCCGCGATTTTGCATGCAGGCACAAGACCTCTAAACTTTGAAGAGCAGGCACGCAGAGGTGACTCCAGCTAGTAGGAGCAGTGCCTACTCGAAAAATAGAATGACCATCTTTGGAATCGCAAAGACAGTCTATAGATCTGCCCTCAACTTCCCTTATTACTATTTAGAACAATATTGGCGGTGTCTGCGCTCTGAAATAGTGGCTCATTATAATCAAGTAATGAATATGTCCCCATCACCTCTGATATCAACGAACACCAAGACCCACGGGGACTCCTTCTCCCGCGTGGCTACCTGTCTCGATACCTTTCCCAACTAGATCCTTAAAATCTAAACCCACTTCCAACAGTAGCATGGCATGCTCCTTTGCTCGTTCCAAACAGTCCGCCCAGACCGGGCTCTCAGGATTAACGCTGCTGAGTTGTCGAGCAAGAATGGCGTTGAAGCCGTCAACATGCTCCTTGGCCCATTTCACACAGGCGCTCATCATGAGCGGCGTAAAGCACTGCTGATAGATGCTGACCGTATTCTTAACAAGAGTGAAATAAACAAAAGATATTTGATAGATGTACTGTGGGATGTCGCCTTCGAAGATACATTGCCTGTCGAGGTTAGTACACCGCATGCGCTGTCTAAGATGCGAGCATACCTGGCTCTTTTCACGATGACAGCGCTTCGGGCCTCCAGAAAGGTTTCTCTAGCCCAATCCTCAAAGCCGAGTCTTACGAGCCAGCTAACGTTGGTCTGAGAAGCATTGAAAAGAGAATGAGTATCTACTAGACGTTTGATAACCAGAGCTGCCAGATTCGAGGCGCGCTGATCGACCTTGGTAGTGATCGAATTCTGTGCTACAGCGTTACTTCTGATGCCCTTAGCGATCTTTCTGAGCGCTTCCACTTTCTTGACGGCTTCTTCAATGCGTTGTAAAGCAACGTCTATGTCTAGCTCGTCAACTTGGCCTTCAACCCATCGAAGATTTTTCTGCTTGCCGTCCACATCAATCAAGACCTCCGGACGATCTTTAGATGCAATCAGGCTTTCCCGCATGTCCGTTTTGTTGGGCAGTGTCGGATTTGGTACAGCCAGATAGCTGAGTGAGTCCTGCGGCTTGGTAATGCTCTCCTCTGCTCCAACTCGCAACGTCTTGCGTAGTTCTTCGACAGTTCGTTTGAATGTGAGAAGCACATTGAGTTTCTCTGCCGTGTCTGAGCCATCGTGACGATAGGTAAATGATTCCTGCCCCACCCGTATATTGATAGCATTTGAGATATCCCTGTCATTGCTGGCACCGTTGACTGATGGATACCCCTGATGCCGAGATGCAAGGTCTACCATATCAATGTCTTGAAGCGGCCAACATCGCTCCGCGACAAGCTTGGTTGCTACATGTTGTCTTTGCCCATCCGTTCCGTTAACATTAGGCTCCACTCGTCTCTTCTTTCTCGTAGCGACCATTAGGTGATCGTTAAGTAGGAATATATGGACTGGTCGGCGTGACTTCCAAGTCGCTGAGTCCAGTTCGACCCAGTGGCCCGACTCATGTACAATGTGCCGACCTGGAATCGCCGGCAGGAATTTCTGTGACTGCTCCACATTCTTCCAAAGTGCCTGGAGCTGGGTACTCCACATTGCTTCCAGATTCGCAACAGAGCTCCTGTTAGCTCGCTTGCGAGCCGCAAGCGTCCGATCATCGTAGCTTAATCTGATCTCCGACGTAGATGATAACCCACTATTAGCGGTAGGTTGACCCAGTGCGCTGGTGAGTTCTGACATGAGGCTCCGGAGAGTCCTCATTTCGCCCTTCAGCTTCTCCGCTTCCTTACTGATTTTGATGAACTGCGTCCGGTTTTGATAGACGTTCTGCTGAAGACTCGTTGAGGTCCTGTTTTGGAGCTTTTGAAGACTGCTTTGATAGTCTCGGATCTCACGTTCGGAGGCATTGGATAGTAGATTCGTGACATCTGACCGTCATCAGTACCAATATGAAGCCAATCCATTGGGCCTACGTACATTTCTCTGGCTGGAGGTCAGGGTCTTGGAGCGCTTTTATGTCCACCGAGGGAGCTTGGCTTCCCGTTGGATGTCCGTCTCGACTTGGAGGTTTACTAAGCTGTCCTGGTAAGGACGGCACCGACGGTATTTGGGGGATGCCATCTTGAGTGAAGTCAGGCAATTGCGTAAACCTTGTTGAGTACCTCCTCTTGACCAAATCCGATGTCTTGCCGCTGACTTGAGGTCGTTCGCGAGGAACGTCAAGGAAATCCCCAGCGCCATTGCTGCGGGGCGGGGCCTGTGTGGGTACAGGGGACGATATCTGCTTTGGCGGGCTGATTACAACTCGTCGCGAGGCCTTCTTTCGCAGCGAGAAGACTTTACCTTTATCTTCCATCATGTAGTGATGTTAACGTTGTTCTTGGGGTACTTGTCACTCGAAGCTCCCGAAAGCACGGACGTTGATGCTGTACGGCGGACGAGAAGATCCTGCACTGCGGAATCTTAAACTTCTCGTAGAGCTCCATCATTATTGACAGACTGAAGTCTGCACTTCGCATTCTGATACAACTTCATACAACGTTTCACAGAGCTTGACCTTACACCCAGTCTATTTTAACGGCTGTCTCTCCCTGCCCATGTCGCTTAGGACCTCGACGATAGTGGCGGCCTCGGTCGGCGCCGCCGTCACTGGTCTGCTAGGTATGTCTTCAGATAAAAGACTCAGCGTTTGTCGGAACGCAGAACTCCCCCCTATACTCTCTTTGGGAATGGAGAGTGGCTGGGTGGTTGGTCATTATGATCCATATGGCTAACAGGGACGAGAACAGCTTACGCCGTTTACTTCGACCATAAACGAAGGACGGATCCAGAATTTCGGAAATCGCTCAAGAGGGAATCTCGACGGCAGGCACGAGCAGCTAGGGAAGAGACGGAGGCACAAGGAGCACAGCAAAAGGAAGCTATCAAACGAGCCGTCACAGATGCGATGGAGGAAGGCTTCCCTACAGATGTTGAAGAAAAGGAGGAGTTCTTCATGAACGAGGTTGCGCGCGGGGAAAGACTGTGTCAAGGCAGTAAGCTTGATGAATATTTTCAGGCATATACCGGACATACACTGATGATGATGCTACCAAGGCTCTGACCAGGTTGAGGCCGCCTTGTGCTTCTATAAGGCTCTCAAGGTTTATCCGCAACCGCGAGATCTGATCTCGATCTACGATAAGACGGTCCCAAAACCGGTCCTCGACATACTTGCGGAGATGATCGCCTCCGACCCTTCAATTTCTGTCGGTCCCTTCGGAGCAGGATCAGGTTCTGACAGCGGTGCTCCAGGCGTGGAGTAGGCTGGATCTGCTTCATCTCTTCCAGATCAGCTTTCGCCGCGAATATCATGTCGACAGATACTCCTGAACCCTACTCATCTCTTGTTACGACTTCAGGTCGTTGCGGCTTGGTTTCCACCATGTATAATTGTACATAAAAGCGTTGGGTGCATCATTGTCGGGTTACCTTTTGAAGAGGCTGCGAATCCCTCTTTCATCTTACGAAACCTTTATGGGTGGAGACAATAGACACAAAGTAGCGATGCCGAGGCCGGGCTAATGCCCTGAAGGTTCTCAAATATGGACCCGAGTGCAGAGCAATCGAATGATCTATCCACCTAGATTATGGTATCTCATTTCTGCCAAAAACGCTATGTTTGGAGGGCGGTAAGGTCTACCTATACTCTGGTATCTCATGCCTACCCGCGGGTTCCGGATAGAACAACCAGACCGAAGCCGGTTTACACAGATAATTACCTTGTTTAAAGTGAAATAATGCTATAGGAGTACTTCATAGTTTCATGATAAAGTACTGTAGCAAAGCACAGACCACCCCAAATATGTATACAGTAATCACTTCTTGTTTTTATCTCTAGCAGGTAGCACTTGCTCCAAAGACTGGCACCGAAGCAGCGCTCTGTGCTATCATCATACATTCTTTTGGAACTTTTAATCTACTTTCTTGCCACGCTCCTCAGTGCTTGACGCAGTAACCCGAGAGACACCAGTTCCACCAGCTCTGATACGGAGGTAGCCACCATGTTTGCTGTAAGTTTGACCGAGTCTAGGATTCCTATAGCAATCAGCTGATGGATTCTCTTGTGATAGCATCACCGTGGAATCATAGCATTTTTTGCGCTCTTCACTTCAATTGCTTCAGCTGTACAGACGATCAAGGTCCAAGGATCTGATTTCGTAAACAGTGTCACCAATAATAGGTTTCAAATCATTGGGGTCGCGTAAGTGCCTGTGCCTCACGGAAGCAGACAGAAAACGCTCTAACAGGGTCATCAGTTACCAGCCTGGTGGTTCCTCTGGCTTTAATCCCGGCTCGGGCATCGATCCTCTCAGTAATGGTACCACATGTCTACAAGATGCAGCGCTCATGCAGCGGCTCGGGGTATACTTTGCTCTCTGCGCTTTTCAGCTCTATAGCTAACTCACACATAGATCAACACGATCCGAGTCTACAATTTGGACCCTGCCATAAATCATGACATGTGCGCTAGTATCTTCAACGCAGTGGGCGTGTACATGCTGTTGGATGTCAACTCACCTCTACCTGGTCAAAGTCTGAATAGAGGAGATCCCGGGAGTACCTATAATTCCGATTATCTGTCACGCATATTCGGGGTTGTGGAAGCGTTCAAAGACTACCCGAACACACTCGGTTTCTTCGGAGGAAACGAGGTTATCAACGATAACCCAAGCGGTGGTGTGGTCCCGCCATATCTGAGGGCTGTCACCAGAGACCTCAAGAACTATATTGCAAAGCACGCCACTCGGGCCATCCCAGTTGGCTACTCTGCAGCTGACGTCCGTGACATTCTTGTTGACACTTGGGAGTACCTCCAATGTGCAGTAGGGGGCAATTCCAACGACGCGTCCCGCATCGACTTCTTCGGCCTGAACTCCTATTCCTGGTGCGGTGGCTCCGCGACATACCAAAGCTCCGGGTATGACGTCCTGGTGTCCGATTTCTCCAACACGACAGTCCCAGTCTTCTTCTCCGAATACGGCTGCAACAAGGTACAACCACGTACCTTTACCGAAGTGCAAACGCTCTATGGCACGCAAATGACATCCGTCATGAGCGGCGGCCTCGTCTACGAGTACTCTCAGGAAGTGTCGAACTACGGGCTCGTCATCCTGAACGCGAACGGCACGGCCTCCCTCCGCGCCGACTACGACAACCTTCAAGCCCAGTACAACAAGCTCAACGTCACCCTTCTCCAATCGGGCAACTCGACCGCCACGACACTCAAACCGCCGACCTGCAAAAGCAACCTCATCACCAGCTCCTCCTTCAACAATACCTTCACCGTCCCGGCCCTCCCGCCAGGGGCCCAGGCTCTCATCGATAATGGCATCAGCAACCCGAACCGAGGAAAGCTGGTCACCGTCAACCAAGACAACGTCCAGTCCACGGTCTACGGCAGCAACGGAAACGTGATCCAGGGCCTGGCGATCAAGCCCTTGCCGAACGACCAGAGCAATACGCCGAACGGGCAGGATACGTCCGGTTCGGCGAGCGGGTCGAGCACTTCGACCGCACCGGCTCCGACGGCTACTAAGAAGGGCGCTGCGGTGCGGGAGGATGTGAGCAAGCTGGCGCTGTTGGCGGGATTACTTGGTGGGCTGCTGTGGAATCTTTCGTAGAGAGGTGAGAGGAATGAATAGATGGTGGCATGCATTACTGGGACCAGATGGCGTTTCACTCCACTGGTTGGGCGTCGTGTGTCTGGCTGTCAATTGTTCTGTGGGTTTACCTTAGGTACTGTATCGACAATAGCGGCATAAGTTAGCGTGTACTATACCTTTTCATTTGGAGGTTCTACTCTTCAGCACCGGACGAGATATGAGCATGAGCTAAGTATGAGTATTTTTTCCAGCCGTGCGTGTTTTGAGTATATGTAAGTGAAGTAGAGATAGACAGTAGATCGAATATAAGTAGTCGAAAGAGAGAAAAGTCGAGCAGGGGTGCCCAAATAGTGAATCTATACAAAACCCACTCCAAAACCAGTCCCAAGGTGACTACTATCCGGGTATCAACGATTCAAGCAGAAACCCCAAAACAACCAACCTCCAAGACAACCAATCCCACGACCTCTATCCCCCCGAAACGCAAACACCAACACGCCTGCCAGAAGACCCGCACTCTACGCCCACTCGCGCAGCAACCCCTCCCGCCCCCCGCTCAAGAAGACCGACCCCCCCAAAGCGACGGCCCCCTAACCGGATCATCACCATCGACGTCCACCAACCCCGCCTTCGTATCATCCTCAAGCCCCAACTCCTCCTCCACTC
>JAABUJ010002754.1_pt1 | contig 20910 bp, 24 predicted proteins | sample 5559131 | NCBI WGS metagenome assembly JAABUJ01 (sample SAMN10711875, study PRJNA513366) | rock metagenome | isolation source: Antarctica rocks | place: Antarctica: Victoria Land, Mt New Zealand nord | collected 2016-01-07 | reverse complement strand
GCCTCGCGCAGCGCCTGGTAATGGCCGGAGCTGAAGACCTCGTAGTGCTCGTCCGACGGGCGCGGCAGCATCACGCGTCGCCCACCCGCCGGGAGCGACACCGGCAGGAGGGCGGCCGGATCGTCGACCGGCCGCAGCGCCAGCAGGAGTTCGCGCCGGGCGCGGCTAGCCCCCGGCAGGTCAAGCGTGTCGACCACGGCGCGCGCCAGCTCCTGCGCGAACGCGATCAGCGACTGCGCCGAGCGCGCGCGCAGCTCGGCCCGATCCGTTCCAGCGAGATAACGAGCGATGGCCCGGCGATGATCGCCGGGTGCCATCTGACGCACCGTCTCGTGGCCGAGCCGCTCCTGGATCGCCGCCCCAGCCCAGGCGCTCTGGTGCGACCAGAGCCACTCAGCAAGTTCGGTCCAGGGCTCGTGGGCGTCGGAAACCGGCGTGTCGTAGAGGAGGGCCAGCACGGCGGCGATATTCGCGCGCACGGTGGTCGTCGCCGCCGACTCGCCCTCGTCCTCGTCGTCCCCCGCCCGCGGTGTCCCGTCGGAGAGAATGTAGGGGGCGACCAGCGCGGCCGTGAGCTCGTAGAGGGGTGTCAGGGGGCGCAAGAGGACGGCGAGGTGGCGCAAGCGCTCCTGTAGGCGCTGGTCGCGGTCCGTGCGCCCGGGCCAGTTGGCGGGGTCGGCCAGCACCGTGACCAGCGGATCGATGCCGCCCGTGACGTCCACCTGCCGGGTCGCGTCGGCGACCCACTGTGCCGGGTTGAAGGGGGGGATGCCGTCGCCGCCCTTCGCCACGTACCCCTCCCTCCACCCCGCCACGCTCACCGCCGTAGGTCGCCGACCGTAGCTGTCCGTACATGCTGTTGGGCATTGTAGAGGGCGGGCGGTGTTGCGTCAACACTCGCCGCTGGCATAGCCGACCACGAGCGATTTTTTTCTTGGCTGGCAAACATGGCTGGCAAAGGGCGTGCTCTAGGGTGGTGAGGTAGGCCTTGGGGTCCGTGCGGAAGCGGCGTTGGGCGCAGCGGGCCGCCTGACGGGTCTGGAGTTGGCCGCGGAGGGTGCGCCAGGCGGCGAGACCGGCCGGGGCGAGGTCGGCGTCGGTAAAAGGTTGGTGGCGTGTGGCCACGGCGGCGAGGAGGCGGACCGCCCCGCAGACGACCACCCCTGGTGAGGCCCCTTTGCGGCCGGTCGCGCGCCGCTCGTGGTAGCGCGCAGTGCCGAAATACTGCTGTTCTGGCTAAAAATGCGTCTACCGACCGCAGGCGGCGCGCCGATAGGTGTGGGGCACGCCACCCAGGACCGGCAGCACGGATATCGGATCGGCATGGCGCGCCAGCTCCTCCGGTGGCGACGCCGGGCGGCCCTGCCCGCGACCCTGATGCGGCCGTGCCCGGTTGCAGGACGCCACGTACTCGCGGAGCACGCGGGACAGCTGCCGCTCGCCGCGGACGAGCACGTGGTCGAGGCACGCGCGACGCGCGCGCCCGAGGAACCGTGCGCACACGGCATGCGCCTGTGGCGTGCGCGGCGGGGTCCGCAGGATCGTGCTGCCACGGGCCGCCGCGACGCGGGCGCACGCCGGCCCGCACGTGCCATCGTTGTCGCGGATCAGGGAGCGCGGGCGCTGGCCGAAGGGGGTGGCCTCGCGCCGCTGCTGGGCGACCCCGGCGTCGGTCGGCTGGCGCGTCGCGCCCAGGTGGACGACGCGCCGCGTGGCCAGTTCGACGACGAAGCAGGCGCACAGCGGCCGGAAGAGGCGGTCGGTGACCGGGAGGAAGTCGCACGCCCAGCTGTCGGGGACGTGGTTGCGCAGGAACGTCGCCCACGTCTGCCCGCGCGGGCGCGGCGCGCGGTGGCCGCGCAGCTAGGTCTGGCTCGTGCGCTGCGCCACGCGGACGCCCAGCTTGCCCAGTGCGCTGCGGCTCCGCGCGGCACCCCGGCGCGGGTGCTCGGCCGCCAGCCGCCGGATCAGGGCGACGGTCTCCGCCGGGAGGGGCGGGCGGTCCGGCCCCGGGTGCGATCGCCGCCGCCAGCGCGCCCGGAACCAGGCGCGGTGCCGGCGCAGCAGGGTCTCGGGCTGGATGAGGAGCAGGGCCGCGCGCCAGGCGCGGACCCGGCCGGCGAGGAGCACCAGGAGCGCCCGATCCGCTGGCCTCACGTCCGGACGTTTGACGCTCCGACGCAGCACGAGCAGTCGCTGGCGCAGGAGGGCGTGCTCGGCGAGCAGTTGCGCCCGACCCCGCACCAGGTCAGCACCGATACCGGTCGCATGCGGCAGCGACTGCGGCCTCGCCCAGAGGCGTGCACCGAGCGCGTGACGCAACCCGGCACCGAGCGCCAGCAGCCGATGACGGCAACGGCCACGGAATCCCAACGGTGTCCTCCGCACTGTCGACGCGCACGAGCGGCGAGGACGCAGGGCGCTCCGCCACACCGAAGTCTACCCGCTCGCGCGGTTTCGCCACCACCGGAGGCGGCATGCTCGCCCCGGATGGATAATGAGCCATGACAGGAGTTACTCGAGGCGGCCGCGACTGGCGAGGCGGTCGCTGTGTGGGCGGTGGTGTCGGCGGTTACGGTGGGCGCACGGCCCGGCCCGTAGCACACCGCCTATGCGATATTGTTCATTAACACATGGGTTATCGAAGCGCAGCTGCGGCGCTGATGAAAGATGGAGGAACCGATGGGGCAGGGTGATGGCACCGGGGGGACGATCCTTGATGCTGCGCTGCGGCGCTACCTCGACGCGATGCATGAGGTGGTTAAGGGGAACGCCGGGCCGATGAAGGCGCTCTACTCGCACCGGGATGATGTAACGATGTGCGGCGCGTGGGGCGGGCATGAGCGGGGTTGGGAGCAGGTCGCCGCGCGTTGGGACTGGGCGGCGGCTCGTTGTGCGGCGGGGCCGCCGGGCGGGGTGACGCACGAGGTCGTCGCTCTCACGGAGGCCGCTGATATGGCCTACGCGATCATCATCGAGCGGCGGGTGTTGCCCGCCGTGAGCGAACTGCGGATGACCCAAGTCTTTCGCCGGGAGGATGGCGAGTGGAAACCGGTCCATCGCCATGCCGATACGTTGGTTATCAAGCAGTAGTCTCCTATCGAGAGAAAGGGGCCGATCATGGGAAGTGCGGCGGTGCAAGGTCAATTGTGGGGCGCGGAGGCGCGCGACTGGGCGGAACTTCAGGAGCAGAACACCTTGCCCCTCTACGGGGCCGCGCTGGCTGCCGGGCGGGTGCGGCGCGGCACGCGGCTGCTCGACGCGGGCTGCGGCGCGGGCCTCGTCGCCCTCCTCGCCGTGCTGCGCGGGGCCGAGGTCGCGGCCGTGGACGCCGCCCCGGCGCTCCTCGCCATCGCGCGTGAGCGGCTCCCCGCTGCCGACGTGCGCGAGGCCGATTTGGAGGCGCTGCCGTTCGCGGATGCCGCGTTCGACGCGGTGCTCGCCGTCCAGAGCGTCTTCTACGCGGCGGATATGGCGGCGGCGATGGGCGAGCTGGCCCGGGTGGCGCGGGCGGGCGGGCGCGTCGTCGCGACGGGGTGGGGTCCGGCGGACCGTTGCGCCTATGCGGGGGTGGTGGGGTCGCTCGGCCCGCTGCTGCCCCCGCCGCCGCCGGGGGCATTCCGCCCCTCCGCCCTCGCCGCGCCGGGGGCGTGGGAGACTTTGTTCGATGGCGCGGGCCTGCGGGTGGTGGGCCGGGGCGAGGTCGCCTGCCCCTTCGTCTTCGACGACGCGGAGGCGGCGTGGCGCGCGCACGCGAGCGTCGGTCCGGTCCGGCGCGCTATCGAGGTCGCGGGCGAGGCGGCGGTGCGCGCGGCGACGACTGCCGTGGATCGCGCGCACGCGCAGCCGGACGGCACGATCCGCTACGAGAACGTGTTCGTGTGGGTGGCCGGGGTGCGTCCGTAGGCGCAGGAGCGAGCGATGCGCATCCTGTTCACGACGCACCCGGCGGCGGGCCACTTCCACCCCCAGGTACCGCTGGCCGAGGCACTCGTCGCGGCGGGGCACGAGGTCGCCTTCGCCTGTTCCCCGGCTTACCGTGACACCATCGAGGCGACCGGCTTCCGCTGCTTCCCCTGCGGGCTGGACTGGCTCGAAGCCGAGGCCGCGCGCACCTTCCCGCGATTGCTCGACATCCCCGCCGGGCGCGAGCAGGCGATCTGGTTCGCGGCGAACATCTTCGCCGGGGCGACGGCACGGGCGCTGGCCGCCGACGTGCTCACCCACGCCGCCGCGTGGCCCCCGGACGTCATCGTGCGCGACCCCATCGAGTTCGGGGGGTACGCGGCGGCCGAGCGCCTGGGGATCCCCCACGCGACCGGCGGGACCGGCTGGCTGATCCCGGCCGCCCGCCGCCGGGCAGTCATCGGGCCGCACCTCGCCGCGCTGCGCCGGGAGCACGGCCTGCCGGACGACCCCGACCTGGCCACGCTCGACCGCTACCTCGGGCTGGTCTTCCAGCCCCCGTGGTTCCTCGGCCCCGACGACCACGTGCCCCCGACGACCCATTTCCTGCGCCCGGCGATCTTCGACCGGTCGGGCGACGAGGCGCTGCCCGCGTGGGTCGCCACCCTGCCCGCGCGCCCCACGGTCTACGCCACCCTCGGCACCATCAGCAACCGCACCCCCGGCCTCTTCGCCGCCATCCTCGCGGCGCTGCGGGACGAGCCGGTCAACCTCATCCTGACGGTGGGGCGCAATCAGGACCCGGCCGACTTCGGCCCCCAGCCGGCCCACGTCCGCATCGCGCGGTACGTGCCGCAGACGCTCCTCCTGCCGCGCTGCGATCTCGTCGTCACCCACGGCGGCTTCAACACCACGATGGCCGCGCTCGACCGGGGGCTGCCGGTGGTCGCCATCCCCTTGGGGGCGGACCAGCCGCAGAACGCGGCGCGCTGCGCGGCCCTCGGGATCGGCCGTGTCGTCGGGCCGGACGAGCGTACGCCGGAAGCGATCCGGGCGGCGGTGCGCGAGGTCCTGGCGGATGTGACGTACCGCCGCAACGCGGAACGGCGGCGCGACGAGCTGGCGGTGCTGCGGGGTCCGGACCACGGTGTCGCGTTGCTGGAACGCCTGGCGGCGGAGCGCCAACCCGTCATGGCCTCGGGGTAGGCGGCCTTTCGTGCTGCCACGCCTGGATGCCAACATGTGTCGGGTAGGCTGTGGCGAGGTTTGCAACGAGAGATCCGGGCGGCCGTAGAGCAGCGGCTTCACCGACGTGCCACCCGGAGGGCCACGTCTTGTACGCTGGAGGAGGGCCACGATGCGCGTCCTGTTCACCACCCAGCCCGCGTCAGGGCATTTCCACCCGCTCGTGCCCCTGGCCCAGGCGCTCGTCGCGGCCGGGCACGAGGTCCGGTTCGCCTCTTCCCGCTCCTTCTGTCCCGACATCGCGGCCAGCGGGTTCACCGCCATCCCGGCGGGCCTCGATTGATTGGAGTCGGCCTTCCTCGCCACCTTCCCGCACATCACGGCGGTGCGGGCGTCGGCGGGGCCGGCCGCCGCCGTGGCCTGGGTGGAGGCGCATGTCTTCGCCGGGGCGACGGCCGAGCGGATGGCCGCCGACCTCCTGCCGGTGTGCCGCGACTGGCGGCCCGCCCTCGTCGTGCGCGAGCCGGCGGAGTTCGGCGGCTACCTCGCCGCCGAGGCGCTCGGCCTGCCGCACGCCACGGTCGAGGTCGGCAACTTCAACCCCTGGGATGGCGGGGCGGTGGCCCGGTCGCTGGACCGCCTGCGCGCCGCCCACGGCCTCACCCCCGACCCCGGCCTCGCCCGGCTGTATCACTACCTCCACCTCTCGGCCGCCCCGCCGCGCTACCAGGACCCCGCCGCGCTACCAGGACCCCGCCGCGCTACCAGGACCCCGCCGCGCCTCTGCCGCCGACCGCCCACCCGTTGCGCCCGGTCGTCTTCGACCGCTCCGGCGACGAGGCGCTCCCGCCGTGGGTCGCCGCGTTGGCCGACCGCCCGACGGTCTATGTCACGCTCGGGACGGTCGTCAACCGCCGACCCGGCGTCCTCCCCGCCATCCTCGCGGGGCTGCGCGACGAGCCGCTCAACCTCATCGTGACCGTCGGACGCAACCAGGACCCGGCGGACTTCGGCCCTCAGCCAGCCAACGTCCACCTCGCGCGCTATATCCCGCAGTCGCTCATCCTCCCGCGCTGCGACCTGCTCGTGTCGCACGCGGGCTTCAACACCGTGGTGGCCGGGATCGCCCACGGCCTGCCGCAGGTCGCCATCCCCCTCGGTGCCGACCAGCCGGGGCACGCGCGGCGCGTGGCGCGGCTCGGCCTGGGCCGGGTCGTCGCGCCGGACGACTTCGCCCCCGAGGCGGTGCGCGACGCCGTGCGCGCGGTGCTGGCCGACCCGGCCTACCGGCGGAATGCCGCGCGGCTGCGCGACGAGATGGCGGCGCTGCCGGGACCGGAGCACGGGGTCGCGCTCCTCGAACGGCTGGCGACCGAGCGGCGGCCCATCCTCGCGGCCGGGTAAGCGTCCCACGCACCGCCGCGAGGCGGCGGGAGACCGATCATGCCGGGAAAGGGGGCGACGCTTGGGCGATGCCGATGTCCGGCGGCCCTGAGGGCCGGGCTGGCCGCCCCCGCGACCGCCACCCTGACCGCGACGCGTGCGCCGGTGGGGCTGGCGTGTCGGGGATCGCGGGGTGAGCGATGGAGGAGACAGGGATACCAGGGCATTCGTCGGGACGTGGCGGCTGCTGACGTTCGCGTTGCACGACGACGCGGGCAACGTCTACCCTGTGCTGGGCGACGATGGCGCGGGATACATCGTCTACACGGCGGACGGGCACGTGCTCGTCACGATCCAGGCGCGGCGTCCGCCTGCCTTCGCGGACGGCGACATGCTGGGCGGGACCGACGCGGAGGTCCGGGCGGCCTACGCGGCGTACACCGCGTATACCGGGACCTACGTGGTGCGCGGCGAGCAGGTCGTGCACCGGGTCGAACGCAGCCTGTTCCCGAACTGGATCGGCGGCGAGCAGGCGCGCACCGACGAATTCGTCGGCGACCGGCTGGTGCTGACCGCGGCCCCGACCCGCATCCGCGGTAGGGAAGCGCGGGCGTCCCTGGTCTGGGAACGGGTAGCGTCGGCGTAGCGGGTCCGGTTGCGACGACGGCAGGGCACGCACGACGACCACCAATGGCCGCCAGGCTGCGACGACGCCAGGCTGAACGAGGAGCACGCCACGATGGCCGACCCGCCGCCGCACGACCATACCCCGGCGTCCCTGCTCGTCGGGCGCGACCGCGAGCAAGCGACGCTGCGCGCTCGCCTCACGACCGCCCGCATGGGACACGGCGGCCTCGTCCTGCTCGGCGGCGAGGCGGGGGTCGGCAAGACCGCCCTGGCGGAGTGGCTGCTCGCCGAGGCCCGGCAGCAGGGCGCGACGATCTTGGTCGGGCGTTGCTACGACCTGACCGAGACGCCGCCGTATGGCCCCTGGGCCGAGGCCCTCGCCCGCGCCCCGCACGACGACGGCACGACCACCCCGCCCGATCTCGGCGGGCAGGGCGTCGTCAGCCAGGTCGCGCTCTTCGCCGCCGTGCGCGACCACCTCGCCGCGCTCGCCGCCCGGCGACCCCTCGTGCTGCTGCTGGACGACCTGCACTGGGCCGACCCCGCCTCGCTGGACCTGCTGCGTGTCCTCGGGTGCGGCCTGGCCGACCGCCCCCTCCTCCTGCTCGCCACCTACCGCGCCGACGAGATCACCCGCCGCCACCCGCTGTACGCCCTCCTCCCGCTCCTGGTGCGCGAGGCGCACGCGGCCCGACTCGACCTGCGCCCGCTGGATGGGCCGGGCCTCCGGGACCTGATCCGCGCCCGCCACGCCCTGCCGGGGGCGGACGAGGACCGGCTGGTCGCCTATCTCCAGGGCCGCGCGGAGGGGAACCCGCTCTACGCGGGCGAACTCCTGCGCGCCCTGGCAGAGGCGGGGACGCTGCATGATGGGGCGACCGGCTGGGTGCTCGGCGACCTCGCCCGGGCCGGGGTGCCACCCCTCCTCCAGCAGGTCATCGCCGGGCGCGTGGCCCGCCTGGGGCCGGAGGCGGAGGATCTGCTCGACCTCGCCGCGACGCTCGGGCAGGCGTTCCCGCTGGCGCTCTGGGCCGCCGTGGCCGGGATCGACGAGGATGCGCTGTTGCCGACCCTGGAGCGGGCGGGCGCGGCGCGGGTGCTGGCGGCCACGCCCGACGGTTCCGGGGCGCGCTTCGCCCACGCCCTCATCCGCGAGGCCCTCTACGCACGCACCCTCGCCCCGCGACGGCGGCGCTGGCACCGCCGGGCGGCGGAGGTGCTGGCGGCGCTGCCCGGGTCCGACCCCGACCTCGTGGCCGGGCACTTCCAGCAGGCCGACGACGACCGCGCGCTGGAGTGGCTCCTGGCCGCCGGGGGGCGGGCCGAGGACGCCTGCGCGCGCTACGCGGCGGCGCTGCGGCTGCTGGAGCGGCGACCGGGGACCGCGCGCGAGCGGGCCTGGCTGCTGTACCACCTGGGGCGCATCCAGACGATCAATCACCTGGCGGCGGCACGGGCGGCGCTCGTCGAGGCGGCGGCCCTGGCGGACGAGGCGGGCGACCGCTGGCTGGGCGCGGCGCTGCTGATGGCGCGGGGCCACAGCGACTGCCATCGCGGGGCGCTCCGCGCGGGCCTCGCGGCAATGCAAGCCGGGTTCGCCGCCCAGGTCGCCCGGATCGAGGATGAGGAAGCCCCCCCGCCCGCGCTCGGCCCGCTGCGCGGCCGCCTCGGCGACGCCCGGCCAGATCACGGAAACCTGGCCCTCTGGCTGGCCAATGCCGGGGACTACACCGCCGCGGCGCGCCTGGCGACCGCCGTGACCACGCCCGTCCCGGACGGTGCTGGCGCGGAGCGGGGCGGCGCAGAAGCCGCGTCGCACCTCGCGCTCGCGTTGGCGCGCGGCCACGCGGCGCGTGGCGCACCGGACGCGGCCCGCCGGGACTTCGCCGCGGCCAGCGCGGGGTACGCGGCCGCCCGCAATCCGTCACAGGTCGTCACGACCCTCCTCGACGAGGTGCGCTTCGTGGCGCTGCCCTACCGGGCGGACCGGCCCGCGGAGCGGGAGGGCTTGCTGGCGGAGGCGCTGCGCCTGCTCGCCCCCCTCCAGGAGATCTTCGCCGTCTCCCATTCCGCCCCCGCCATCACGGGCACGATCCGCGCCGCGCTCCTGCTCGTCGCGGGGCGGTGGGCGGAGGCGCGCGACGAGGCCGCCGCCATGCACACCGCGGCCCACGCCTGGGGGACGGTGAACGTCGTCACCAGCCAGGCGACGGCGGTGCTCGCGCAGGTGGCGGCGGGCCAGGGGGACGACGCGGCCCTCGCGGCGCTGGTCGCGGAGGTGTTGCCCCAGGGACCGGCGACGGCACCGGGCGATTGCTTCTTCCGCACGGCGGTCGTGCTCCAGCGCGCCGCCGCAGCCCGCGCGCTCGACGACGGCGACCTGCCGACGGCGCACGCGTGGCTGGACGCGCACGACCGCTGGCTTGCCTGGAGCACGAGCGTGCTCGGGCGGCCGGAGGGCGCGCTCGGCTGGGCCGCCTACCACCGCGCGGCGGGCGATGCCGCGCTCGCCCGCGAGCACGCGGAGGCGGCGCTGGCCCACGCCGGCGATCCTCGCCAGCCGCTCGCCCTCCTCGCCGCGCACCGGCTGCTCGGCGAACTCGCCACGGTTGACGGGCACGCCGCCGATGCGGCGACCCACCTCGACGCGGCGCTCGCGCTGGCCGACGCCTGCGCCGCGCCCTACGAGCGGGCGCTGACCCTCCTGGCGATGGCGGAGTTGCACGCGACGACCGACGACCACGTGGAAGCGACGACCGCGCTCGCCGCCGCTTATGCAATCCTCCACCCGCTTGAAGCGCGCCCCGCGCTCGCCCGCGCCGACGCCCTCGCCGCCCGCCTCGCCGCCCCGGCCCCCGCCGCGTACCCGGCGGGGCTGACCGCGCGCGAGGTCGAGGTGCTCCGCCTGGTCGCCACGGGCCTACCCAATGCCGCGGTCGCCGCGCGCCTCTTCCTGGCCCCCCGCACGGTCAACACCCACCTCACCAGCATCTACACGAAGATCGGCGTGGACAACCGCGCCGCCGCCACCCGCTTCGCCCTCGAACACGGCCTCGCCTGATATACGTCGGCCGGGGTGCCCCGGCCTGCGTCATATGACGCAGGTGCAGCCCCGCGCGTCCCGCGCCGATTGCGTCATCCGCACGATGTGCCCCCGCCCCCCCACGGCGTAGAGTAAGCACATCGAGACGAGACACCCGGCGGCATAACGAGACACGGAGGAGGACACCATGGACAACTGGGGTGGCAGCACGCTGTATGACCTGGCCATGACGCGACACACCGAGCGGGTCGCGCGCGGCGCGGCGGCGCAGCACCTGACGGCGACCCTGGGCGCGCACCCCGTCCGCGCCCGTCTCGCCGCTACCCTGGCCGCCCTGGCGGCGCGGCTCGACCCCGCCGCGACCCGTCCACAGCAGCCCCGGGCCACCGCCCTCGCCTGAGGGCACCGGTCGGCGGTGCGGCTACTCGTGCACTGGATGAACACGAAGACGACGACAACGCCTGCCGCGCGGTGCTGCCGCGCGGCCTTCCCGACAGGAGGTATGCCCATGACCGCGCCCCAGACCGGACCGGCCGCCCCCGCCCGCCCCACGTGGGGCGCCCTCCTCCCGCTCTGCCTCACCGTCTTCGCCGTGCTCGTCCACGCCAGCGCCATCGGCCCGCTGGCCAAGGCGATCGCCCGCGACCTCGGCACGACCGTCCCCCTGATCGGCCAGGTCAGCACGCTCCTGCTGGCGACGATGGCCGTGGCCGGCCTCCTCGCCGGCCCGCTCGCCGACCACTTCGGCCACTGCCGCGTCATCCTGCTCGGCCTCGGGCTGCTCGGCCTCAGCGCCGCGGTCATGGGGCTCGCGCCCGCCTACCCGGCCCTGCTCGGCGGCGCCCTGATCGCCGGGATCGGCGCGCCGATCGTGGGGGTCGCGTTCGCCGTGGCCGCCGCGCGCTACGCCGGGGAGGCGCGGCGTGCGGCGCTCAGTCGCGTCCAGGCGGTGCAGACCGCGGGGTCGATCCTCGGGGCGCCCCTCCTGACGGCGGTCGCCGCCGCGACCGCCTGGCGCGGCGCCTACGTCGTCGTGCTGGCGGCCTACCTCCTCGCCGGCGTGCTGGTCGCCCGCCGCCTGGCGCGCGACCCCCGCCCCGTCGGCCACTTCACCGCCCGCACGGTCCTGGCGGCCTACCGCCCGCTCCTCGGCGACCGCGGGATGCTGGCGCTCTACGGCGCCTCGACGCTGCGCGCGCTCGGCTGGGTCGGCCCCTTCACCTACCTGGGGGCACTCTACGCGGAGCGGCACGGCCTCGCCCTGGGCCAGATCGGCCTGGCCTACATGGTCGCCAGCGTCGGGATGCTCGCCGGCAACCTCGCGGCCGGGCGCTGGCTCGGGCGGGTCGACCTGCGGCGCGCCTTCGCCGCCACGACCGCGCTCCTCGCCCTGTGCTGGGCCGCCGTCTTCGCCCTGCCCCTCGCCACGCCGCAGGTCGTCGCCCTCGCCACGGTCGCGGCCTTCGCGTCGGGGATCGGCTGGATCGCCCTGACGACGCTGCTGGCGGCCGAGACCCCGGCGGGGCCGGGGACGACGCTGACCCTCAACGGCTCGGCCTTCGCCCTCGGCGCCGCCCTGGGGAGCGCGGCGGGGGGTCTGCTGATCGGCCTCGGCGGCTACGCGCTCCTCGGCGTCGCCCTGCCGCTGGCCACCCTGGTCGCGGCGCTGCTCGTCTGGCGGCCGCGCCTGCGCCTCCGGGCGCTCCCGGAACAGGGCGAACCCGCCGTGCTCGCCCTCGCGGCGGACGATGGCGAGCGGCAACTGGGCTAGCGACGCAAAAGCGGGCGCTCCCCAGTACCACCCACCCCGAACACACGCCCAGGAGGGACATCATGGAGCACATCGGCACCCCCGATCCCCGGCCCGTCCTCCGTGTCGACTACGGCCCCCTGGGCGCACTGCCCCCGCTGGCGCGGCAGCCGGGGTATCGCCGCCGCGTCGATCTGCGCGGCCGCTGCTGGGAGCGGCTCGTGGACGCCTTCATCTTCGCCGCCGCCGCGGCGGCGGATGCGGCCCTGGCGGACCCGATTCGCACCGCGTTCGCGACCGCTCATCCCGCGTGCTGGGACACGACCGTCGCGCTCCTGGTAGAGGAGGGGGACAGCCATCGCGGCGTCCTCGCGGTCCTCCTGTGCCCGGCGGGGCATCCCGCGCCCGCCGGGGAGGAGTGGCGGCGCGAGCGCCGCGTGCGCAACGACTAGATCCGCCGGACGCACGGCTCACCATACGGTCCGAGACAGCACCACGAATGTGGATGTGTCGCGTAGAGAAGGAGTGCACGATGGTCGCGACGATTGGCTGGCGCGTCGTCCTGTTCAGCGTCACCCCGGAGATACCACCGCTGGTCGAGGGGATCCTGCGGGAGTGCGGCCACCGCCTCATCGGCCTCGTCACCGCGCCCGAGGGGCGGCAGACGCCCCATGTAACGCTCATCGGCGCTTCGGTTTAGTCATCCTCGTCGAGCGTGATCAGGTCGATCAGGGCCTCGTGCCAGTCGTCGGCGGTCCCGATCACGGCCTCGGCGCCGACGCCGACGCCGGTGCCGAGGGCGACGCCGAGACAGGCCAGGGCGGCCAGGGCGGTCAGGACAGCCAGGATGACGATCAGCCCCATCGGTCCCCCCTCGCGACGCGCGGCCGGTCCGACCTGGATCGGCACCGAGGCAGCATAGCACCGTCCGCTATATGGTGACACGGACACGCATCCACCCCGGCCGCCAGGCCGAGCACACACGCCGGCGACGGCGAGGAGGATCGTGATGGCCCCAGCCCACGACGCCCCGCCACATCATCGGGGGTCTTGCCGACATTCGATGATCGCCATCCGTGGGTCTACCGCACAAGAGCGATCCAAACGCCGTATTCGGCGTAGCGGCGGGTAAGCCTTGCTGAACGGTGCGGATTGCGGCAACCCCGATCAGCGAATATCGGCAAGACCCATCATCGGTGACGTCGGCGTGCACCTGAGATGGCAGCATAACTGGCAGGTATGCGCGGCAGGGTTGGCCCTGGAACGCCGTTTCGCGCTCGCCCGCGGGGTGATGTTCCTGCCACGCTGACGACACGCCGGGGTTACACCTCATACGGCGAGGCGTCACCGAGAGGTGTCTTTCCTCCGAACCTCCCCCGTATTGTGCAGGAATCTAACGAGCCACATTCGGGCGCACGTCCAGGCTCCGGTCGTCCCGCGGTGGCGGTGGCCAGTCTGAGAAACGCGGTCGGTGCCGCTGCCAGGACAGCGACCTCACCGCCACCGAGGAACATCCCTCATATACGGGCCAGGACAGGGCGCCGTTAGTCTCCTCATGCTACGGTAGCAGACGCTAGGTGCGGCCGGCCACGCCGCCCGGGTCGGGCCTCCTCCGCGACCGTCGGCTCAAGACCGTCCAGATACTGGATCAACTCCTCGTCGGTCGTGTAGCGGATCAATTTGCACGTGGGATAGCGATCCCGCAACCGCAGTTCTAGCAGATCATGGCGCCGTCGGTTCGCCGCCGACATGATGCTGTCCAGGGCGCGCTGGTCCGGAACCGCCACGATGGCGCCCTCCCCGTCGTCGGACACTCGGATCACCACCGCGTTGAATGCGTCGCCGAGAGCAGACAACCGCCCGATCGTGCCCACAGCCGTACCGAGCTCGAACCGGCTCGTCGTGTTGATGAGCCGCCGCAATGCCGACTGCTCCTCCGACGTTGTACCCAGCCGCACGAATCGGCGCTCGGTGGCCGCGTACCGCTCCTGGTCCTGCGCCACCCGCTCCGCCTCCGCAACGGCGCGCGCGGCCCGCTCCGCCTCGACAGCAGCAACGCGGTCGGCGCGAATCTCCGGCCCCTCCCAGGTCGGGGGAGGGGGCCAATTGTCCCTGATCATGCAGCGTAATCGCCCGCCGTGGTGGTTCGGATCGTCCGGTTCGAGTGCGCCGCGGTGGTCGTAGATGTCGATGTGGCGCGCCACATGTGCGGCCGGATAGTCTGCTACCAGTTGGCGCGCGATCCTCCCGGTCACGCCGCGCGCCATCAACTGATCGATCAATGTTGGGGGGGCATCAACACCCCCCGTCGTCCCGACCGGGGGTGTGGCCGGTTGTTGGTGGGTGGTCTGGTGGGTGGTCTCGTGGGTGGTCTCGTGTAGTGATGTGGTCATTTTGACCATGCGCGGTGGTCGTGCTGACCGCACCGCGCGGTCAGCACGACCAGCGGTCTGGTCAAAATGACCACCGCGCGGGCCATCGTCGAGCGTCGGCGGTTGCGGGCGCGGCGATCCTGCACTGGCGCGTGCGACGAGGGCGTCGAGAGCCGCGTAGTCGATGGTGTACCAGGTCGTCGTATCGCGCGCGGAACGCGCGTGATGCCCCGTCAGCAGCACCCCCTGAGCCCGGAGATCTGCAACGGCACGCCGGAACGTGGACAGGGACATATGCTGAAATTGCTCCAGCCACTGCTGGTCGGTGTTATACACCCAATTGCGTCCGTCGTGGACATTGTGTACCAGCAACAACCAGTAGTGGATCTGCTGCAGTATGACGGCCTTATTGCTGCCCCCGAGGAGCACGGCGAGGCGCGGATACAGCACCAGCGGGCGATCGTCGATCAGCCGATCCCTCCGCGGAGGCACCGGGGTATCGGTTGGTGCCGGTCGGTGCCCCCGCGTGCGCGCGTCGGGTCGGCCCGTCCTGGGAGCCGGTTGTGCCCGCTCGCCAGCATCGTCGCTCGAGGTGCCCTGGCGGATCCGCCGCCCGAAAGCGCGCACCCGGCTAATGATGGTCTGTTCTGGTTTTTGTTGAGGATCTGGTTGATGTTGCGGAGGAACCGGTATAGGGTTACGCGGCGGTTTCGACGCGGACGCGCGCCAGAACATGGACACGACTCCTCCTCGTGTCACGCCGAGTGCGAATCGCGCCACCGTAGCGGGCGAGGAGCACCCGGAGAATCACGAGTTGAGAGTCGCGGAAGTGCGCGATACTTTACATTTAGGACCTACGTCCACTGCGAAGAGTGTACGTATCAGATCAATTGTTGTCAAGTCCCTGTTGGCGCGGCGTCCTGATCGGCCCGCAGGATAGGATCGTTCCGGCGCAGCACGACGAGATAGATGTCCTCCATGAGCGCCAATGTCAGTTCATCCGGGAAGCCGAGCTGAACGTTTCTCCGGCAGCTGATCCGTGGACACCCGATGATATTCCCGGGCGCGAGCTCGCGGGCGCCGGCCACCGCCCGAATGCTGGTCGGGTCCCTGGCAAACTGGATGGTGCGCGCCCGCACTTCCGCGGATGTCAGTCTCCCCTCGCGCTTCGCGGTCTGCAGCACGGCGATTGCCGCCGCCAGCTGAGCGGGCCGATTCGTGCCCCCCCGCGTCATATTCGACACGTTATTGAGTTCGGCGATTGCCGCTTGCTCGCGAATGACGTAGGAGCCGTCGCGGCGCCGCCGATATTCCTGGTCCGAGCGAGGCGGGGCGATCACTACCCACGCCTCACGATAGGGCAACGGCTGTGTCGGGCGTCGCTCGGCGCATCCGGCCAAATACGTATCGAGGTCTAAGGTCACGAGGTTGTTGGACGCGGTGCGATCGATCGGCCGGAGCGTACCGAGGCGCTCGGAACAGACCGGGCAGAACACGCGCCAGTATCCGCGAACGTTATCATCGTCCCGGCGATCGCCTTTCCAACGCGCGACGAGCACCATGCTGTCGACTCCTTCCGTAGGAAACAACTATCTCTGGGCATTGTCAACCCAAGTCCGGTCAGGTGGATCGTTGCAGATCGGAGGCGCGATGGGACGCGTGCGTCTTGTCGCTCAGGCCAGCTCCGGAATGCCGGTGACCGCCCGCCAGGTGGCGCAGCGATCGGCTCTCGTCTCGCGGTAGGCGGCGGCGGTCAGGCGGTGGCGGCGCGGGCGAACATGGGCGGCAAGGGGACCATACGCGGCGAGGAAGCGTTGGGCATGATCCGGGCCCTTGAAGCGCCGCATGCGCCGCTCACGTTCCCGCGTGGGCTGGTGGGGATGCTCGGCCCGGTTGTTCAGCCCTGTGTGCCGCCGATGCGCGACGCGCGGGAGGACCGCGCGCCGCGCCGCCCCGTCGCTGGCGAGCTTGTCCGTGATGACCGCGCGCGGCACGTAGGCCAAGCCCTTGAGGCGCGTGCGCAAGAACTTCGTGGCCGTCCGTTCATCGCGCCGGACCCGGACGAGGATATCGCGCACTGCCCCGCCCTGATCGACGGCCCGCCACCGGGAGTGGGTCGCGCCGTTGCTGCGCATGAACACCGCGTCGAGGTGCCACTTGTCGCCCGGTCGGGGTCGTCGCCGTCGCAGCGCATTCGCGTAGCCCTGCCCGAACGTGCGGCACCACTGGCGGATGGTCTCATACGTCAGGATCACACCGCGCTCGGCCAGCAACTCCTTCACGTCGCGGTAGCTGCGGGCAAACCGGAAGTACCACCACACGGCGTGCGCGATGATCGCGGGCGGAAAGCGGTGGCGCTTGTAACTGGGGATACGCGTCTCTTTCTTCATGCGCGGAGTATCGCATAACCCGCGACCTCAGCCCGAGCAGTTCGCTTGACCGTACCCGCGCGAGTGCGCCCGGCCGGTGACGGCCAGGTAGCAGCGCAACGCCTGGGCCTTGGCCGACAGCGCGCCCCGCACGGGGGCGGCATCCCGCGCGATCGCCACGCCCCCGTGCAGCGCGAGGTCCAACACCCGGTCGGCGACTTCGGCGGTGCCCACCGCCTCGGCCAGCCCACGCCCCGCCCGCCGCCCCGCCGCGGGGCAGTCACGATCGATTCACGATCGCCCGTTACCGGCGCATTGTAGCACCCGGCGCGCAGACCAGTCGGGGGCCGGCCGACGAGCGGCGGGAGGAGGACACCCATGTTCACGCTCGGGCGGGGGCCGCGCTACTGCGCCTGGATGCTGCGCTGCTGGGAGGTGGGGGGCGACGAGGCCGACCGACCGGCGCGCTGGCGCTGCAGCCTGGGGGACCCGCACACGCGGGACCGGCGGGGCTTCGCCGACCTGGCGGTACTGGCGGCCGTCCTGGGGGCGGAGCTGGGACTGGGGTGCGACAGGCCGCTCGGCGACGGTGAGGAGCGCGGCACGAGCCAAGCGCGGCGCTCCTCGGGGGGCTGCGGGGAAGGGGGGCCCAGCGCACACGAGGGGCAAGGAGGACCCCCGGCGGTGGCCGCCGTCAGGGGTCCGGATCATGACGACACCGTGCTGCGTAGCAAGCGGCGAGGTCGTGGCCCAGAAGGGCCTGTGATCCGGCGCGAACCGCGCGCGAGGAGGTGGGGTGGCCCGCGGCAGGCCCCCGACACGGGCGACGGCCGCCGGTGGCGGCGCAGACCACACGAGGGGCGACGCCGCGAGGCGCAAGGAGGAGACCAGGGCACTCGGACGACCAACCCTGGCGCGCGTCGCGCTGGCCGCGGCGCTGGCGCTCGGCCGCGGGCTCGCGGCCGCCGCATCGCCGAGGCGGCCCGGGCGGGGCGGCTCGGCCCCGACGCCAACCCGGGCAATACCACCTTCATCGCCGGCACCGACGGGGCCGATACCTTCGGCGACCCATACGGGCCCGGTACGATCATCTGCGGCTTCGGCGGTAACGACTCGCTCCTCACCGCCAGGTCGGGCGTCACCTTCGACGGTGGCGACGGCAATGACTCCGTCAGCCAGCAGTACGTCGGCACCTTCGATGGCGGCGTCGGCGACAACCGCGTCTACGACCTGTATGGCGGCACCTGCGATGGCGGCCCGGGCACCGACGCGGTCTACGGCCGGCAGTACGGCACCTTCAACCAGGACTGACCGGCACGGCCGTCGCGCGCCGACGGTGGGCGGGGGCATTGAAGACCCCGCGAGGGGAAGGGCGGAAGGCCATGCGTCGTGCCTTGCGTTCGGGTATCGCCGTCTTCGCGCTGCTCGTGTCCTTGTTTATCGTCCCGGCTGCTGTGGGTGCTGACCCAGGTGGCAACAGCGACGCGACGAAAGCCTGCCAGAACGGTGTCTACGCCAACCGCACCTGCACCGACGGCACACGATGCACCAACACGGGCGCGTGCGTGAACGATGTCGCGCGTGGCGGGACGCTGGTGCGCCTGCCGGACTTGCAGCGCAGCACGTCCTGCGTCCCCGACGCCGTGAATCACAGCATCACCTGCACCTTCACCGTGACCAACATCGGCGTCGCCCCGGCGATCGGCTCCAGCATCCTGTTGCAGACGCTGATGACCGTCCCGCAAGTTGACGCCCTTTCTTTACGTCAGTTCGGGCACGTGCACCTCCGTCAATGACCCCGCCAATCAGCCGACCTACAGCTTCCCGCCGGGCACGGGCGGTGCCCACGTGTCGTATACGTGCGCCGATACGCGCGCTCCTGGGCAGCAGGTCGGCGGGACGCCGATCGCCATCGACTCCGCCGTGGACCCGAACCACCTGATTCAGGAGATCGCAGAAACCAACAACACCTACCATGCGGTTGTCCCGGCACCGTAACCATCCAGGTCGTCACCACCGAGCCGTCGGCGCACCCAGCGTCGGCGGCTTCCCGGGACGCACGCGCGAATTCCCGCTCCGCACTCGCCCCCGAACGCGCGCCGTATGCGCCGTACGCGCCACCAGGGCCCCTGTACACACCTCGTCAGCGCCTCCTTGATACCTATGGATCGTCAGGTTGGCAGGAAATCGGCGGGCCTGCCCGGGAGCAGGTGAGCGCTGGCACCGACATCGCCGCCGGTGTTGACTCTAATCCAGCCATGCGCGGGATCGATAGGTGTCAACCAACTGATGACGAGGTGTGGATCCGGCGACGTTGGCCGAGCTGGCGAAAGGTCGGCTGCGTAAGAGGCGCGAGCAGACCCTCGCGGGGCGCGTCCTGCCGCACGAGCGCGTCCTGCGCGGCGAGCTGCTCGCGCAGATCGCCGGGCTGGATGAGACGATCGCGCACTTCGACGCGGAGAGCGCCCGGCGGTGTCTCGCCGACAAGCAAGGGGCGGTCGTCCGACTGCTCGACACGATCCCCGGCGTCGGGCGCGCGATGGCCGAATTGCTGGTGGCCGAGGTTGGCGTGGATATGAGCAGATTCCCGACCTCGGCGCACCTCGCGGCCTGGGCCGGGGTGGCGCCCGGCAAGAACGAGCGCGGCGGACGCCAGCGCTCCGGCAAGACCCGCAAGGGGAATACCTGGCTGAAGACCGCGCTGGTGCAGGCGGCGCACGGGGCCGCGGGTGCGAAGGGCACCGCCTTGGCGGCCCGGTACCGGCGCATCCCGGCCGATGCGGGGCGAAGCGGGCGATCATGGCGGTGGCGCGCCGGCTCCTGATCATCGTGTACCAGGTGATCGCGCGCCGGGAGCCCTATCGCGCGCTCGGGGCGGACGACCTGGACCACCAGCGGCCCGCCGCAACCGCCGACCATCTGCTCCGACGGCTGCGCCAACTGGGCGTCGAGGTGCGGGTGCTCGCCTCGGCCCCGGCCGACGACACCTCCAGTGTGGCAACGTGAGAGCCAGGTTTTCAGGGTCGCGTCAACGCCATGCGCAGGCTGGCCTCGGGTTGGTTTTGGTACACTCGGGGCCTGCGAGGTCGTGCCGACGGCGAGGGGAGGGCATGCGAGACTGGGGCAAGCTGGACGCGAGCGAGCGGGATCCGGAGCGGGTCGGCGGCGCCTGGGTGTTCCGTGGCACGCGCGTGCCGGTCACGGCGCTCTGCGAGAACCTCCGCGACGGTGCCACCGTCGACCAGTTCCTGGCGTGGTTCCCCGGCGTGACCCGCGCGCAGATCGCGGCGGCCCTCGACCACGAGGCCCGCCTCTTCACCGCGGCCGCCTCGGCGTGCGGATCCTCTTCGCTCAGGGCCCGCCCGCGCCCCTCCGCCGGGTGTTGCACGGCCCCCTGGTGAGCACGGTCCATGAACGGGGGTGGTCGACGCTGGCGGACGGAGCGCTGCTTGCGGCGGCGGAGCAGGACGGTTTTGCGGTCTTCGTCACGACCGATCAGCAACGCAAGGATCAGCGGCAACTCGCCGGTCGTCGCCTCGCCCTCCTGGTGCGCGGCACCACCTCGTGGCCGCGCATCGAGCCGCACGCCGAGGCGATCCGGCAGCTCATCGCCGATTTGGTCGCCGGGGCCTATCGCGAATCCCCTCTCCTCAGGCCGCCATCATCAAATGAACGGCCGGCGCGGGTGGCGGTGCACCGGCGACGCCCGACCGACAAACGCCCGGGGATCGTGCCCGCGGGTCGGCCCGCCGCCGGGGGTGTAACGCGGCGTTACACCCAACCCGACCGCCCCGCGCATGCGGCGGTGCGTGCGCCACGCCCCCTCGGTCTCCGAGGGTGGGGCCGGTTATCGTCGCCCGACCGTACTCCGCGCGCGCGGTAGCACCGCCGGCCCGTATCCGGGGGCGTGGGGGGCAGGCCTCGCGCGGCGGGCGGACCTCGCGAGAGGCCGCGACGGTTGATCGCCAGGCGAGGACGCCAGGCGAGGATCGGTTCCCCCGCGCCAGGGGATCGCCGTGGTATACCCCAGGGGGCGGGAGTCCGGGAGCGGGATCGTCCCCGCCCCCGGCGCCCTCCCGGTGCCGCGAGTACCCGGGCGGCATCGGGAGGGGAAGCCGCGGGGTGTACGCCGCGCTCGTGCGGCGGATGGCCGAGCGGGCGGGTTCCGACGGGCGGGTGCGGCGCACCCGCCCGCGCTGTAACGCGGCGTTACAGCACCCCTCGTCGCGAGGCGCTCCCGGTGCTCGTGGGCCTCCTCGTCAGCCGCTCGGGCCC
>JAABUJ010002753.1_pt1 | contig 20915 bp, 26 predicted proteins | sample 5559131 | NCBI WGS metagenome assembly JAABUJ01 (sample SAMN10711875, study PRJNA513366) | rock metagenome | isolation source: Antarctica rocks | place: Antarctica: Victoria Land, Mt New Zealand nord | collected 2016-01-07 | reverse complement strand
TGCCCCCAGACGACGCGTTCGTCTGGGCGTGGTCGCGGTGGCGGCGTCACCATCAAGCCGTGGCCAAGCGTTGCCACTACAAACGCCGCACCTTGCGCGCAGCTTAACTACAACTGTAGTACTAAGTCCGGCAGGAGCGCGCCGCTGCGGTCAAAGAGGTCATCCGGTTGGTAGCTCAGCATCCACTCCTGGAGCATCGTGAGATGATCCGGATTCGTCCTGACCGCAGCGAGCGGCGCCTGGTGCCTGGTGCGCCCGAAAGGTGCCCTCGACGGGCAGGCCATCGACGACTTTTGGCCCGGTCCAGCCCTTCGGCGTGCGCAACACGATGGCCGGCCAGCGCGGCCTCCCCGTCACGCCCTGCGCGCGCGCCTCCCGCTGGATGGCGCGGATCGTGTCGTAGCAGGTGTCGAGCGTCGCGGCGAACGCCTGGTGCGCCGCCGCGTGGTCGTCGGGGTCGTCGGCCTCGACGAAGTGGACCTCATAGCCGTGCCCCTCCAGCAGCGCGCGCACCTCCGCGTCGCTCGAGCGCGCCAGCACGGCGGGATTCCCGATCTTGTACCCGTTGAGGTGCAGGATGGGCAGCACCGCGCCGTCGTGCGTCGGGTTGAGGAAGGTGATGCCCTTCCATGAGCCCTCCAGTGGAGCGGTCTCGGCCTCGCCGTCGCCGACCACCGCCGCGACGATCAAATCGGGATTATCGAAGGCGGCGCCGAAGGCGTGCACGAGCACGTAGCCCAACTCGCCGCCCTCGTGGATCGAGCCGGGCGTGGTCACGCTGACGTGGCTGGGGATGCCGCCGGGCGTGGAGAACTGGCGGAACAGGTGGCGCATCCCGTCCAGGTCCTGCGACACGTCCGGGTAGACCTCCGCGTAGGTCCCCTCGAGGTACACGTTGACCACGATGGCGGGGCCGCCGTCCCCGGCCCCGCCAGATAGATGACCGTGGCGTCGTGGTCCGTGATGAGCCGGTTCAGATGCACGTAGATGAAGTTGAGGCCGGGCGAGGTGCTCCAGTGGCCAAGCAGGCGCGGCTTGATGTGCTCCGGTCGCAGCGGTTCGCGCAGAAGCGGATTGTCGAGGAGATAGATCTGGCCAATCGTCAGGTAGTTAGCGGCCTGCCAGTAGCGCTGCATGCGCGCGAGCAGCTCGTCCGACAGCGGGCCCGGTATGGGTTCGGGCTGCGCTGATACGGACGCCGTGCCGTCCGCTGCAACGGTGCTGAACATGGTGGCGTCAAACCGATACACGTTCTGTTCCTCCCCGTCGTATCAGGTCATGGGTAGATCCTGTCATCGCGGACCTTGACCACCTCCAGTACCAGCGCATCGCGCACCGTCATCAGCACCACCACGCCGACCTCCATGTGGAGCAGAGTGCTGGAGGTGTGCGATCGGGTGGAGATAGGAAATCGCCAAGACGACCACGCCGGTCAGCGCCGTCGTATGTGTTCGGCCGCTCATGGGCGCGATGGCGCTGACCGGCGTGATCACGGTTACGGATGGACAGGATGACGGTTAACGGCGCGAAGGACAAAAAACAGGTGGAGGCCTGTCCAGTTCACGGACATTACCTGACCGTGCAACGTGGCAAAGAACGCCCGCTCGACGAGGGCGGTGAGCGTGCTCAGCACGAGCGACGTCGAGAGCAGAGCGTGAGCATCCGCGCCCTGTTTCTCCATCGCGTCTCCTCAATAGCATCGCTGCACAGCGCCTGCCCTGTATGCGTGATGGCTCTATCGGCGCTCCCTCGATGGTGATAGCGGTGGCCACGGAGCGACGACGGCACAAGCGGTCTGACAGCCCGCGCCTCAGGAGGCGTTGTACGTGTATGCGTGTACGTCGCGACCATTGGTCTCGCCCAGCACGCGCCGCGCCGACTCCAACTCCTGCGGCGTGCCGTGGATGGTCACCACTAGCTTGCCCCCTTGCAACGCCTCCTGGTACCTGAGCACATGATCCTGCTGCATATGCCGCCCCCAGATCGCCCCCAGCAACCCACCCGCCGCGCCTCCTTCCAGCGCGCCGGCCACAGTGCTCGCCAGCGCGCCCAGCACGACCAGCGGGCCGATGACCGGCACCCAGACGAACGCCGCGCCTGTGAACAGCCCGACAAACCCGCCGACCCAGGCGCCCGTGCCCGCGCCCTTGAGGGCCACGTCACCAGGGGTCACGTAGCCCTGCACCTCTTTGTGCGCCTCCAACCCTTGCGTCACGATGGAGAGTTGCGTGGCGGAGGTGCCCGCGTCGAGGAGGCGGCGTACCGCCCGCTCCGCCTGATCCTGCGTGTCGAAGGTCCCGACGACCATGTCCTGCTCGTGCACTGTCCCGACGACCCTGTCCTGTGTGTGACCTAATACTGGCGTCATACAATCCCTCCTCAACCTTCCAAAAAGCCCCGTCTTGACGGCGGCGGTGCATCGCATCACCGTCAGGCGACGGGCCGCGGGAGCGGCACACCCCCCGCGACACGACCTGCTAGCCTGATGGTGGATGCGGCCGTTCGATCGTGCGCTACCCACACCGATCCCTGACGCGGCGACAACGAGACATCCACCACGATGCCGCAGCACCTGTAGGGGAGCATAGCGCATGCCACCGCCCCTGTCATGACGAAACTTCATCCCGCGCGCGGGGCGAGCACCACCCTTCAGCCTCAGGATGACGGGGCGGGGTGCTGGCTGTTTAGCTCATCTGTGCGATGGAATAGCAAGACGTATCGCACGGATGGAGACTGCGCACGTCGCGTTGGAGAGATGCATGGACAGGCAAACCCGGCGTGGTTGCAGTGCCGCACGAACCCAATGTAAGGCTCGTTCAGCCGGTTACGTATAGCCCAGTGGGCGAGGAGGCACGACAGGGCTGCATCGTCATTTAGGTCCCAACGCGAACGAGCAGTCTCCACGGATGAGCTACACCGCCAGCACAGTCTTGAGCACGGACCAGCTTTGCCCCCGCTGTGCTAGACGCCGGTGAGGTGCGCGACCGCGGCACGCAAGCGCCCCTGCGCCTCACGCGCGACCGTGGCAAGAACGGGATTGTCCCCCACAATACCCAGGGCGGCCACCGGATCGAGCGCCTCCACGGTGCTGGTCTCGTCGCCGTTGTCGTAGACGATCACATTGCAGGGCAGCAGCAGCCCCACCCCCAGGTCGGCCTCCAGCGCTCGGTGCGCCAACGCGGGGTTGCACGCGCCCAGGATGATGTAGGGCCGGAACTCCGCGTCCAGTTTCTCCTTCATGGTTTTCTTGACGTCGATCTCGGTCAGCACGCCAAAGCCCTGCTCTGTCAGCGCGGCCCGGGTGCGCGCGATCGCTTGTTGGTAGGGAGCCGCGATCGTCGTGCCGAACCCGTACGGATGGGTTGTTGGTCGTGTCAGCATCGTATTCTCCTCGTTACGTCTGTCGATGCCTTCCTTTAGGCGTGCAGGTCCTTCATCTGGATCAAGGCGCCGTGCCAGGTGTGATACCAGACCTGACCGCTGTAGCCATTGACCGAGAGCATGCCCGTCACCCGGCCGTTCTTCAGGATGTGCACCGTATAGTAGCCGGGGAACTGCTCCGGCGTCTCCGTCGTCGTGCCCGGCTGGTTCTGATGTAGCCACTGCGTGGCCATCCGTGTCGCCTGCGTCGGCGCGATGGTCATCGACCCACCGGACGCTTGATAGCCCATCATGCCGCGCATCATCCCGTACTGCGTGTTCCACATCATGGCGGGACCGTACTCGGGAAAGACGGCGCCCGTCACCTTGTTGACCAGCACCTCGAAGGCACCGTGCCCCGTCGCTCTGTCCTTGACGATGGCGTAGACGTTCTGCTGGAACTCCATCACCTCGTCGATGGCCAGATGCGGATTGTTGAACGGGGCGATGTAGAGCTGCACACGCTGTTGCGCCTGGGCCAGTGTCAGCGTCTTGCCCTGCGCGTTGCTCCCGTTCACACCGCCCATCATGCCGCTGGGGTAGCACGAGCTCCACATCCCACCAGGACCACCGTTGCCCATCATGCCGCCCGGACCTGGGGTGCTCCCAGGACTGGGGGTGCCCATCATGCCACCGGCGCCAGGGGTGCCCATCATACCTGGCACCCCATATCCGCTCATCGTCGTCGTGTATCCGGGGCTGGCCACGCCCACGCTGCGTCCTGACAGACCAGGCGCCGTTCTCGCCAGGACCGCGCCCGCGCCTCCTAAGACCACCGTGCCCGCGACAAGACCGCTGACCACCACTGCTGTGCGTCGTTTCATCGTTTCCCTCTCTGCGGCGTGTCGCCACGGGATGCTCTTATGCCTTCACCCGCGCTACTCGATCGCGCGCCGGGCCTGTTCGTACTCCGCGGACGTGATCTCACCAGCCGCGTACCGCCGCTTGAGCACGTCAAGCGGTCCCGCGTGGTCGGGCCCCTGCGTGCCGGGGAACAGCGCGCGCACGGCCCAGACGATCAGGGCCAACACCGCGACCCAGACGAGGACCATCAGGAGGACACCGCCCACGCCCATGCCCCCGAACCCGCCGTACCACCCCATCATCGTGAATGCCTCCTTCTTTCTGTATCTCGTCTCACTCCGTCTACCTTCACCATAGGGCGCCGAGGTCAAGGAGCGATGTCTGTGATGGTCAAGATTCGATCAAGACGGGGAGAGGGATGGGCGCGCACGCCCTAGCGCGCGATGGGGAGGGTGACGGAGACGGTACTGCCACGGCCCAGGCCGTCGCTCTGGGCCTGGATCGCTCCGCCCATCGCGTCCACGAGTGCTTTCGCGATCGTCAGGCCGATGCCCGACCCGCCCAACGCCCGGCTGCGCGAGGCGTCCACGCGGTAGAAGCGCTCGAAGAGGCGCGTCAGATGCTCGGGGGCGAGGCCAAGGCCCGTGTCGGCCACGCTGAACACGACGGCGTTGTCCTGCCGCGTTGCCGTGACCGTGATGTGGCCGGGCGCGGGCGTGTAGCGCAGCGCGTTGGTCAAGAGGTTCGTTAGCACCTGCACGGCGCGGTCCTGGTCAGTCTGGACGGCGGGGAGGTTCGACGGGACCACACACTGGAGAGCGAGCCCTTTCGCGGCGAACTGACCCTCCAGGCGGTCGAGCGCGGCGTCGACAAGCGTGGCAGGCGCCACGGGCCGTAGGATGAGCGGAATCTGCCGCGCCTCCGCGCGGGAGAGGTCCTGCAAGCCAGCGACGAGCCGCCGCAATCGGCCAGCCTCGCCGTGCAGCCGCGCCCACGTCTCGGGGGAGGGCGCGACGACGCCGTCGAGCACCCCTTCCAGGTAGCCCTCGATCGTGGCGATGGGCGTGCGCAGTTCGTGCGCGAGATCGCCGATCAGCGCCAGGCGCCGCCGCTCGGTCTCTTCCAGTGCGCCCGCCATCGTGTTGAAGCTCGCCGCGAGCGTGTCCACCTCATCGCCCCGCGCGCCGTGGTCGCCCGGTACGCGCTCGGCGTAGTGGCCGGCGGCGATCCGTCCCGTCGCCGTCACGATGCGCCGCAGCGGCTGCACGATCCGACGCGAGACAAGCACGGCCACCACCGCCGCCACGAGCAGGGACGCCATGGCTGCCACGGTTAGCGCTTCCAACGTGGCCTGGCGCACGGCGAGAGAGAGATGTGCGTCGAGCGACGCCGGACGCGCGGTGGCTCCCGTGCGCCCACGCGTAGCCAGCGCCTCGGCGATATGACGAGCCAGGAGGGGCGGAGCCACGAGTTGCATGGTCACAACGAGCGTGACCACGCCCACCACGATGACGAGCACGTAGGACACGAAGAGCTTGCGGCCGAGGCTCGTGCGCAGCCACGGTCCCATGCTACGTCTCCTGGGCCGCGAAGCGGTAGCCCACCCCGCGCACGGTCTCGACAAAGGACGGATGCGCCGGATCGTCCTCGATCTTCTTGCGCAGGTTGCCCACATGCACATCCACGACATGGTCGTCGTAGTAGGCGTCGCCCCAGACGCGCTCCAGGAGTTGATCGCGCGTAAACACCCGCCCCGGATGCGCCGCCATGATCGTCAGGAGCTGGAACTCGCGCGCCGTGAGTGGCACGACCGTACCCTGACGGCTCACCTCGTGACGCCCCTCGTCGAGCAGCAGATCCCTGAAGCGCCGTACCGGAGGCGGCGTGGGGTCGAGCAGCGCACCGGTGCGCGGCCGCCGCAAGAGGGCTTTGATACGCGCGACCAGTTCACGCGGGCTGAAGGGCTTGGTCACGTAGTCGTCGGCGCCAACCGCGAGGCCGATGAGTGTGTCGATCTCCTCGGCTCGGGCCGTGAGCATCAGGACGTACGCGTCGGAGAACGCGCGCAGGCGGCGGCAGACCTCGATACCATCGAGGCCCGGCAGCAGCACGTCGAGCACGACGAGGTCAGGCTGCTGCGCCCGGGCGAGGGCAAGCGCGGTCGGGCCATCGCCCGCGACCATTACCTGGTAGCCCTCCCGCCGCAGGTAGTCCCGGACCAGTTCCACCAGATTCGCTTCGTCGTCTACGACGAGGATAGTTGTTGGCATCGGCGCTCCCTGTCTCGTACGGTCCGTGCAGTTCGTTCAGCCGCCCGTTGTTCGTTTGGCGAGCGGTCACACTCTCCAGTGTATGTTGCGGGACCAGTCGTGTCCGTCGCCGGGTCCTCCTATCTCTCTGGCGGTGTGTCCACACTCAGTCGGCGACGGACACGACGCGGCGGCCGCGCGTCGGTCGAGGTCAGAGGCGCCTCGGAGGCAGCTCCTCGTCGGTCCCTCTGCGCGATAGGGCGTGCATGCATCTGCTCAGCGATCGACGGGGTCGGGGATAGCGGGCGTGTCCGGGGTCGCATGCCAGCGGAAATCGCACACCGCCGCCCCGCGGGCGATGGTCCCCGTCCGTTCGAGCACGGACCCCCACTGGCGCGCGAGCGGATAATCGAGCGCACACCAGGTATTCACGCACAAGGTCGATAAATCGTTGGCGCGAAAGTGCTCCGCGACGGGACATTTGAGGCAATTGAAGGCGACCGTCTGTGGCGCCGCGTCCACGTCCTCCCAGAGATACGAGGGGGAACTGAACGGGAACTGGCGGAACGCCGCCGTCGCGAAGCGCAGCTTGCCACGTCCGCCGTGGCCGAGCGCCTCCGCCATGGCCCAGGGGATCGTGCCCATCTTCGTGTACACACGCCATGATATGTCATAGATGAGGGTCGTCGCGCCGTCCTCCGTCTGTCCGGCCGACAATAAGACCTGATAGAGGGCGATGGTCAGCGCGGCGAGATGGACGGCGATGCGCCCCCCGACGGTCTCCTCGGGGGGGAGCGCGGCCGCGCGCGCTGCGTATCCCGCCCAGGCCTGGTCCAGAATGTCGTCCACGCCGCTGTCAGGATACGCGCGCGTGAGCACCGCGCGGGCGTGCGGGTCGAGCACGGCCCGTAGCACGGCGATGTTCGGCCGGATCGCCGTCACCTGCTCGCGTAGAACGGCGAGCGCGTCGCCCCAGTCGAACGGCAAGGGGGCGGCGCCCGCAGCGGGTTCGGGCGGGAACGTCGGCGGCAGTTCCCCGAAGAGCAGCAATTCGGGCAGGACGCGTTCCGCTTGCGCCTTAAGCCGCCCGACATCGGCGACACGCCGCACGAACGCGCGGGCGATGATCGGGCGCATCTCCTCCTCGAATCTGAGATGGGGCGTCAGGGTGAACGCGAGCGCCTCCGCCGTGGTGAGGGCCTTTGCTTGTAGGAGCAGGTCGCCCGGGAACACGAACCCGAAGCGCGCACCGCTTATGATGATGGCGAGATAGGTCTGCGTGAGGCTCCGCTCGGCGATGGTCGAGCCGTAGAAGGCATCGGCCAGCCCCGTGAACGCCGCGTAGTAGGCGTCCTCGTCCGCGCCCTTGAGGCGCGTCGTCTGCGCGACGAGGTGGGAGAACGCGCGCCGCGTCTGCCGTTGCAGCCCCGCGTACCAGTAGAGCATGAAGTGGTCGCGGTGCGCATCGCTCAGTTCCCCGTACATCCCAACGTCGAGGAGGGCGATCTTGCCGTCGTCCGTGAACAAGATGTTGCCGGGATGCAGGTCGGCATGGAAAAAACCGTCCGCGATGAACATCTTCATCTCCATCTCCAGCAAACGTCGGCCCAGGCGCGCGCGCTCCGACGGCGCGAGCGTCGGGGTGATCTCGTCCAGCCGCCGCCCCGCCACACGCCCCATTGTCAGCACCGTCGGCGTCACGCGGTCCCGGTACACGCGCGGGATGAGGATGTCGGGCCAGGCGGAGAAATTGCGGGCGAAGCGTGCGAGCGTCGTCGCCTCGATGGTATAGTCGAGTTCCTGGAGCGTGTAGCGCCGGAACTCGCCGAAGCCCGCGACGAGATTGAACCGGCGCACCGGTCCGGGGAAGAACCGGCGGCCGAGCTCGATGAGCCCGCCCAGGAGGTCCAGGTCCTCCGTCACCCTGTCCCGCACGCGCGGATGCTGGACCTTCACCGCGACCGGCGTGCCGTCCGGGAGCACGGTCAGATGCGCCTGCGCCAGGGAGGCGGATGCGACGGGCCTCTCCTCGAACGAGCGGAAGAGCGCCCCGATGTCCCTGTCGAACGCTGCCTCGATCGTCGCCCTGACCTGGTCGAAAGGGGTCGCCGGGACGTGCTCCTGCAGGGGCTCCAGGGCCGCGATGTAGGCAGGGGGGAGCACATCGGGCCGCGTGCTCAAGATCTGCCCCAGTTTGATGAAGAGCGGCCCCAGGTCCAGAAGCGACCGCGCGAAGCGTCGGGGGATATCCGGGCGTCGTGTCCGCTCCTCCTCCGTGAGCGTCATGAACGCGCGGTACGCCCGATATGCGCGGAGCGCGAGCCAGCCGATGCGCAGCAGACGCAGCGCCTTCCGCACGACGGGTGTGTTCGACGCGACGATGGGGTCCATGTGGCGATTCCTTTCGGCCCGCGCACCCGTGGCGCGGGGGACCATGACCGCCCTCGGTGGCGGCCCCCATGATCATGGGGAGGAACGTTCACCGGTGGGTATCGCGCGACGCGACGCGCCCTACGGCGCGGGCGCCCCGCCATCGGCGAGGAGGCCGCGCAGCTCCAACACGGCGAGATCGTCGGCGAGGCGATCGAGATCGGCGCCATCCCGCGAGACGACGGCATAGAACACGGCGCGTTCGAGCATCCCCAGGATGACCCAGCCGGCGAGTTGCGGGTCAACGGGGCGGAGCAGGCCGGACGCGCTCCCCTGGGCGACGAAGGCGGCCAGGCCATCGACGACGCGCTGCTGATTGGCCTGCACATGGGCCGTCACCGCGGGACCGAGCCCCGTCGCCTCGCGCAGGATGAGGGACACCAGGGCGCGCTCGTCCCGGCAGCGGGCGAGCGTAGTGCGCCAGATGGTGCGCGCCTGGGTCAGGACATCGCCGGGGGTCAGGGCAGCTTCCGGACGATACGTACCGAGGGTGGTCGCGAGCACACCCGCGAAGAACGCGTCGACGAGGTGGACGAAGAGCGCCTCCTTGTGCGCGAAGTACAGATAGAACGTGCCCTGGGCGACCCCGGCCTGCCGGACGATATCCGAGACGCGGGTCGCGTGATAGCCGCGCACCGCGAACAAGTCCGTCGCGGCGGCGACAAGACGATCCTGCACAGATCTTGGGATGATGACTGACGTGTCACTCACAGGTCTAGTATAGGCCGGTGGCGTGGACAATAGCAAACGCCGGGGCATGGAGGGTGCTGCCAGTCGTGCATCGTCAGCGCCCCTGCCGCATCGTCTCCGTGAGGAGAGGACATATCTAATTCCGTTGGCCTGCTGAGATGGGCGAAGAGTCGATGCACGCCATCGTATGCACAGGAGACAGGCCGAAGGCGACGCATGGCCGACGCTCAGGCTCACGCACATGTCTGGACGGCCCTTCTCTATGCCCTCCCGCACCCTCTCAGGGGTAGTGTGAGACGGAAGCTACCATCACTCGCAATGTAGCTTTGACAGCTTTGCACTCACGTTGCATCCAGACGGCTTGAATAAGCCACTGACAAGCAACGGAATCGATTTGTACAATACCTGTGAGCTATTACTGCGTTTGTCTCATGAAACGACGTGTGCTAGGGTGAGGGCACATCATCCGGCCGGGACACGCGGCAGCTCCCGGCCGAGTCCACGCTCCAGTTGCCGTGGAAAGATGGCCGCATGGGAGCGGGCGTAGAAGAGGGTCTGCGGGGTTGTGAAGCCGCGGCGCAGCAGGGCGACGGGCGTGCCGGCGTTGAAGGGCTCGTCCTGGTAGACGGTCAGGGCCGGGTCTCTGGCGGTGGAGGTGGTCAAGTCATCCTCCTCTGTCGGTATGTCGCGGTCTGTGTGGGGGCGCGGTGCCCGCACGAGAAGCGCTTCTGTCTCGCCCACCAGATGCAGGGCGCGTCCCCCCTCCCCTTGTGTCAGGTCATCGTGAGCAGGTACGCGGCCACCAGGACCGACCCGCCGGAGAGCAGCAGGATGAGCCCTGCGGAGGGATGGTAGATGTTCCGGTCGATCGCACGCGTCGTAGCGCGGTAGCGTAGCGTCGCCAGCGCGACCAGCACGGCGCCGCAGGCCACCAGGGCGACGCCAAAACCGGTGGAGAGCCCGAGGGGGGTGCGGCGCGGGGCGTGCGGTCCCAACTCGCGGATGAGCAGCCCGAAGCGGGCGACCACGAAGCCGAGGGCCAGGATACCGATGCACGAGCGGACCCAGGCCAGGAAGGTGCGCTCATTGGCCAGGTGGTCGCGTGTGGCGTTGGGGTTGAGCGGCGCCTCAGCCGTGCCGCGGCTCTCCTCGTTGTCCATGCCGTGCCTTTCATCGCGCGGTCGCGACTGATCCTCATCGTCGTGCAAGGCTGGACCATGAGGCCCACGGGGAAGACTGTCGTGCGTGGTGGACGCGCGTCGCTGTCATGCTCATCTCTGGACGCGCACGCGTGGCGTGCACACGACACCTTCCGTGTGCATCTTACAGGAAAAGCGTCTTAGCGTGGACGGGGACATGATGTACCTCAGAGGGGACAGGCCAGGGGCATCCCCCTTGTGTGGTCCATGATACGGGACTGCCCTGACGCTGTGTCCGCACAACCTGCCGATCGCAGTCTTGCCGCTGTACGGGGTGTGTACGCCATCCGAGTTGCTCGGATGGCGTACACACCCCGTACAGCCGTGGTGACGTCCATGATGAGCACCCCCAGTCAGACGAACGAGCGCGCGACCATCGGCCCCGAGGTGAGGGCGATGGTGGGCGGCAGGATCTCGTGGCGCGCCTGCTCCACGGTACCGCGATCATCCGGCGTGGTCGTCGGTGTCATCCGTCGCTCCCATTTCCCTCAGCGTCCCCGTTATCCGCGCCGGCGTGGCCGGCGCCCACGACGCTGGCCGGGGATGGGGGGCCACGCCCTCCGCTGGCCCGTCGCCCCCGCTCCGGGCGACCTGCCCGCGGTCACGGTAGGCCTCGAGCACCCCCCCGATCGAATCGAAGTAGGCCTCCTGGCCGATGAGCGCGGTCAGTCCGCAGCGGTCGAGTTCCGCGCGCACGTCGGGGGAGGGTTCCGCGACGACGAGGCGGGCGCCGTGACTCTCCAGGTGGTGGTGCGCACGGTGGAGCGCCTGGGCGGCGGAGTAGTCGATGTTGCCGATGGCCGCGGCGTCGAGGCAGAACCAGGCGAGGGGCTGGCCGTCCTGCGCGAAGGCCGCCACGTCCGCGAGGAGACGGTGCGCGTTCGCGTAGTAGAGGCTGGCGCCGAAGCGGTAGATGACGAGCCCGTCGAGCGTACGCTCCCCCGGCGCCGCCGCTGTCGCGCGCCAGTGGTGGCGCCCCTCGACGCGCCGGAGCACGATGTTCCGCGGGTTGTAGCTGTAGCGGAGGTGGTCGATGATCGAGAGGGCGATGGCAAGGATGATACCCTGCTCGACCCCGATGACCACCACCGCGGCCGCCGTGAGGACGGCGATGATGAACTCGGCGCGGCGCGCGGCGAAAATAGCGCGCATCCCGCGCACATCGATGAGCTCCAGGCCGATCAGGAAGACGACGGCGGCCAGGACCGCGATCGGCAGGTCGCGCAGCGGGCCGGTGAGGAACAAGAGCACGACGAGCACGACGACGGCGGTCGTGAGCTGCGCCAACTGGCTGCGCCCGCCCGCGGACGCGACCATCTGCGTCTTCGTCGGGCTGCCGTTGACGACGAAGGTCCCGGAGAAGCCTGCGGCGACGTTGGCGAGCGCGAGCCCGACGAGGTCGTCGTTCTGGTCGAACGTCTCATCGTACCGCGCGGCGTAGGCGCGCGACGTGGCCGCGCTCTGCGCGAGGATCACGACAAACATGGAGGCGGCGGTCCCGATGAGGGCTGGCGCGTCGTGCCACCCAACGCGCGGGAGCCCCGGCGCGGCAACCCCGTGGGGACGGGCCCGAGCACGGACACGCCGTGCGCCCGGAGGTCGACCACCTTGCTCACGACGATGGCGCCGACGACCGCGAGGAGCGCGCCCGGGATGCGACGCGTCACCAGCCGCATTCCCAAGATGACGGCGATCACCGCCAGCGAGACCGCGAGCGTGGGCAGGTTCGCGTGCGGGGCCCCACGGACGGCGTCCACGACCGTGGTGATGGTCCTGTGTCCCGCGCCGCGCACGCCGAGCAGTGCTCCGAGCTGCCCCGCGGCCACCTGGATGCCGACGCCGGTGAGGAAGCCGACCAGGGCAGTGCGCGAGAGGAAGTTGGCGAGGAAGCCGAGGCGGATCAGACGCGCCGCCAGGAGAAAGCCACCGGCGAGGAGCGCGGCGAGTCCGGCGAGGGCGATATAGCGCGGCGAGCCCACGGTCGCGAGCCCCACGGTCCCCGCCGCGAAGATTGCCGCCGTGGCGGAATCCGCGCCGACGACGAGGTGGCGCGACGACCCGACGAGCGCGAAGACCGCGATCGGCAGCAGGATGGTGTACAGCCCCGTGACGACCGGCATGCCGGCGATCTTGGCGTAGCCGAGCACCTCGGGGATGCCGAGCGCCGCGAGGGTGACGCCGGCGAGCAGGTTCGCGGGGACCTGCGCGGGGACGAGCGGCAGGATCCCCGCGAGCGGGCGCAGGGGCCAGCGGCGGCGTGGGGCCGGGCTGGCAGGGACGGGGTGGGGGTGCGTCTGCATAGCGCTGTCCGTCTTACGCCGGCCGCAACCGCGGCAGCGCCGGGACCGGTAACGCTGGCGCGGGAGCGGCGGCGTCCCTCGCGCCGAGCGCGCGGCTGAACAGGATGGCCGCCGGTCCTCCCGCACCGATCAACACCCAGCCCAGCGAGGTCGGAGCGGCCAGCAGGAGCAGGTCGCGTAGCGCAGGGACGGTGAGGGCGGCCACGGCGGCTACAACCGGCCGGGTCAGGCCATCGCCCGTGCGTCCCGCATCGAGCGTCTGCGCGAGTTGCGTGGTCACGATGCCCGCGAAGGCGACCGCGCGTGCCTGCGGCAGACCGCCGGTCCCGAGCCCGACGTCGGCCAGCACCACGTCGGCGGCCTGCCGCGCCACCTCGGTCCCGCCCCGGCCCATCGCCACGCCGACGTCAGCCAGACGCAGCGCCGGCGCGTCGTTGACGCCGTCGCCAGTCATGGCCACGGTGTGGCCATGATGCTGTAGGCTCTCCAGGATGCGCAGCTTATCCAAGGGTGTGACCCGCGCGATTACGGCCGCGCGCTCCAGCCGCCGGTCGAGGTCGCCGTTCTGCAACGCGGCGATATCGGTGCCCGTCAGCACATCGCCGCCATCGAGCAAGCCGGCCTCGGCGGCGATGGCTCGCGCGGTGGCCGGGCTGTCGCCCGTGAGCATGATCACTCCCGCCAGCTAGGGTTGCTTGTCCGCGTGGCGCAGGCTCTGGGCCTCGGCCCAGATGTCCTCGGCCTCCTCGCGGGCACGGGCCGCTAAAACCTGCAGACGGCGACCAAAGAGGGCGGCAAACTGGCCCACCCGCTCCCCAGCCTGGTCGATGGCGTCCTCGGCGCGCGCCGTGGCCGGGCGCTGCTCAATGGTCGCGGCGGTCTCGCTCTTGGTTTCACTCATTCAGGGCGCCCTCCGCCTGCTCCACATGGGGGCGGCGACTCCGCCGGCCGGTCGTTGTCGTACCGTCGGTTTTTCCCTGGACGACGGCAGCCAACTCATCCGCGGCCGCCTCAGGCGTAGCCGGAGTCGCGCCTGCCGCGCTCCCCGCCGGATCCGCTGTCGCAACTACGGCGTTCTCGGTGGCGTCCGCCGTCGTGCTGGCGGCGTTCTGGGTGCTGCGCCCGACACCACGGGCGAACGACCCGACCGCGTCGCCGACGACGAGCACCCCGGTCAACCCATAAACAGCGCCCTTGCGCAGGACACCGCGCACGCGCGGCGATCTTTTCGCCGCCGCCGCCGCCGCTGCTATCGCCACCTCGGACTCCATATAATCGCCGAGAGCCACGACGTTCCCCCCCCTTTATTTCACGTCCTCTTAATACTGTCTTAACAATCTCTTAACAAATGACTAACCTGCACTATAGCAGGACGGTGTGGACGCGCATAGGGGGACGTGAATAGGGCTGTAAGCTCTTGCTGTAGGGGCCAGCACCGCACCCGAAACAACCCATTATACGACGCTCCCTCAGCAGGGAATCCCGAGAGTGTGTACGTGACATCGGCGGTTGAATCAGGTATTGCGTACGTAGCCGCGCGCGAAGGAGCACGGCACATGACTCAGCGGGCAAATCGGCCTGTATCTACGGGAAGCTAGCATTCTCGGGGTCGTGCGGCCGCATGCCAATGCGGCCCACCAACGTCACTGCACTCCCACGATGGGGAGAGTGCGTACGTGACGTTGGCGACGGCCTGCTGCGGTGCTCCAGAGCGTCTGCGCGTAGGCCAGCAACCATCTCGGTGCGAGATACTGAGGTATGATTCGAGTGTGATCAAAATCAGCGGGGGTAGCGCAACTGGGCGGCGTTAGCCAACACCTGTATCTCCGCCACGTCCGCAGCGGTGCCAGAGGTTCCGGACAACCGCTGATGGTGCTGCTGCCGGTGGAACTGACCATAGGCGTCCCACTGACGGTTGAGCCGGAGGGCGCGCACGTCAAGCACTGCTTGGGCACCCGCTTTGGTCCAGCGCATGCCCGCTTGTTCCATCCGGTCCTTCACGAGGTGGCCGCAGGCCCCTTCCACGACCCCGGTACCCAGCGGCCAGCCGCGCGCGAGATACGTATCATACTGCATGTAGGGAGTGTTGCGCCGGTCGTAGCCGACGGTGCTTACAGCCTATCCGGAAAGTGCCTAAACATGCTCCCAGCGGCTGCACAGGCCGCTCTGACGATTTTTCGGATAGGCTGTAAGGCACGGGACCGCACGCCGGCGCGGGGCAAGAACTGGATACCACCGCTCGGCCAGAAACGTGCGGACGGCCCGCTAGAGCCGCCTGAGTTCGACCACGACGAGCCGGATGGCTCGGATGCCGGCGAGTCCGGGTGCGCGCCTTCGGGGGGACAGGGTGACGACGAGGGTGCGGCAACAGGTCGCATCACACCGAAGGAGCCCAACCCATATGGACAGGGTCTGTGAAAAGTCCTGGGACCGCCGGCTGCCAGCCGGCCAGCCAGTGCGGGCGAGCGCGTTGGTGATGGCGCAGGCGGGTTCGCGACCGGGGCCGGCGGGCAGCCGGCGGTCCCAGGAACAGCGGTTGCCGACTTTTCACAGACCCTGCCCATATGGGGACGACCTCTCTTTGCAGGCGCCATACCCGACCACTAGCACAAGACGCTTAGTGTTTTCTCAGAGGGGTTACTTTGTAGCGAAGCGTACCCCCTGGGACCGCCGGCATCCTGCCGGCAGCGGTAGGCTGGCAGGATGCCGGCGGTCCCAGGGGGCGCTACATCAAACAAAGCTTCCTGATTCTGCATTAGGGCCACCGCAACAACCTTACAACAAGGGACGGGGCTCATGATGATACGTCATGAACCCCCGAGAGATGACGATACTTCATGATCCCTGGAGAGATAGAGCGTACACTCAGGATAAGACGTGAGTCATCATCGTATTTGAGGGTCTCAGGGAAAGGATGCCGCTATTATGATGTACGGGTTTGGTGGGATGGGCCTCGTCGGTGGCGTCGTGATGCTGCTCGTCTTTGTTGCGGTCGTGCTGCTGGTCGTGTGGGCCGTCCGTGCCGTCATGCCCTCCCGACTCGGCGTCAATGAGACGCCGATGGATACGCTCCGACACCGCTACGCGGCTGGCGAGATCAATCAGGCCGAGTTTGACCAGGCGCGGCGCGTCCTCGACGGTTTTGGCGCGTGACGCGTCGTGCCTCACGAAAGAATGTAACCCTGTCGTGGCTATGTTCGGCCGCACTTCTCCATGACGTCGTTCCAGGCCTCATTCAGGGCGTACGGTGCGGTCGTCGGGGTGCGCACTGTCCCCTCCGGCTCTCCCCCGCGCGGCCTCTCCGGGCTCGTGGCGCAGGCCAAGCAGCGTCAAGAGTCCCTCGTTCGTCGCGCCTAACAAATCCCAGGCGCGCCCCAGCCCGACGCCATACGCGCCCAGGAGCAGGTACGCCAACCCGTACACATTGTCGGTCAGGCGTGGCGTGAGGATTAACGGGACTGCATACCAAATCTGTAACCCGTAGATAACGAGACTCCCGGTGAGCAGCACGGCCGGTCGCCACAGACGCCCCTGGCGCCGCTCGTCCCACACATGGCGTCCTAAGCTCAACGTGTTGATGAGGGCGCTGACGCCCGCCGCCACGGCGGGATACCCGATGTTCGTGTGGGGGATGAGGGCGGTGATCGACACGAAGAAGGCGTCGAGTAATGCGACGAAGGCGCTGACCGCGCGGATACGCCGCCCCACGGGCGCCATCGGCCTGAAGATGCCGTCTGGCACGACGGACACGGCGACGAACAGCAGGCCGATGAGCGCGGCGCTCGCGCTGGCGCTGGCGAGGAAGTAATTAGCGAAGGCTGCCGGCACCATGATGAGCGCCCCTCCTCACGTTCTACCCAGTCACGCGTTCTACACGGCCACAGGACGTCGGAGCGCTTCTCCCTGTCGGCCGTCTCTCAATGATCACGCGCCCTATCCCCTATAGTCTACCGGCTATGGTCGTCGTGCAGCGCCTTCCTACTACCCGTTCGGCAGAACTGCGGGGAAAGGATTCCCCCTGCTCACCCAGCCCACATTAGCCACGTCCTACGCGAGTTGTTACCCCACCGCACCTGGATGCCTGCGGCGTTGCTCGAGTGGTTCAGCACGTACGGGCAGTTCGCACGATTCACATGGGGCCGGAGGCGACCGAGGTGCTCGAAGCGATCACTACGTTGAATTGCCGCGAGTGGCTGATAAAGCTAGCCGCGAGTTGGTCGACGGCGCAATGTTTTTCGATGCGGAGTTGCCGCTCTATGGACCGCTCAATACCGACACGTTTGCCGCGTACTTCATGCCTGTCTATGAGAGGGTCCTCGCCTTCATGCCACAGTTGTTGCGCGTGCAGTGGGGCGGCCAGACGGTGCGCGATCTGTTCGCACCGCCTCAGTCCGCGCCTCCGGCGCCACTGTCGCCGCTTGAGCAGGAGGTCGCGGGAATCATACTCCAAGTAGAATTCAATTAGAAGCTGCGGAACGGGAATTAGCCGTTGCTTGGTTCTGGAACGGGGTGCCACCAACTCAGTGCCCAGTCTGGAAGCTGGCACCTCGGAGTTGCCGACCATGAAGACCTCACACAGACGCCCCCCAAGCTCCCGGCCGCGTGACGGCGACCGCTATCCTGAGTGACCTGCATCACGTCTATCGATGCGTTGCTTCGCAGCGTAGCGATGCGTGGCAAGCGACCACGCGCCGTGCTGGTCACTATCCCCTGGCAGTCTACACACTTGACCGCGCGACCTTGGCTCTGAACATTGTGCGCCCCACCAGTCTCGTTGTGATGGATGCCGCGTTGATAGATGGGCAGGTGTGGCCTCTTATTGGTCACATTCAAGCGATAGCCCCTCAAGCGCCCATCCTGGTCATTGGTAACGTGACCGTAGGGAAACGCGAACAACCTAACGCGGAGAACGGGTCACGCGTGCAGCATGTACAAGCGCCGGTTGGCCTGGTAGTAAACCCGTTTCTAGCCGCCGCGTGAGGCATGCCCGTGCACTCATACCCCCGACACCGTTGGGCATCGGAGGCGCGACAATGTGGATAACGGCGTAACGGAAGAGAGGGTGTGGCTACCCTGGAGGCGTTAGAGTAAGCGCCTCTAAACATGGAGATAGACGATGCGTTTCCGCGTGGAAAACCAGCCCAATAACTCATACGCTATTGTGCCAGAGGGTCGTGAGCCGCTCCCAGCTCTTTTTGACAACCGGGAGCACGCCCAGCGCCTAGCGGACAAGCTGTGTCAGCGTGCCGCATCAAGCCACAACACACGCCGGGAGTTGGGCCACGGGTCCCTGCTGGCAGTGTCGTAGAGCCATGGCCTCATCACATAGTGTGCCACCGTAGCAATGAGAAACGGCCTAGTACACGTTGGCTCAATTATCTTTGCGCTAGCGATAGCGTGAAACGCTTGCGCCGGAGACACTTCAGTGTCCGTCGTTTGCCATGCGACTTTAGTCGCAGGCCAACGGCGCTCGCCAAGTTATTTAGGCCAAGCTGTACTAGTATCCCGTTTGCAGCGGATTAATGGGCCACAAACGCGTGGGGCTGACGGCTAAACGTCCGTCACCGCCGTTCACCTTGCACGGCATGAGGGTATCGGGATAGCGGCCCGATAGGACTTTTGTCCTATGGTTTCCAAGCTGACGTCCCTCCACACTCTGAGTAGCGCAGCTTAATGATGCGTGCCGTAGAGGAGGGGCAGCGGAGATATGGACATAGTAGAAATAAGCCTGGAGGGACTGTATGACTGGCCCGTGGATGTACGCCTGCTCATACAGGACGTGCCTGATGCGGCTAGTGTTGCCATCCTCGCAACAACGGTGGCCTGTCCTGGGTTGCACACGGACCAAGGGTTGCAGCACGCGGTGAGCACGCGGTAAGCACGCGCTATCAGGTGCTGACGCAGCCAGGAGAACCAGATGGCCCTACCCACTAGCCTTACTGGACGCGCACATAGCCCATGAATAACGCCCTGACACCGTTAGGCGACGAGGGCACAGAGCCGGCTAAATTGTCTTTACATTTGTAACGTCAATGGTGGTATGGTGAAGATGGCGGGTCATGGAGCTACATGGGGCGGCTCTATGGCCTACCCTTAGCGTTTTTGATACGCCGTCGACAGATAGCGGCTATTGGTCGCGCAGAGCAATGAGTAGACCTGTTCTGCCCTAAATGAGTAGACTTGTCATGCCCCATTTGAAGCGTGCGTGCCGCGCTCTGCACATCCTAGGGTCTGTGAAAAGTCGGCAGCCGCCGTTCCTGGGACCGCCGGCTGCCCGCCGGCCCCGGTCGCGACCGGCGCATGCGCCATCACCGCTGTGCGCGCCCGCGCGGGCTGGCCGGCGGGCAGCCGGCGGTCCCAGGACAATTCACAGACCCTAGCACATCCACGCCCACTGCCACCGTAAAGGGAGCTATGCTACACTCCCGCAGATGCCTCTGATGGATAGGACGAGGATGACCAGTGTGTTGAGCATGGCCGTGGTCGATAACGACCCATCCATGCGTGAGCTATTACGCGACGTGCTCCTTGAGGAAGGCTACAGGCCGTACCTCTTTGACGGGACGGACGGCACTACCAAGGTATCCGCGCCGTATCCCTTGCCGCCGTAATCCTCGACCTCCATATAAGGCAGCAGGACGAGGGGCGGGCGCTCCTGGAGCGCATCTGCACAGACCCGCTGTTGAAGCACATACCCCTTGTTCTATGTTCCGGTGACACAATTGGTCTTGAAAGGCGCCAGCCGACGCGCGGCGGTCACTGTTACACCGTGTTGCCTAAGTACAGCTCCACAGTAAAAGGGTCAGGAATTGTCGAGGGCATCGTCCCCTTGCTATAGTGGATGTATCCATAGACCAAGGAGGAGACAATGCGCGGACGGATCTCGCGGGTGGTCGTCGCGGTCAACGAGCTGACCCGCACCACGCTGGAAGGGTGGCTGCGGAGCCCGAAAACGCCCGTAGGGCGTGCCAAGCGGGCGCGGGCCATCTTGTTGTTGGCGGCGGGTGCACGCTATGCCCATGTGGCTGAACGGGTGGGCTTGGCCGAGCGTCATGTGCGTACATGGGCAGTGCGGTTCCGGGACCAGGGCGTCGCCGGGCTCCACGACAAACCACGACCGGGCCGCACGCCCGTTCCCCCCCCTGAGGTGGCGGTGCATGCGGTGAAGATGGCCTGCGAACGGCCTGACGAGCGGGGGCGTTCGCTCTGCCAGTGGGACTGTGCGGAACGGGCGCGCCCGTTGGTGGCGGAGGGGCTGGTGGACGGCATCTCCGACGAGACGGTGCGTCGTATCTTGGCGCACCACAAGCTCAAGCCCTGGCGCCACCACCTCTGGCTCTCGCCCAGGGTGCCACGCGACGCGCGCTTCACCGCCCAAGTGCGGGAGATTATCGACCTCTACACGCGCCTGCGCGCGCCCTGGGAGGCGGTCATCTGCGTCGACGAGAACACCAACCTGCAGCCACGCCCGCGCCTGTCCCCCACCCGTCCGGCGTGTCTGGGCGCGCCGGGCAAGCCGGGCAAGCCCGTGCGCGTGGAGCACGCGTACCGGCGCTGCGGCGCGCTCAACCTGTGCGCGGGCTTTGACACGCGCAGCGGCCACGTCTACGCCCGCACCGCGCGGCGCAAGCGCCAGGTCGAGTTCATCGCTTTCCTGGAGCAACTCGACCGGGAAGTGCCCGCGACCGTGACCACGATCCATCTCGTCATGGACAATCTGCCCATGCACAATGGCCGCCAGGTCCAGGCCTGGCTGGCCGCGCATCCCCGCTTCCGATTCCATTTCCCACCCGTCCACTGCTCGTGGATGAATCAGGTGGAGC
>JAABUJ010002752.1_pt1 | contig 20915 bp, 21 predicted proteins | sample 5559131 | NCBI WGS metagenome assembly JAABUJ01 (sample SAMN10711875, study PRJNA513366) | rock metagenome | isolation source: Antarctica rocks | place: Antarctica: Victoria Land, Mt New Zealand nord | collected 2016-01-07 | reverse complement strand
GCGACCTCGGCCTTGGATCTGCCAGCTTCAACCGCGGTCACGATCTTGGACCGCAAGTCGGGGGAATATGCTTTCATTCTCCAGTATGTCAAATAGGCCAATCACTCCGCAAGTCGCTCTAACGGTACTTTGTTGTCTGAAGTGGAGGGTCGGTGGTAGAAAGGGAGGAGGAGGTGGACGATGACCCAGCGTCAGGCCGTTCCCGCCGCACCCGGCCCGTTGGAAGCGTATGCACTGCACTTTGATGACCTATTCACCCGAGCGAACCAGCGTACTGCCTTTCGCCAGTACCTTGAAGGGTTGCTTCTCCCGGCAGAGCGGAACAAGACGCTCACGGCACTGGCCAATGCCGAACCGATCATCGGCGCCCAGAACGCGAGTGCCCAATCTCTCCAGTGGTTCCTCTCGGAATCGACCTGGGACCCGGACACAGTCAACGCCCGACGGCTAGAGGTGCTCCGTGCCGATCCGCTGACGGCGCCAACCATGGAGGGCGTCCTGGTGATCGACGAGCAGGGGGATCGGAAGTGGGGGCACAAGACCGCCCATGTGGGCACGCAGTACCTGGCGAACCTGGGCAAGGTCGATACCGGCGTCGTCTCAGTCACCAGCTTGTGGGCCGACGAGCAGGTGTACTATCCACTGCATGTCACGCCCTACACGCCGGCGCACCACTTCACCAAGGACAAGGCCGATCCCGCGTTCAGGACCAAGCTGGCACTGGCGCTGGAACTGGTGGACGCCGCAGTGCAGGCGACGATATCGTTTCGGGCGGTGGTGGCCGACTGTTTCTATGGGGAGGATGACGCGGTCAAGCGCGGCCTGCGAGCGCGAGGACTCGGCTACGTCCTGGCGCTCAAGCCCTCACACGCCTGGTGGCATCCCGTCGATCCCATCGGCTCGCTGGCGGAGGTCGCCGAGACAGCTGGCTGGACGGATGCCGCCACTCCTGGGAAGTGGGTGCGCGTCATCCGCCGGTTCCGGGATGGGCACACCGAAGACTGGTGGGCGTTGGAGATCGCAGCTGGGCCGTACGGAGGAGAGCGGATGCAGCGAGCCGTCGTCGTCACCACCGATCCCGCACTGCTCCCGGAGCGCACGACCTGGTATCTGGTGACCAACCTGCCGGCCCCAGGGACGGCGCAAGCACACGCGGATGGAGCGCTGCCGGCTGCTGACCTGGCCGAGATCGTGCGGCTCTACGGGTTAAGGAATTGGGTGGAGCAGAGCTACAAGCAAACCAAGCATGCCTTGGGCTGGAGCCAGTACCAGGTGCGCGCGGATATCGCCATCCGGCGGCACTGGCAGCTGGTCTGCTGCGCCTTCTCGTTCTGTTGGTACCACCAGTGTCATGCGGCCGGCGAGACGGTTCAGATGGTCGATGGCGCTGAGGCGCCGGCCCACTGCTCCTCCCCCACCACCGACGAGATGGCGGGGCGAAAAAAAATCAGCGCCATTCCGGGCGACCGCCCACGCGTGTCGTGGCCAGTCGCACTCCGTCAGGTGAGGAGTTGGCTGGAGCCCTGGATCATGCTATGGCGCTACTGGAGAGCGTGGTCCACGCAGCCTCCACCACCGGCCTTGCAGCAGTTGCTTGATTGGCTCTGGCAAGGACGGGGCATCTCCCTCTATGAATCCGCATGACCCCGGTCAACAAAGTACCGCTAATGCTTGGGGTCTGAAGATCCCGGAAGGATGGACCGATGCCGAAGAGTCATGCCCCGTATCCGCCCGAGGTTTCGGGCCGAAGCTATTCGCCTGCTGCGATCGAGTGGCAAATCCGCAGCCCAGATTGGCCGTGAGCTGGAGGTTACCACTGAGACCTTGCGCCAATGGCTGAAGCAGGCCGATATCGATAATGGACTCCGTCACGATGGCCCGACCACCGAGGAGACCGAGGAGGTTCGCCGCCTGCGCCGTGAAGTGAAGATCTTACGGGAGGAACGGGAGATCCTGGTAAAAGCCGCGGCCTTCTTCGCCAAGGAGACAGGGCAACCCCCCCGGGTGAGGTTTGCGTTCATCGAGCGAGAGAAGGCCAACCATTCCATCGTCATGCTGTGTCAGGTGCTACGTGTCTCCTGCAGTGGCTTCCATGCATAGCGGAAACGGACGCCCTCAGCACGAGCGAGGGAGGATGTCACGCTGACGGAGCGAATCAGGAGGGTGCGCCGCAGATTGTTGGAGGAGGGGTGAAGATGGGAGCGGTGGAGGGATAGAGTGAAGGATCTCCACTGAAAGGGCCGTCCCATGTCACGTGATCCATCCTCCCCCTACGAGCAGGTCCAGCGGGACCTTGCAGCCTGGCACGCCATTCATCCCGATGCGACGTTTGCCGAGATGGAAACGGCCGTCGAAGCGCAGATCGAGCGGTTGCGGACGGCACTGCTTGGCGACCAGACCACGGGGCTGTTTGTGGAGGCGCGTCCGCAGTGTCGGGAGTGTGGTGCCACTATGGTGGGACGGACGCACCGGAGGAGACGGGTGGTGCTGAAGGGTGATGAGACACTCGATCTGGACCGGAGCTACGTCGTCTGCCCCCAGTGCGGGGCGGGTCTTGTTCCCCCTGGATGAGCGACTCGGCTTCCTCTCGACCGGCTACTCCCCGTTTCTGGTCGAGACGATGGTGCGGTTAGGAGCCCGTCTGCCGTTTGACGTGGTCGCGCAGGAGATGCTGCTGCTCTTCGCGGTGTCGGTGTCTGCCGACACGGTCCGACGCCTCACGGAGGAGGCGGGAGCGCACCTGGTGACGATCGAGCAGCGGGACCTGGAGCACCTGGAGCATGACGCGCCCGATGAGCCCGAAGGACCGACGGTGCAGCAAGTGAGTGCTGATGGGGTGATGCTCTCGCTGACCGATGGTCGCTGGACCGAGGCACGCACCATCGCCATTGGAACCGTGATCCAGCACGACGGGGAGGTGCGCGCCACCGAACTCACCTACTTCAGCCGACATGGGAGCGCGCAACAGTTCATCCGGCAGGTAACACTTCCCACGCATGAACGGGGGACGCGCTGTGCCGGGACCGTGGCGTCAGTGATGGATGGGGCGCCCTGGCTCCAGGAGTTGATCGATGAGCAGTGTCCCGCTGCCGTGCGGATCCTCGATTTCCCTCATGCCGCCAGTTATCTTCATGCCGCTGCTCACGCTGCGTTTGGCACGGATAGTCAGGAGGCGGACACCTGGCTCGATCACTGGGTGCCACAGTTCAAGACGGGAGAACCGGAGGTGGTGCTGACCGCGCTTCGCGCCCTCTCGACTCCAACGGCTGAGGCAGCAGCCGCTAAAGGGACGGCAATCCGCTACTTCGGGCAGCGGCGGGAACAGATCCACTATGCCGCCTTCCAGGAGCAGGGATTGCCGATTGGCAGCGGCATCGTGGAGAGCGCCGGCAAGCTCGTGGTCGAAGCACGGCTCAAAGGGAGTGGCATGCACCTGGGCACCCACGAACCTCAGTCCGCTCCTGGCACTGCGGGGCCGGCTCTGTAGCGGGCAGTGGGCACAGACCTGGCCCCTGATCTACCAGGAATGGCAACGGCAGATCAGACGCCGACAGCACCAGGCACGGCTCCGACGGCAGGCTGCACGGGCGGTACAACTCACTGCCCCGCCTTCAGATCTGCAGCCACCTCCACGCCCTGCGCCGCCGAAGACGGTGGTCGATGGCCGTCCCACCTCCGAGCATCCCTGGAAGCGCTACCGTGTCTCCTCGGCTGCCTGACCCCATCCCCAACTATCTGCGGTCCACCCGGAAGCGCTCTTTGCCACGGGTGAGGTCATGGTCACTCGACGGGACAACTTTCAGCGGGTCTATGATCTTCGCGAGCGCGTCCTTCCGGCCTGGGACGACGACCGGCTTCCAACCGAAGAGGAAGCGCGCCGGGGACTCGCGCTCAAGTCGGTGCGTGCGCTGGGCGTCGCCAGGGCCCGCTGGGTGCCCGATTACTTCAAGCGTCCGATGAAGGGCACGGCCGCGCTGCTGGAACGTCTGGTCGATAAAGGACTGCTGCTCCGCTGCGAGGTGGAGGGATGGGAGGCGCCCGGCTATATCCATCCCGCCAACGCACAGTTTGCCCGGCAGGCGGCTCGTGGCACATTGCGCCATACGGGTACGACCCTGCTCTCGCCCTTCGACCCAGTGGTGTGGGATCGTGCGCGCCTCTTCGACCTCTGGGGTTTTCATTACCGCATCGAGGTGTATACTCCCGCCCCCCAGCGGCGGTTTGGGTACTACACGCTTCCGATCCTGCACCGGGGCCGTCTGGTGGGGCGGCTCGACCCAAAGGCCCATCGCGCGTCAGGGGTACTGGAGATCCGACAGATGCACCTCGAAGACGGAGTCGAGCCGTCACTCGACCTGGTCGAAGGACTGGCGGACGTTCTGGCTACGTTCGCGGCCTGGCAGAACCTCAGCAGGGTAGAGATCGGAGGATCCGATCCTCCCGCGCTCGCATTGCTCTTACGCGAACAGATTGCTCGGTCTGGAATCGGCCCGGAGGGTGTGTGACAGTCGGGTACCGATACCGCACTTCAGGGACGGTATGCTCCTCCGCTCAGGCCGGCCCCTTCCGGGACCAACGGGATACACCGGGCTCACGTACGAGAAGCACGCGATTGATGGCAACATCCCGCATGATTTGCACCTGTCCACTGGGCCAGCGGATCTCGATGTGATGGACGGTGCGGGAGCTACCGAGTCCGAAGTGAAGTGCCTTCGCATCGCACGAACCCAGTCCCTGACCGATCTGCACTTCCCGGGCCTGGGGCGGTAGACCGGGGACGAACAGGCGCACCCGGGCACCCACGGCATCCCGGTTACTGCGGGTCCCTTCCAGCTCCAGCCCCACCCAATTATTGCCGGAGTGGGCCGACAGGTTGCGGTAGAGCAGGAGCGGCTGGCCGTAATTCGCCACCGCCAGGTCGAGGTAGCCATCGCCGTCGTAGTCGGCCACCGCGACGCTACGCCCCTGCCCCGGATCGTTCGCTCCGGACTCGGCTGAAACGTCGATAAAGGCGCCGGTGTGATCGTTGAGGAAGAGCCGGTTGGGCTGCGGCAGGTTCTCGAAGTACATCGAGCCCTGGACCATATAGAGGTCCAGCCAGCCGTCGTTGTTGAAGTCGGCGAAGTTGATGCCCCAGTCCATGGACGGGTTCAGCATGTTGTGGACATTCTCGCTCGTGTGGGTGACACCGGCCTCCTCCGCTACATTGTCGAAACGAACGCCGGCACGATTGCGATAGAGCATGTTTGGTCCGATGTTCGACACGGCCAGATCGAGCCAGCCGTCGTTGTTGTAATCTCCGCTCGCCACGCCCATGGCATTGACCTGCGCCGCCAGGCCCATCCGATCTTCCACGGTGGTGAAGACCCAACCATGCGCTCCACCCGGTCCGTCGTTGCGCCACAGCGTGTTGGGCTGCACCGCGTTGCCGAAGTCGTAGGCGACGTAGAGATCGGGGCGGCCATCCTGGTTGTAATCGAACCAGACCGCGGAGAAGCCAAAGCCGGTAGTTGCCACGTCGCCGAGGAGATGGGTCACGTCACTGAATGTGCCGTCACCGTTGTTGTGGTACAGCCGGTTCTGGGGACGCGGCAGATGTCTGACGGTGCGAACGTTCTCTATAGGAGAGGAATTTGCGTCGAACGTAATAGGATTGTCGGAGTAGTTGACGACGAACACGTCGAGGAAACGGTCACCGTCGTAATCCGCCCAGGCGGTGGACATGGTTCGGCCCGTATCCGCCAGGCGCGAGGAGCTGCTGACATCGGTAAATGTGCCGTCGCGGTTGTTGTGGTACAGCACATTCGGCCCGTAGGCGACCCCCACATAGAGATCGGGCCAGCCGTCGTTGTCATAATCCACAAAGGTGGCCGAGGTCGCGTGTGGCCCGGGATGAGCGACGCCGGCCCCCTCCGCGATGTCGGTGAACGTGCCATCGCCGTTGTTGCGGTAGAGGTGGCAGGGACCGTTGTAATCAGTGGCATAGAGGTCAAGCTGCCCATCATGGTTGTAGTCGCCCCAGGCGATTCCCGTTCCCACCGCCGGACTACCCACGCTACTATCGCCATGATGCTCGGCAGTAATCCCCACGCCATGCGCCACATCCCCGAAGCGAGGTATGGCCTGCCCCCCGGCCAGGACCGGTTCCGGAGGGAGGGACAGGATGGAGGGATCGAGCGCGGTCAAACGGCGGACCGTCCCGCCCAGGAAGACCGTTCCCCCAATCGCCGCCAGCGAACCAAGAAATGCCCGCCTCGTGGTGGCGCGAGCCACCGGCTCATCCACCGAGCGCGGGCCAGGCAGGCGATCGAGCAGGTGCAGGAGCAGTGCATATCCCGCCGATACCAGCCTGACCCCATAATTCCAGGCGAGCAGCGCGGCGGCAAACGGAAGACCCAGGCCGGAGCCTTGCAGGCCGACGCCGATCAGAGCCACGCCCGCGCCGGTAACGAGTTGATGAAGCGGCGGCCGGGGTGACGTTTCCGTTTCCGGCAGGACGAAGCCGGCGAAGAAGAGGACGGCGGTGGGAATGAGCTGCGGCGCCAGGATTTGTACTGGCTCCCCATGACCGCCGGCGAGGAACCAGCCATGCAGGCCGACCACCCCAATAAAGGCGAGAACGAGGGGGAACACTTCCGTGCGTATGGCCACGATCACAGCGAGATTGGCCATCACCAGCGGCAACAAGAGGGAATTTCCCCACTGTCCTTCCCCGCTGTAGACACCGGGCACAAAGAGCACGAGCAACACGAACGCACAGGCGGCGCTATTAAACACCGGCTTCCCGCCCAGGCGCAGCCAGGAGCGGCACGCCACCGCAACCGCTCCACCCAACAGGAGGGAACCGGGACCCGTGCTGCGAACCAACAGGCCGATTACGAGGCCAAGGGCGAGTGCTTCGGCGATAGTCGGGACGGAACGCGGATGCAGACGACGAGCGAGCCATGCAGTGAGGACTGCGCCCACGGGCGCGGCCAGAGCGGTGAGGGGAGGCAGCGCGCCGGGCAGTGCGATCAGGTCCAGAATGGTGAGCACCAGCAGCGCGCCGACGATCAGCGTTTCCGTGGGCCGGCACGTCATCCATTGCCATGCCCGGATGGTGGCGCTCGGTCGGTACGCTGGGGCGGCTCCACCGCTGCTCGCCGGCCGAAAGAGCTCTCCTCCATGTTCAGCCCACTGGAAATCGAGGATGGGAAGCGGGACATTGACCAGCAGTTGGCCACCAATCCACGAGGCCAGGTAGTACCAGACGATCGTGCTGAGCGGCAGCGAACCGGCCAACACGCGGACAATAGTCAGCGTGATTAGAAACTCGACCAGCCCCAGGGCGTACGTCTGCCAGCGAGTTCCGTAGCCGATCAGCCGTGGGTAGACGTAGAGATCCAGGTCAAATGCGACCAGTACCATGACGATGAGCATGGTGTAGTAGCGCGGATCGCCAGTGTAGGCCGAGAGCACGATGGCCAACAGGGCGGGTACGACCAGAGCGACGAGTCGAGTCTGCAGGCGGCCGGCTACGGAGAAGCACACGCGGCGCTGCCTCCCTCGGTCTCGGTGGGGTCCTTGCCGTACGGCCATCCGCCGCGCACCATATCCCACCAGGCGCTCAGCCCGCGCATTCCGCTCCGCGGCTCGTCCAGTGCCTGCCGCGTGAAGCGCCGCGCCGCGTACTTCATGCCGGCAAATGAATCCGCCGCCGGAAAGGCCCAGCGGGCCGCTGGACCCGTGACGGACAGGACCGATCGGTCGGTGGAGAGACCGGGAACGGAGCAGTCATCGGCCAGCATGAGGTGACTGTCTTGCGTTTGCAGGCCATATTCACTAACGAGGGCGCGTAAAACGTCGTACTTCCGCCAACCGGACGCAAATCCAGTGGCCGCAATCACCATGTCGGCCTGCAGTGTCTCCATCCCACCATGCTCCGGATCGTGGATCACAACTGCCGCCCCGGCCCCGGCACGGCGTATCTCAGTCACCTCGCCGACGCGCCAGCGCAGACGACCGCTGGTCTCTCCATCGTCCAGGACCCGTTTCCAGGAACCCGACCGGGGATAGCTGCCGCGGGCCAGGCCGGCCAGCACCTCGGCGCGCCCGGTGGCATCCAGCGCATGATACTGATCCAACCAGGGGCGGGTGAACGAACAGCGAGGTGCGCTGAGCGGCTGCTCCACCAGATTGCGTGCACGACGAACGGCGATGACCGATCCCCCGGCGCGAAGTACGTTCGTCCACTCGGTCGCGGCACTCATGCCGCTGCCGATGATCAGCACCTGGCGGCCGGAGTACGTCTTTGGCCCGTAGGCATGACAGAGGATGCCCTCGAGCTCGACGCGAACCGCTGGGTCGATGCAGGCCGCCGGCCACTGCAGTTCGCCGTGCCCGAGGGCCAGAAGCACGTTCCGGGCGCGACCACGAAGCCGCGAGCCGGCGTCGTATAGCGCAAAGTGCGGGATCGGCTCATACTCGCGCTTGACGCGCACGATGCGGGCCGGTTGCACGGCATCGGCGATCCGGTAATGGGCCGCCAGAGCACGCCCATGGGCGAGAATATCATCGACCGTGGGGTTATAGCGGTTGACCGCGGAGCGCAGCAGCGGAAGCAGAGAAGCGTGATGGACGGCGTGCAGCAGCGCGAATCCGGGAAAGTCGGTCGCGTAGAAATGTCCCTCGGACTCCGAACGCATGAAGCGCTGCTGGATCGCATCGGCGCCACGCGACCACTCGGCCAGGAACGCGGGCGTCTCATCGAAGAGGACAACATCCTCGGCAGCGAGGCCGCTGTAGCGCAGCGTTACCGCCGCGATGAAACCGCTGACGCCCGCGCCAACGATTCCCACGGGACGGATGGCATCCGACCGCACCCCCTCCCCCGCGAGGCGGTAGAGGGGAAGACGTTCGGATGCAGTAGGGCGATGGGGATGGAGCTTCATGCCTGGTCCGCGACAGGTCTGCAATGCACCTGGCCCGGCGGCTAGGATTGGGCCTGGAGGGACGGCCTGATCTCCTCGGGGTGGGTGATCGTGGGGACGTCGGCAAAGTGGCAGGCGGCCCAATGCCCCGGCTGTTTCTCCTCGAAGGCCGGCGTCACCTGGCTGCAAATCTCTTGCGCCTTGAAGCAACGGGTGTGAAAGACACAGGCGGGGGGTGGGTTGACCGGACTGGGAATATCCCCCCGGAGGATGATCCGCTGCTTCTTGCGCTCTTCAATCGGGTCGGGCAGGGGGATGGCGCTCATCAGGGCCTGGGTGTAGGGATGCAGCGGTTCCCGATAGAGATCGGCGCTGTCGGCCAGTTCGAAGAGATGCCCCAGATACATCACCGCGACGCGATCGCTGATGTGCCGCACGACACTGAGATTGTGGGCCACAAAGAGGTAGGTGAGCCCGAACTCCTGTTGGAGCTGTTCCAGCAGATTGAGTACCTGGGCCTGAATGGAGACATCGAGCGCGGAGACCGGTTCATCGGCGATGATCAATTTGGGGCGGAGGGCGAGGGCCCGGGCGATGCCGACCCGTTGCCGCTGCCCGCCGCTGAACTCGTGCGGGTAGCGATTGATGTGACCCGGATTGAGCCCCACGATCTTCAACAGTTCTTGCACCTGGGCGCGCTGTTCGCGTTTGTTCCCTTTTCCGAAGTTGACGAGCGGTTCGGCCACGATCTGGGCGACCGTCATCCGGGGATCGAGTGAGCCAAAAGGGTCCTGGAAGATCATCTGCATGTCTTGCCGGATGGGACGCACGGCGCGGGGGGAAAGCGTGGTGATGTCTTTGCCGTCGAAGATGACTTTCCCCTGCGTAATGGGGACGAGACGGAGCAGGGCGCGTCCCAGGGTGGTCTTACCGGACCCACTTTCGCCGACCAGACCCAGGGTCTCGCCTTCGAAGACGTGCAGGTTGACGTCGCTCACCGCATGAACGGCGCCGACTTTTCGTCCCAGGAAGCCCCCTTTGATCGGGAACTTGACGGTCATTCCGGTTGCTTCGAGCATCGGCTGCCGGCCGTTCATGCCGCTCTCCCTCCCACCGGATTCCAGCAGGCGGCACGATGGTCCGGATTGCTTCCTTCGACGGGATCAAGGGGGGGCATGACCTTCCGGCAGATATCGAGCACGTTGGGGCAGCGCGGGGCAAAGGGACAGCCCAGCGGCAGGTGGAGCATGTCGGGGGGGGAGCCGGGGATAACGGCCAGTGGCGCCCCTTGTTCGGTGTCGAGCCGCGGGATGCTGCGCAACAACATGTGGGTGTAGGGATGCCGGGCCTGGTAGAAGATTTCGTTGAGATCACCGGTTTCGACCACATAGCCGGCATACATTACCGCTACCCGATCGGCCATCCCCGCCACCACGCCCATGTCATGGGTAATGAGGATGACCGAGGAGCCGAATTCACTGGACAGTCCACGCACGAGGTCGAGAATCTGGGCCTGAATGGTGACATCGAGGGCAGTGGTTGGCTCATCGGCGATCAGCAGATCAGGATTGGTTGAGAGTGCCATGGCGATCATCACGCGTTGGCGCATGCCGCCGCTGAACTGAAAGGGGAACTCCTTGAGGCGCGCCCGAGGGCTGGGAATCCCCACCTTCTCCAGCATGGCGCAGGCGCGGTCGTAGGCTTCCTTCTTGCCGCAGCCCATGTGCTCTTGCACGGTCTCGGCAATCTGGCGACCAATGGTCAGCAGCGGATTGAGCGAGGTCATGGGATCCTGGAAGATCATGGCGATATCGCCACCCCGGATATGGCGCATCTTCGCGTCCGACATACTCTTATCGGTGCGCCGCACGCCACCATCCTTATCAGTCACAGTGTTGATATCGATGATGGGCTGGCCGCGAAAGCGCACATGGCCACTGTCGAACCGACCAGGGGGATGTGGTATGAGCCGCATGATCGACATGGCGGTGACGCTCTTGCCACTGCCCGATTCGCCCACGATGCCGAGGGTTTCCCCCTGCTTCAGGTTAAAAGAGACGGCCTGCACGGCCTTCACCACGCCGGCCCGCGTGTAGAAGTAGGTGCGCAGATCATCTACTTCCAGGAGTGGCTGCGAATCCTGCGGCTTCCCCGCTCGCTCCGTCATTGCCTCTCGACTAACCACGGGGATCGACTGCATCGCGGACGCCGTCGCCCAGGAAGGTAAAAGCCAGGATGATCACCGTGAGGGCAATACTGGGGTAAAGCACCTCCGCGGCGCTGTAGCCCAGGCGGTCGACGCCGTTATACAGCATGACGCCGAGGTCGGGATTGGGCGGGAGAACGCCGAGTCCGAGGATACTGAGCACGGCCTCGGTATAGACGAAGCCGACCACGATGAAGCCGGCCTGCACGAGCGCCAGACCGTACATGTTCGGCAGGAGATGCCGGCGAAGAATAGTCCAGGAGGACGAGCCGCAGGTCCTGGCCGCCTCCACGAACTGCTGTTCCTTGAGACTGAGGGCCAGCGACCGCACGAAGCGCATCAGGCTTGGCCAACCAACCAGGCCAAAAATGATGACGAAGACGATGACGCGTCCCCCGCCGCCAAAGTACGGGTCGAAGGCCTTGCCGAAGAGGCTGACAGAGAGGATAGCCAACAGAAATGCCGGAAAGGCGAACACCAGATCGGTGAAACGCGAGAGCAACTGGTCGATCCACCCGCCGGCATAGGCGGCAATGACGCCGATGAGCATACCGAGCACGGTGGTCACGGTCGCGCCCAGAATACCGACGATGAGCGGGATGCGGAGCCCGAAGAGTAAACGACTGTACTGGTCGCGTCCCAGTCCATCGGTTCCGAACCAGTGCTGGGCGCTCGATGGCGCGTCCAGATTGCCGTAGTCGATGTAGTACGGGCTCATCGTGTGCAAAAAGGGAGCAAAAGCAGCAATGAAGATGAGCGCCAGAATGATCGAGAGACTGAGCATGGCAGCCCAGTTGTGACGGAATCGACGCCATGCGTCCTTACCCGGTGAACTGACACGGGTGGGAGCCGTTTCCTCCCGAACCGCACCAAGCGTTGAGCCTGTGCCCAACTCGAATCCGGTCTCCTTATGTAGCAAGTTCTGGCTGGGAATCTCGGACTGCTTCTGCACCATGTCCCTCCTCCTTTCTGGGCGCTACATCCGCACGCGCGGATCGACCATCGCGTAGAAGATGTCGGTCAGCATATTGATGAACACGACAAAGGCTGCCAGCAGAATCGTGGTAGCCTCGATCACCGGGTAGTTCGAACTCGTTACGGCGTCGATGGTGGTCAGACCGATACCAGGGATGCCAAAAAAGTTTTCGATGATAAAGGCGCCAACGATCAAGAAGGCGATGGTCGGCCCGACGATCGAGGCCAGGGGAAGCAGGGTATTTTTGCAGGCATGCAGGTAGATCACCACCCGGTCCTTCAAACCCTTGGCGCGCGCGGTACGCATGTAGTCCTGGCTGAGAACCTCAAGCAAAAAGCTGCGGAACGACTTGGCGAAAAACCCGGCGAGGCCCATAGCAAAGAGGGTGACCGGCAGAATCTGTTCCTTGATGCCGGCGAGACCCGGGTCACCCCACCCACTGATCGGCAGCCAGTGAAGGTAGACCCCAAAGATCAACTGGCAAATCGGGATCAACACGAAGACGGGAATGGCGTAGGCCAGGATGACGAAGAACTGGCTTCCGTGATCGATCGCCGAGTTCTGCTTGAGGGCGGAGAGCAGGCCGATCGGCAACCCGATAATAAGCGAGAGGATGAGGGCAAATGAACCGAGCTTCATGGAGACGGGCACGCCACCTTTCAGGATGTCCCAGACTGGAGTGCCGAAGGAGTCGATGCCCTCGGAGTAGCCCAGGTTCCCGTGGAGGAGCCCGCCCATGTAGTTCTTGTACTGATTCCACAGGGGCTGATCGAGACCGAAGAGGTGCTCGTAGGCCGCGACCGCGGCGGGATTGGCGGCGTGCTGGCCGAGTACGAGTTTGATCGGGTTGTAGGGCGAGGCGTGAGCCATGAAGAACACAATGGTGGCAATCAGGTAGACCACGACGATCATCGCGAAAATACGTTTGACGATGAAACTGAGTAGGTTGCTCACGGGCCTTTCTCCTCTAACTTTCGGAAACAGGCAAGATTCGGTCCCGGGCTGGCGGATGCTGCGACCCTTTTATTCAGTATACGTCTAAGAACCACCAAATGGTTGGGCTGTAGCTGTTTGCATGGATATTGAGCGTACGGAACTGAACCGGCGACGGAGTCTGACAGCCCGATGGACGGCACCACGCCGGATGAAGCGGGATCAACGGATTTCTATCAGGCCGTGCCGGACGGCGAAGACGAGTGCTTGCAGTTGGGAGGTTCGGCGCTGTTGTCTGGAAGGTTTCAGACGATACCGGGCAGCAGTGTGATGGTGCGCTCGCGTGCCACGATTCCGAAATCTCGATCATCGATGCTCAGCACTCGTCCTCCGTGCCGCTCCGCACAGGCGACGACGGCCGCATCCGAGAACCCGAGTGGCAGGTTGCGATAGCGGTGAGTGAGTGCGCGAATCCGAACAATATCAGAGCGACTATCTTCCAGAGTGTACGGACCGTCCTGGACGTCCTGGAGGAAGCTATCCAGCACGTCGGCGCCTAGCTTCTCGAGCATAAATGCGACTTCAGCGAGGATCCCCTGTGGAATCATCCACGGCTCTTGCTCGGCCAGCAGAGCCGCGGTCACCGTCAGATGGTCGGGATCTTCCGCATTTGTGATCGCGATGATGGCCGAGCTATCCAGCGTGATCACGCGTCCGCCAGTTCTCCCGTAGCCAGTCGCGCGCGGTACGCCCGGTAATTTCATTGCTGTGCCCCGCCCCGAGCGAGTGCAATCTGGGGCGTTCTTGCGAGGCCAGGAATACGTCCAGCGCTTCCCGAATCAACTGTGCTTGTGTTACGTTCCGCCGACGAGCAACCTCAGTAAGCTGACGCCGCGTCCGAGTCGGTAGATAGACGGTTGTCTTCTCGAGGGTTTCCATACGTCTCTCCCTGTAGTCTGTGTCCCTATATGGCTACCATACACCATATATGGACTCGATCTCCGTGATGTGACAGACGGGCCGCCGAACCATGACCGAAGTGGTGCGGGAAGGCGGCGGCGATGACTTCGCGGTGGGCTCGAGGGTCGTTGGCGACGATGATGCGCATGGGTGAGCGGTGATCCTTCCACGGGGTTGGGACGAGCCGGCGACGGGGGTCATTCCTGCCGCTGGACGGCGCCGCACCGGATGAAAATGGTGATTGGTTGCCGTGGCGGAGCCGGGATAGTGCGGTGCTCGAACACGCGGTGACGGAGCACCGCGCTACGACGGTTTTCTGCCATGTCAAGAGCTGGGAACCGAAATGTGCGAGCGAGAGAGCGAACGGCTCAGGCTCAAGATAGAGGCGGACCGCGGTAGGCGCCAGGACCAACGCATCGAATCAGTCGCTTGCTCAGGGATCGGGATGCTCACGATCACGGCGCTATCACATCAGGTTGTTGACGATGTACTCCCGGATGGCGGTGAGTTCCCGCTCGGTGCGGATGACATGCTCATGGAAGCGATGCTGCCACCATCTGGTGGGGTACCGTGGCCAGCCAGACGAGGCGACGCCGGTGCCGCACTGCTGGGCCATGAACGTCTTGAACCGCTGTATCACCGTTGGAAGGAGAGCAGCGTGTAGGGACTGTAGCTCCGTCTCTGTCCTCCCCGTCAGATGCGGACCATACCACGGCACCATGAACCTGGTTGGGGCTGACGATCAAGGCATCGACCCCAAGACGGTACTACTGCTCCAGGGTGGTCCAGACGGGTGCAATCATCTCGGCAGCCGGTGAGCGATGCATCTGGCCCTCGTGAATGCTCCCAAGACGAAGAAGGTACTGTTCAACCCAGAGCATCACGACGGAGGCGCCCGCCGGTGCATCGTCATAATCGCGCCGGCGCATGGAGTGGCGAGTGGGATACGATGCCAGTGTCCCAACCTGAGGTGGTGTCGAGAGAGGACAGAGACGGAGCTACAGTCCCTACATGCTCTATCATCTCGACGGAAACATGGCCGGGTGGGATACTGCCTACCTCCTTCCGATCCTCCAACGTATTGAGATGCGTTGGCCCTGCGGTAGACGTCATGAGTGTTGCAAGCGATACGAGACGACAGCGGATAGAGGAGAGGGGCGGGTGTATGTACCCGCCCCTCTCCGGTGTAGTCAACCGAAGTCTTACTTCACCGAGACTTTGGACCAGTCGTAGTTGACCGGGACAATGTCGGCATAGGCGACTGAGGCCGTCAAGCCCGTGACAGATCGCTTGATCAGGAAGTGACCGACACCGTAGCTCAGCGAAATCCAGGCGCCCTGACTGAGGGCGATGTGCTGCAGTTCGCGGTACATGGCGGCGCGCGTCTTGGGGTTGCCCTCGACATCAGCGTGAGCGTTCAGCTTGTGGAACTGGGCGTTGCACCACTCACCGATGTCGTAGTTCGATCCACAATCGAGCAACTGCTCAACGTAGTCCTGCGGATCGGGATAGTCCTGCTGCCAGCCGTTACGGATGAGCTGCACGTTGGACTTGGTGAGGGACTGACCGACGTCGTTGGCCCAGTCATCAACCGAGAGCGGCTGGGTCTTGGCGCTGAATCCCACCGCGTTCATCATCTGAACTTCGGCGCCGGCGAGGTTGTCGGCATCCGATGAACCGGTGTTATAGGCCAGCGAGACCGGCGTCGTCTTGAACTTGCAGAGGTTGAACTCGTCCTTGGCCTTGCTCGGGTTGTAGTGCGGGTTGTCGGCGCCGTTGTAGTAGCCGAGGAATCCCGGGGGAACCACGGAGTAGGTGACGTGCGGGGCGCCGTGGAGCACCTTGTTCACCAGCGTGTTGCGGTCCAGACCGTAGGCCAGAGCCAGACGGCAGTGGACATCGCTAAAAGGAGCACTCTTGGTGTTCGGCGTGAGGTAGGCCACGCCCGAGGTCGGCGCGACATGAAACTGCGGGCTCTTGGATGCTTTCCACTGCGCCAGGTAGGCGGTGGGGATCCCGGACACGTCGATCTGGCCGGCCTGGTACGTCTTGTAGCCGATATCAGCGGTGGAGATCGCGGGCTGCACCACCCGGATGTGCGGTTTGGGACCGTAGTAGTACTTATTCGGAACCAGGGTGTACGACGGGGTTCGGCCGCTGGGGTAGAACGCCGAGCCGTAGCAGACGTAGGTGAAAGGACCGGCGCCGGCGCGGTTACCCGGGCAGTTCGAAGTCAGGAAGTTGCCGGCGGCGGCACGCGTCTGACCACGCATGATGGCGGGATCGAGCGGGTCCGAGGTGGGGTACGTGAACTCCTTGAGGAAGAACGCGTACGGCTTGGTGATGGTGATCTGCAGGATGCGCTTGCCGAGCACCTTGAGACCAGAGACACCGCCGGCCTTGCCCGCGTTGAACTCCGTCGCGCCCTTGATGGCGCCGAGGTAGGTCGTTGCCACCGGAGAGGCGGTCTCTTTGGCCAGGGCAGCCTTGATGGCGAAGACCACGTCGGCGGCGGTCACGTAATGACCCGTGGCGTACCGAGCGTTCGGTCGGATGTAAAAGGTGTAGACCTTGCGGTTCGGGCTGACCGTGTACCGGGAGGCCAGACCGCGGTGGACCTTGTCGTCCACGCCGATATAGACCAGGTTAGAGTTGGTCATGGCGATCTCGTCGGCCGCTTCGGCCGAGGTGACGATCGCCGGTTCGAGGGTGGTGGCGAGCTTGCCGTTGGAACCAACGAAGTAGTCCAGGCGCAGTGTCTTCATGGCGGCATGGGCGTGGGAATGAACCGGGTTCGCCTGGATGCGCGCTTCGCTGCTCAGGAACAGCACGCCGGCAAAGGCGGCTGCCAGGCCGACGCGCAAGAACTTGTTCGAGCCTTTTCTCAACATTCTTCTCCTCCGAAAGGGAAAGGGTCTATGGGATACCTTGGACACATACTGGAGCGATGCCGGCCCCCGCTGCCGGCGCTGATGGAGCCGAGCACTCCTTGCTCGGCACTCAAACACCTCGCTTCCTCCCTCGCTTTCTCCACATGTGTGGTCTGGATTGGATGCGGCGGACCCGAGATACGGTGTCGCGAGGCACAGCGTCAGCCCGCACCATCACGCGTGCCCGCATTCTGTTGAAAGCCGATGAGAGCGAGGATGGACCTGCTGAGAGCGATACGGTGATCGCCAGCACCCTTGATGTCGGCCGGCGCACGGTGGAACGGCTCCGCCAGCGCAGTGTGACCGAGGGCGTGGAGACCGCACTCCATGATCGCCCGCCGAGCGCGCACAAGCCCTGTACCCTCGATGGCGCCGACGAAGCACGGCTCACGGCGCTGGCCTGCAGCCAGCCGCCATCTGGCAAAGGACGATGGTCGCTCCGCTTACTGGCGGCTGAGTTCAGCAAGCGCGAGGATGGCACTCCGGTGTCCCATGAACTGGTGCGACGCACGCTAAAAAAAACATCCTCAAGCCCCATCTGAAGGAGCAGTGGTGTATTCCGCCCACACAGAATGCGGACTTCGTGGCCCAGATGGAAGATGTCCTCGATCTCTATGCCGAACCCTATGATCCCGCTCGTCCGGTCATCTGCCTGGATGAGCTGCCCAAACAGGTCCTGGCCGAGGTGCGTGAGCCCTTGCCGGTCCGTCCCGGGACGCCGGCTCGCGAAGACTATGCGTACGAGCGGAACGGCGTCAAGAACGTGTTCCTGTGGTGCGATCCACTGCGTGGCACCCGACACATCGAGGTGACCGACCGCCGGACGATGCGCGATTGGGCCCACTGTGTCAAAGACCTGGTCGATGGTCCGTATGCCGAGGCGACGGTGATTCGGCTGGTGAGCGACAACCTGAACACTCACCGGCTGGCCTCGCTCTACTGTGCCTTCCCGCCGGATGAGGCGCGGCGGATCGCCCGCAAACTGGAACTGCACCACACACCGAAGCATGGGAGTTGGCTGAATGCCGCGGAAATCGAACTGGCCGTCCTGAGCACCCAATGCTTGGACCGGCGTATTCCGGATATCGAGACGCTGCGAGCCGAGACGGCTGCCTGGGAAGCCGAACGCAACGAGCGGTGTGTGACCGTGGACTGGCACTTCACCACCGACAACGCCCGTCATAAGCTCAAGCACCTCTACCCGTCATACTCATCGTGACACTCCACTAGTCCACTGTAAAAAATATGGCACGCTCTCCACGCGGTGCCGCAACGTGCCTTGGTAGTATCAACGAGTGGGTGTCTATAAACGTAACCGGATAGACACCCGGGGAGCCGGAGCAGCACCACTGTGTTCGTCAGTATAACCTTTCTGACATTTTCAAGGTAGTGGGTGATCCAGTGCTTCCTTTATAGAGGACCAGCCATCCACGTTCGCCCCGAATCCTCCGAAGGTTGCGCTCACCTTTCGGTTGTTATCAACCGATCGTTCCAGTTACAGATCGATCCGCAGCGTCGCATAGGGACCGAGATCGAGCACGACCTCTCCTTGCTGAATTACGGCCTTCTCTCGTCCCCGCCGGAAGCTCTCCGGCTCCAGGACAGCGCCCCTGACGGTTTGAAGATCCAGCCGGCGGATGGAGGCCGACGACCCCGGCAGCGAACGGCAGATGATGCTCTGGGGGCCGGCGGCGAGATTCGCCACGAGGAGATGAAGTGAAGAGCTGGTCTGGACCGCCAGCGCGGCAACTATCAGCGGGTGATCGGTGGAGCAGTTCACAAGCCGGCCATCGCGCCACTCAGCCACGTCGGCAAAGACATGATAGAGCGGAAAAACCATGCCGGGCACCGAGGGGAAAAGCTCCGGCAGCGGAGAGCCGCCCGCACGCTCCATGAGCCCTCTCCAGCCGGTGGTCTCGTAGTAGGTCAGGGATGATGCTCCAGTGCACGCCAGAGACGCAATGCTTCCCACCGTCCAGGCGGCGCCCAGCAGAGACATTTGTCGGGGATCGACGGAGGCAGGAAGTGCCTCAAGCGCGCTCTCTTCCGGCCCGCCTACCGGGTTGAGCTGAGGCTTGAGTGTGATGGGGCTGACCACGATCGGCCGGCCGGCCGAGAATGAGCGCGCCGTTCGCACCGTCTCGGCCTGCGCGAGCACGTTCTCGGTCACCGATCGGTCGTCGCCGGCGTGGACCTGCGGATTTATGGGGTACACCACTCCATCCATCACCTCGACGGCGGGACGCGTTCGATTGAGCTCGCAGAAGTTCAGGGTTGTCCCGCCCACCAGCGGAGCTCCTATCTCCCCTAGCCTGAATTATTCATTGACATCTGCTTGAAGAAGCACAAGGCACCGATCTGGTATGGGTGGACTATCAATCCCCGCCCTCCCACAGGCGCCTTGTGTCCCAGTCTGCCACACCCACGATCTCCTGTTTCTCCCCGCATGCGCTGCTGATCGAAGCGCGCTTTGACGGCCCCCAACTCACCTCGGATGGCGGCCTCGTCTGGCTGGCCGAAGCTGATGCCGTCCTTGGACTGCGTGCCTCCCTCACCGCCCACCTGCCCGACTGGCGAACCGGCTCCGTCCGTCATTCCCTGGAAACCCTCGTCCGGCAACGGATCTTCCAGATCGCCTGTGGTTACGAGGACCAGGACGATGCCGATACCTTGCGCTCCGATCCCTTGCTCAAGTTGGTCTGTGGCCGTCTGTCCGGTGATCCCGATCTGGCTAGTCAGCCCACCCTCTCCCGCTTCGAGAATGCGGTCGATTCCAAGACCTGTTACCGGTTCGCCCGTGCCCTCTTCGACGTCTACCTCGCCCAGCGCGAACAGCCAGCGCGTCCCACCCACATCCTCATCGACGCCGATAGCACCGACGATCCGACCTATGGCGACCAGGAAGGCAGTGCCTATCATGGCTATTGCGAACAGCATATCCGTGGGTCGCGCGGAGCGCGGGGACCCGCTGAGGATATCATCCGCTGCTGCTCTTCGACGGTGAGACCGATCAGCTCATTGCGGCCATCCTGCGTCCGGGAACCGCGCATGCCAGTCACGGCATCGTCGGCATCCTCAAGCGGGCGGTCCGGGCAATGCAGGCACGATGGCCCGGGGTGACGATTGAGTTCCGCAGTGACTCCGGCTTTGCCATCCCGGCACTGTACGACTATTTGGAGGAGCAGGGTATCGGCTACACCATTGGTCTGGCGACCAATAGCCGGCTGGAAGCCCTCCCCGCACCCCAACTGGAAAAGGCCAGCAAGCAGCAGGTCGAGACCGGCGAGAAGGTGCGATTACTGGGCGAGACACAGTACGCAGCCGGCACCTGGGAGCATGAGCGCCGGGTGATCATTAAGACCGAAATCCTGGCCAAGGGTCCCACTATCCGCTTTGTGGTCACGACCCGCGACGACGAGCCTGATGCCCTCTACAACTTCTACATCCAGCGGGGTGGTGGTCCCGAGCTCTGGATCAAGGACCTCAAGGATGCCTGCTTCGCCGATCGGTTGAGCGATCATACGTTCTGGGCCAATCAGTTCCGGCTCCTCCTTTATGCCGCCGCCTATTGGTTGCTCGACACGATCCGACGTTGACTCTGCTCGCGCCGCATGGCCCGCATGCAGGTCGATACCTTGCGCCTCCGGCTACTCAACGTCGGTGGCTGGGTCCGCCAGAAAGTCCAGGGCATCCGGCTGCACCTGGCCAGCAGCCATCCCGGCGCCCCCCTCTGGCACCTCCTCGCCTCTCGCCCTAATCGTCAATGAATAATTCAGGCTGGGCGATCTCATCTGCCCGATTATGAACTCGCCGGTGCAGATCGAGATCAAGGAGAAATCCCGGGAATGGCGGCCCGATTTACCGCCGCGCGAGAAGCATCGAGACCATGGCCCGACGTTCGACCAAGATCAGCACCGAGGGTAAGCCCTGGGCCCGCTACCTGCGCCTGTCCAAGGCGGAGGCCGAAGAGGTGAAGGGCCTCACCAAGGAGCAGCGGCTGG
>JAABUJ010002751.1_pt1 | contig 20922 bp, 20 predicted proteins | sample 5559131 | NCBI WGS metagenome assembly JAABUJ01 (sample SAMN10711875, study PRJNA513366) | rock metagenome | isolation source: Antarctica rocks | place: Antarctica: Victoria Land, Mt New Zealand nord | collected 2016-01-07 | reverse complement strand
CGCCGTCCGCGTCGCCCCGACGCTCACCCGGGCCTTTGAGGCAGGACCGGAGGGCCTGGAGTACCTCGCCGTCGGCCCCCGCCACAGAGGCGACGGAGACATCACGCCGGGCTGGTGGGGCTAGCTGGCTGTCGCGCCAGGACGCCTCCATCGTCACAACGTCGGCACTTCGTGGCCAGGAACGCCTCAACCAAGTCGCCGCCGCAATCCAAGAGCTATTCGCGGGACCATCTGCGACCGGACGGAACGCCTGAACCAGCCAGCCATTCCATCGTCGTCCCGCGCCAGGAAGCATCCCGGTGGCTTCGCGATCGCGTCTCGATGACGGATCGGCTATCGGGGCTTCCCGGAAGGTGCGGCGCAAGCCGGCGCATCGGGCGTGGCGGCAGGTAGCGTCAGGTACGCCATGCAGCCAGTGGTGCGGAAGCTCGGCGGGTGGCCGAGCAGGCGATGGAGCTCCTCGGCGGTTCTCGGCCGCGCGACCTCACCGGCCCGGTGCAGGAGCTCGAGGTAGCGCCGGCCCCGGCGCGTCTGGGCGACGAGGCCCGCAAGGTGCAGCTCTCCGTCTGGCGCCAGCTGCACGCGCAACGCGTTTACGAGCACGGGTAGGTTCTCGAACAGGTGGGTGAGTCCCAGCCCGAGGATGGTGCTGAACCCGTGCGCTGGGAACGGCAGCGCGAACAGGTCGGCCTGCACGAGGCGGATGTGCGCGGGGAATTCGAGCTCGCCGTCATCGCGCGCGGCGGCGATGCGGTGCGCCGCCCGCTCGAGCATCGCCTGGGATAGGTCCACCAGCACCGTCGGACGGGGCGAGCGGGCGTGCAGTTCTGCGGTCGCTGCCGCCGATCCGGCTGCCGCCTCCAGCAGCGGCCCGTCGGCCGAGGCGATCGCCTCGGCCGCGAACTGGGCGTATTCGTAGGGTGTCGTACTCCACGCCAGCCGGTTATACGTCCGCGAGCGGACCAAACGGTCATAGACGGCGGCTCGCCGGTCATACGGCGCGCCGGCGTCCTCCAGCTCACTCTTGATTCTCCACATGGAGAAACGGTAACACGTATCCTTCTCCATATGGAGAAAGAATCTCGGAAGCGGTTGATGGACGCGGCGCTGGAGCTGCTCGGCCGATCCGGGGCCGGCAGCCTGACGGTGCGCGCGACCGAGGACGGGGCCGGCTTGCCCCACGGCTCGGTGCGCCACCACTTCGGGGATCGAGCGGGAATGGTCACCGCGCTGTTTGACCATCTCGCCGAGCGCGAGGGCGAACAGGTTGGGGGCGCCACCCTGACCGCATTGGAGCATTGGCTGGGACCAGGGCGGGCTCTGACCCTGGCGCGCTACGAGCTGTTCCTAATGGCCGCGCGCGACCCCACGCTTCGCCCGCCGCTGATCCGCGCCCGAGAGCGATTTATCACCGCTGCCGCAGAACGCGTCGGCGCGACAGCAGCGCCCGCGCTCGTCGCCGCGCTCGACGGACTCCTGCTCGACGAGCTGGTGCGCGGCGGACATGACCCCAACCGGCTACGCGCAGCGGTAGCGCAGATAAGCGGCGAGCCGGCGCCGCAGTCAACATTCGCGCTCTGAGGTGATGCTCAGCTGGCGAGCTCTCTGAGCGGCTTCGTCAACCGGTCGGCCAGTCGGGGATCGGTTCGTTCGGTCTCGACGAGCAGCGCTTGGGTGATCGCTGCGTAGGCGCGCTTGAGCTCTGGGATGTCGAGCGAGCGGACGAGCGCGGGGGCGACGGCCACGGTCACCTCCGGCGGAAGGCTGTCCATCCCGCGGCCTTGGACCGCGGGCACCCCGTGGCGCAGGCACGCCAGGGCGAGCACCTGGTCTCGCATGGCGCTGATCATGTACTCCGCCTGCCATACCCGCCCGCGCGCGATGCTCGAGCGGGCATGCAGCGCATACAGCCAGCCCATGCCGACCAGCTCGACGGGGCTGGGCCCAGCCGCGGTGAGCGACTTGCCGGCGGTTCCGAACAGCAAGCGAAAGTTCGGCCCGATCGCGCCGAACTTCGCCTGTGCCCAGAACGAGACATCGACCTGCAGCGTGCTGGAGAGCAGGAACACGCGATAGACCGTCTCGCCGCGGGTCACATCCATGTGATGCACGGCAGCATGCTCGCTGTACATCCGATCGGTCCAGTCAGCGATCGCCGGCGTGCGGTCCGCATCGCAGGCGAGACACAACGCGACATCTATGTCCGACCAGCGATCCTCGCGACCGCGCGCAGAGGACCCGAGCAGCGCGGCGGCGCTGATGCGAACATCCGCTCGGGCGACCGAGACGAGCTCGTCGCGTAGCCGCTCGCGATCCTCTGCGGTGAACACGGTGCAGAAACTAGGGAAGCGGTCGGTGCCGACCGGCAGCTCAGATGGTCAGCACGACCGGCGCGCTGTCGCGCACGACCACGGTGTGCTCGGCGTGCGCTGATCGCGCGCCGTCGCTGGTGCGCACGGTCCAGCCGTCGCTCGTGCCGCGTACCGCGCCGCTGCCCGCTGAGATGATCGGCTCGATCGTCAAGACCAGGCCGTCAGTCAACGGCTGGGAGAGGTGCGCGCGATAGTGATTGGGGACCTGCGGCAACTCATGGATGCGTCGGCCGATTCCGTGCCCCATAAGCTCGGAGCACACCGCGAGCTCATCGGCCACGACCGTCCCCTCAACAGCGGCTCCGATGGCGTTCAGGGGCGCCCCGACGCGGGCTGCTCGCATCCCCGCCGCCAGTGCCCGCTCCGCGGTCGCCACCAGCCGACGGTCGCCCGGACGGCAGCTGCCAACGGGCACCGTGACACACGCGTCGGCGTAGAAGCCGTCAAGCTCGGCGGTCACGTCGAGCTTAACCAGGTCCCCCTCGCGTAGGCGGCGGGGACCCGGGATGCCATGGACGGCCTCGTCGTTGACGCTGATGCAAGTGACGCCGGGAAACCCGTAGTCGACCTGAGGTCCTGAGCGCGCACCAGCCCGCCGGAAGATGCGCCCCGCGACCGCATCAAGTTCGCCCGTCCTCACGCCCGGCTGGACCGCACGCCTCATCATCCGCAGCGCCTCGGCCACTACGCGCCCCGCCGCCCGCAGCGCGGCAAGCTTCTCGACAGTCTCGACAGACATGAACTCAGCGTACGCGAGGCCCGAACGCGCTACCACATCGTTCCGGCTGAGGAACGCTATCCGGGGCATCGAGCTAGAAGCAAGAAAACACGTAAGCGTTCAGTTGGTGGGGGGACATAACGGGCTGGCGGCGAATCCCGTGGTGTGGAGCGGGTCGATGCGGAGGCGGTCTTCGAGCAGGGCCGTGAGGTCGTGGTCGCGGTGCTGTTGCGGATGGATGAGCAGATCCGTGTGCTGAGCGAGCGCGTGGCCAGGCAGGAGGAACGCATCGCGCAGCTTGAGCGCCAGGCCAAGCGCTCGTCGCGCAATTCGTCGCAGCCGCCGAGCCAGGATCCGCCGAGCGCGCCGTCGCGGAGCAAGGGTCCGTCGGGTCGGCGGGCGGGCGGGCAGCCCGGGCATGAGGGCAAGGGACGGCCATTGCTGCCGGCGTGGGTGGTCGATGAGGTCGTCGAGCACTGGCCGTCGGCGTGTGGCTGCGGACACGTCTTCTGCGACGTGGAGCGCGTCGCGGTCGGCGACCCCGCGCGCCACCAGGTCGAGGAGCTTCCGGTGATGTCTGTCCGGATCGTCGAGCATCGCCGCCAGCGCGTGGCCTGCCCAGCGTGCGGCAGCCGCCAGACTGCCCCGCTGCCGGCCGAGGTCGCCGCCAGCGCGTTCGGTCCCCGGTTGCAGGCGGCGGTCGTCACGCTGGCGGTGCGCAATCGCATCTCGCGGCGCGACACCGTCGAGCTATGCGAGCAGCTCTTCAGCTGCCGGATCAGCACCGGCACGGTCGACGCGATCCTGCAGCGCGCCGCCGACGCGTTGGCTGAGCCGTGCGCGGACCTGCTTGACCGGGTGCGCGACGCGCCGGCGGTCAACATGGATGAGACCGGCTGGCGGCTGCGCGGCGAGCAGCGTGCATTGTGGGGCGCGTTCACCGACCGGCACGCGATCCTCCGTGTCGAGCCCGACCGTCATGAGGACCGCGCCAAGGACCTGTTGGCCGACAGCACCGCGATCGTCACGTCAGACCGCTGGCCGTGCTCGCCGAGCTGCTTGTCGGCGCCGCGGCCCTCGGCATGAAAGGCGAAGTCGCGCTGCAGGTGCGACCAGCAGACCTGTCGTCGCCGGACGGGCAGGCGCCGCACACCCCGGGGTGCAGCCCACCAACAACCACGCCGAACGCGCGCTACGCGGCGCGGTCATCTACCGCAAGCTCAGCCTCGGCAGCCAGTCCGCCGACGGCGAACGGCGCATCGCCCGGCTGCTCTCGGCCCACACCACCTGCCGCCTCCAACGCCGCAGCCTGCACGCCTACCTCATCGACCTCATCCGCGCACACGCCCGCGGCGACCCAACACCCCTGCTGGCCTGATCACCCAGCAAGGCACTGAACGCTTACGAAAACACGGCGATATGCAGGACTTTCTGAAGATGGCGAGACCCGGACTCGAACCGGGCACGGATCGTGCAGATGCGTCCGCTTGCGTCCCCCGCGTCCCTCCCGTCCCCAGCGAGTGACTCACGGGACGCATAGGACAATGTGTCCGGTCCCACGGCTGGTACCACGAGGCCGTTTGTAGCGATACGAGGGTGCGCTCGAAATACCGCGGATATGACCCGCGGTGCGCGTTTCTCTCCCGCTAGGGTCAAACGGGTGACCGAGGAGCCCGACTGGCGTCAGTACGAGCGCCAGATCTTCGAGCGGCTCAACAGCATGGCCGGCGACGCCGAGGTCGAGTTTGATGTGGAGCTCCCAGGTCGGCTCAGCGGTGTCGGCCGTCGGCTGGACGCCGTTGTCCGCGGACAAGTAGGCCCAATCGGGCGGGTCGTTCTCGGCGTCGACTGCAAGTGCTTCTCGAAGCGCGTGGACGTCAAGGGCGTCGAGACGGTGATCGGATTGTTCGAGGACGTTGGCGTCGACATCGGCCTTCTGGTGACGACCGAAGGCTTTACCCCGGCGGCCGCCCGTCGCGCGGCGACAGCCCGCGGCATGCGTGTGGAGATCGTGCCGTATGAGGGACTGGCCGACTGGGAACCGGACTTCGCGTGGTGCCACGTTTGCACGGATCTAGCGTCGGAGGATTTTCCCGGTGGCGTCTTTCTGGTTCACTTCGATTCGGACCGCTCGTCAGGCGACGCCGGAGGGCTCAAGTCGGCCGGTCTGTGCGAGCGATGCCAGGCGATCCACGTTCGATGTGAGTGCGGCGCGGTCGGCGCGGCGACCGAGGAGGAGGAACGCGAGTGGCGTGACTGCGAAGGTGGGTGCGGCACGCAATGGCGCGTAAGGGTCGCGTACGACCACGACAGACTGCCGCTGACGTCGGATCCGCGTGCGCAGGTCGAGGTCAGGGCCGCGTAGTCGCCGCACATGATGCAACGGGGCGACACCCGGACTCCAACCCGGCACGGATCGTGTACATGCGTCCGCTTGCGTCCCTCCCGTCGTCCCCAGCCCAAGACTCATGGGACGCATGGGACGACAAGTCGGATGCCACTGGTACCACGAGGCCTTTCGTTGTGATACGAGGGTGTGCTCGAAATACCCCGGATGTGACACGAAGCGGACTGCAGGCGGTCTCATGGACCTACCGATCTACGTGCTCGTCGTGTCACCTCCGTATCACGTACGGACGGTAGTGCTGAGGAGTACTGCTTCTCGTCCTACCCAGCAGCGCCGCGCGAGGGGCTGGCGGCTCCCGGACGCGGGCCGAGCCATTCGATGCGCTCGAACGCGGCCTCGCGTTTGCCGCCCTGACCGCTTCGCGCAGGCTCTGTACGGGCGCGGGAGGATGCTCGCGCTGCTCTGCGCCGGACCGGTTTCCGGGATACCAATCCGATCGCTTCGGCGCATCCCCGCCCTGAGCGAACCGGTGCTCCCAATTCCCACTCGCCCGCCGTACCAGCACGACAGTGCCGTCATGCGCTCATCCACGGGATTCTCATCGCCTGCGGCACGAAGTGCGTGGCGGGTGAGCGATCGAGTTTGGGCTCCCGACTCCGTCGCTTCTCTTCAGCTCGCGACACCCAGCGACGTCCATTCCGCGGAGAGCGCGACGGCGAGCTCTCGGACCGAGCGCTTCCAGGTGTCGGGTGCGTCGTTCCAGGTGAACTCCCCGGCGGCGACGCGGGCGGCGCCGTCGGGATCCTCTTCGACGATGACGAGGCCTCGGGCTTCGGGCACGAGCCGGGAGAGGCCCTCGAGGTCGACGCGTGCCTGCTTGCTCGAGCGGGGCATTTTGTTGACCACGAGCGTCAGCGGCGGCCCGGCGGTGCTCAGGAGCTCGGCCGATTCGGCCACGAGGCTGGCGGTCGACGGGTTGGCGTCGGAGACGAGGATGATCTGGTCGGCGGTGGCTTGGGCGGCGCGGGCGGCGGGCTCCTGCAGGCCGGTCCCGCAGTCGAGCACGAGCAGGCCGACGAGGTCCTGCAGGCGCCCGATCACCCGGCGGTAGGCGTCCTCGTCCAGGCGAGCCATCCGCTCGGGGTCGGTGGGGGCGGGGAGGACCATGAGCCCGTCCGCGGCACGGCCGAGGTTGGCGTCGAGCTGGGTCACGGTGAGGTTGGGCTGGTCGAGGACGTCGAGCAGGTCATCGACGAAGACCTTGTGGTCGGGCGCGAGGGCGCGGCCGAGCGAGCCGTAGTCGGGGTTGGTGTCGACCGCGACGGTGCGGTCTCGCCGAACCCGGGCGAGGAGCGAGCCGAGGAGCGCGCTTATCGTGGTCTTGCCGACGCCGCCCTTGGGCGAGACGACTGCGACGGTGCTGCAGCGCACCAGGCGAGGAGCGGCGATCGCCGCTTCGAGTCGGTCGACGTAGTTTGTGCTCCGCCAGCTCCGCCGGGCGCGCTCGGGAGGCGAGCGGTGCTCGTCGCGGGTGACGACCTCGCGCTTGGAGGGCGCGTGGGGCTCAGGGGACTCGAGCAGGGGCGGCTCGGGCTCGTGGTCGAAGAACGCCTGGATCGCCAGTGAGAGTCGTGCGGGGCTCCGGAGCCGCTCGGGCAGCGCCTTCCTCGTGCGCTCCTGCGGCGTCCCGCTCGTCGGCTCGGTCCGGCGCGTGACCGCCGGGCTGGGTGGGGCCTTCGCGGCCGAGCGGACCTCGGTGAGCGTGAGCACGACGCCGTCGGTCACGCCGCACTCGGCGAGCGTGCGGTCGCCCGGCAGCGGCTGACGGCCGGCCGGGCCGACGGCCCACACAGGATCAGGGCCGTCGTGCTGCTCGGCCTCGACGGTCAACTCGACGAAGGTGGGCACGAGCTCGGAGATCGGCGTGTCGGTCGAGACGACGAGGTCGACGCGCTGATCGGGGCCGGCGACGGTCACCGCACAGGTGTTCATGAGCCTCCCGGGTTAGGTCCGGTCGAGAGCGGGGTGGCACCCTCGGCGGGGGCGCCGTTGGCGGCCTCCCCGTTCGCGCCGGGGCTTTTACCGGAGGCTATCGGCGCAGAGGAGACCGGTGGCTCGAGGAGCGCTGTCTGCACGAGCACCCCTCGCTCACCGGGACGGACGAGGTGGCCCCGGCCGGGCGGCTGGGAAGTTGCCCGTTGGGAGCCGAGCAGCGGGCCCTCCTGCGGGTCGCCTCCGAGCAGGAGCCCGGGCGGGCTCAGTTCCCGCAGGCGCTGGAAGAAGGGTTCATAGGCGCCACGCGCGCTGCCTCCGACCCGCCGGGCGAGCATCACGTGGAGGCCGACGTCGCGGCCGTGGGCGAGGAGATCGGTCAGGGGGCTCAGGGGGTTGCCTGTGGCGCCGACGACGAGGTCGTAGTCGTCGATGAGCAGGTAGATGTGCGGCCCGGCCCAGCGGCCGCCCGCGAGCAGCTCCTCGCGGCTGGCGTCCGGGCCTGGCATGCGTGCGGTGAGCAGGTCGTGAAGGCGCCCGACGGCCTCGGCGATCATCGGCGGGGTGGCGGCGTAGGCGTAGACGTGCGCTCCGTCGGCGAGGTCGATCAGCGAGCGTCGAATGTCCACGAGCAGGAGCTGGGCTTCTTCGGGACCGTGGCGCGCCACGATCCCCCTCGCGAGGAGGCGAAGGAACGAGCTCTTGCCCGTCTCTCCGTCGCCGAACACGAGGAAGTGCGGCTCTGCTCCGACGAGGTCGAGATGCACCGGCTCGAGGCGGAGCTCGTCGACCCCGACGGGGACGCCGGGCTCGCCTCCCTCGCCCGGCTCCGGCAGGGCCTCGAGTCCAAGGCGCGGCGGCAGGACACGCACCGGTGGCGCGGCGAGGCCGTCCGCATGGCCGGCCACCTCGGCCACGAGCTCGCCGATGGCGAGGGCCAGGCCCTCGGTCTCCGCGTGCCCATCGATCCGCGGCAGCGCGGCCTGGAAGGTGAGCGCGGCTCCCGTGAGCCCGCGACCGGGGATGTCGTCGGGGAGCGACTTGGCCGCCGAGCGCGAGACGTCGGAGTCGATGGGGTCGTTCAGGCGCAGCTCGAGACGGCCGCCGAGCGTATCGAGGAGGGCGGGCCGGATCTCCGCCCACCCTCCCGCGGCGACGACGACGTGCACCCCGTAGTTGAGCCCCGCGGTGGCCAGTCCCTCGACCTCGCGATCGAGTTCCTCCCACTCACGCTTGAAGGTCGCCCACCCGTCGATGACGAGGAAGATGTCGGCGCATCCCGGTGGGGCAGGCTCGCCGTTCGCCCGGCGAGCGCGCAGATCCGCCATCGACTCGATCTCGTGCTCGCGGAAGAGAATGTCGCGCTCCTCGATCTCGGCCTGGAGCTGGCGCACCGTCCGGCGCACCGCCTCCTGGTCGCGCTTGCCGACCACTCCGCCGAGATGGGGAAGGCCTTCTAGCCCTCGCAGCAGCCCGCCGCCCAGATCGACACAGTAGAACTGGACCTCGGCCGGACTGTGGCTCCACGCGAACGACGCGAGCAAGGTCCGCAGCAGCGTGCTCTTGCCCGATTGCGGCGAGCCAACGACCGCGAGGTGCCCGGCGCTCGCCGCGAAGTCGAGGCGCAGCGGCTCGGTGCGCTGTTCGAGCGGAAGATCGAGCGTCCCCAGGTTCACCCGCAGATCGCTTCGCGCGTCACGCTCGCGCGGCTCGGAGAACCACCAGGGCGGCCCCTCGAGCACCGCGTCGAGCGACTGGACCGCGGGGAGCGGCGCCACCCACACCTGGTGCACCGAGGCACCCTCGTCGTGCTCTTCGACCAGACGGTCGACCAGCACCTGAAGATCGGTCACCGGCGCCCGGACCTCTCCGATCTCCGGCTCGCTGTCGCGCGGGCGCGCGACACCTACCGGGCCGGTCGCGGAGAAGGCCACGACCTCGACCGCGGGCCGGGTCTCCACCTGTGGTTCGCGGTGCGGGGTGGAGACGAGCGCCGCCTTGAACTGGGTGTAGGTGCTCGTGTCGACCTTGAGATAGCCGAGGCCCGGGAGCGGAGGGAGCAGGTAGGCGTCGGGCGTGCCGAGCACGACCTTTGACTCGGTCGTGGAGTAGGTGCGCAGGCAGATCCGGTAGCGCAGATGGCTCTCGAGCCCCCGCAGGCGACCCTCGTCCAAGCGCTGTGAGGAGAAGAGGATGTGGATGCCGAGGCTGCGCCCCACCTGCCCGAGGCCTACGAAGAGATCGATGAAGTCCGGGCGCGCGGCCAGCAGTTCGGCGAACTCGTCGACGATGACCAGGAGGTAGGGCATCGGCGCCAGGCTGGGGTCGGCCTCGCGGCGGGCGCGGTAGGTAGTGCAGTCGTCGAGGTTGCCGGCCTCGCGGAGCATCGTCTGGCGGCGCTCGCGCTCACCGATGAGCGCCTCCCGCATGCGGTCCACGAGCGAGAAGTCGCGCTGAAGGTTGGTGATCAGTCCCGCGGTGTGGGGCAGCCGGGCGAGCTCCGCGAAGGCCGCCCCTCCCTTGTAGTCCACGAGCACGAAGGAGACCGTCTCCGGCTCATGGCTCAGCGCGAGGCTTGTCACGAGCGTGCGCAGGAGCTCGCTCTTGCCCGAGCCCGTCGCCCCGATCAGGAGCCCGTGCGGGCCCATGCCCTCCTCGGCGGACTGCTTCAGGTCGAGCTCGAGCAGCTCGCCGTCCTCCTGCACACCGAGGGGAACGCGAAGCTCCTCCGAGCGCCGCCGCGGACGCTGGGCCTCGGCTACCTCGAGCGCATCGGCCGAGGGCACGCCGACCAGGTCGAGCAGGCGGATATTCTCGGCCAGGCCACGCCGGCCCTCGCCGCGATCCTCGAGTCGAAGCGGCGTAAGCGCCCGCGCGAGGGCCTCGCTGGTGCCGACGTCGAGCGCGTCGGGCCAGATATCCGGCCGGCGCGGAGCGTCAGGGCCCGTGCGCTCGAAGGAGAAGGTGCCACGCGGGGGGGCCCACAGCCGGGCGTCCACGTGCGAGGGCTCCTGCTCGATCTCATCGACCAGCAGCACGACGAGGGCCTTAAGCTCCGGGCCGCGCGCGAGGAGCTCGCGGAAGAGCGGCACCGCGTTGGCCGCATGCTCAGGGTGATAGCCGTCGAGCACGACCACAAGCTGGGGCGCGACGAGCGACACCCTCCCCGCCAGATCGGACTCCTGCATGCGCCGCAACTGCTCGAGGCGCGGCTGCACCTCCACCTCCAGCATTCCCGCGAGATCCTCAACCGTTCGGGCGAGGAGGAGGGCGGGGAGCGGCGGTCCGGCGGGATCCACCGGCGCGTTGCGATCGCCTCGCTGGTGGGGCAGCCACTTCCCCCACTCCCACTCGGCGGCGTCCTCCGCGTCGAAGCAGGTCAGAGCCCGCAGATCGTGGGGCGCGCGGAAGACGGCGAGCTGGCTCAACAGCGCGCGCGTCCACGGCCGCGCGCGCGAGCGATCACCGGTCACGGCGAGGATCCCGATCCCGGCGAGGTCGACGGTCACCGGCTGCTGGCGCAGATTGACGCGGCGCTCGAGAAGCCGCTGCGCGTCGTGCAGGGGTGTCGACTGGTACTCCGTCAAAGGGTTGTGGCCCAGGTCGAGCTCGACGGGCTGGTCGAGCTTCACCGTGCCGCGCCCGAGGCGCACGTGGAGGAAGTCCGCGTCGCCCGGCCGGCGCTCCCACAGGTTGCGACGCTTGAGGACGAGGGTCCACAGGCGCCCCGGGTCGGGAAACAGCCGCGCGAGCGCCTCGCGCTGGCGCTCGCCGGCGACACCGAGGGCGCGCTCCTGCTCGCGGAGGTACTTGCCGTAGCGGCGGGCGTCGGCGGCCGCCTTCTTGCGCACCCCGCGCTTCTGGGACCACCGCAGCGCGACCGAGAAGACCAGCATGAGAAGAACCATCGCCACGGCGATGTAGAGGAAGGTGCGGTTGTGGTAGATGAGCGCGAAGCCGAGCAGCCCCACGCTGCCCACCACGGGGAACAGCGTCTGGATCAGCGAATGCTGGGCTGAGGGCGGCTCGACCGGAGGCGCGGCCAAGCGCACCGGCTCCTTGGGCACCGGAGGGGGAAAGGAGCGCGGGGGACGGTGGAAGGTCGAGGGCTGCGGCATGGACCAGACAGGCTACGGGCGGGAGCGCGGCTCGCCAAGCCGGCACCGCGATGCATGGTTAGCCCGGCACCGGGGTAAGCACACGAGCGCACATTGTCGATGGTGAAGGGGAGGATCGGGATGGCCCATATTCTCGTTACACCCGAGCAGTTGCATTCTGTGGCCGGGCAGCTCAATGCGGGGGCGAGCAACATCGAATCAACGCTCTCTCAGCTCGCCTCGCAGGTCGCGCCGCTTCAGTCGGAGTGGCAGGGCGTCGCCCAGGCGCGCTTCCACGAGCTGTGGGCGGAGTGGCAGCGCTCCTCGCAGGGGATCCAGCACGCCTTGCACGGAATCTCCCAGCTCACCCAGCAGGCCGCGGCGAACTACGGCGACACCGAGTCGGCGATCGCCTCCTCGTTCAATCGGTAGCTATCCGCGCCAGCAGCGTCCCTTCCGCTACTGACCAAGGAGGAGAGCGATGCCGAGGATCGAGGTCACTCCCGCGGCTCTTCGGGGCGCTGGAAGTCGTGCCACGGCGGTCGGTGACGAGCTGCGCGGCCTGGCCGGGCAGGTCGGCCCCGGGCTCGATGCCGCGGGAGGTGCGCCTCCGGACACGGCGGCGGCGCTTCCGGGGTTCGGTGCGGCGGTGCAGGCCGCGGTGGCGATGGCGGGGCAATCGGTGATCAGCCTGGGGGGCAGCGTCGATGCCGCGGCGGGCTGCTACGAGCAGACCGACCAATCCGCGATGCCCGTCGCGGGCCCGGGACTCGGTGCCGGTGGTCCCTTCGCGGCGGCGGGTCCCGGGGCGTGGCCGTGAGCGCCCCGGCCGACCTGGAGGGCCTGCCCTGGCCGCCGGGCGAACCCGGGCCCCTGCACGCGGCCGCCCAGCGAGCGGGCGCGCTTTCGGGGCAGTTGGAGGCTCACGGGCGGGCGCTGGTCGGTGCCGCGAGTCATCCCGCGGGTTGGTCGGGAGTCGCCGAGTCGGCCTTCGACGGAGCGGTAACCCTCAACGCTTCGGCGATCGGGGTCAACGGAGAGGCGTTGCGCACGGCCGCCACCTCGCTGGACAACCTCTCACAGGTCATCCAGCAGGCACAGCAGACCGTTCGCCTCGCGGCCGCGAAGCTCCACGAGGCCCGTGTCCTGGCTCAGCGGGCGCGGGCCCAAGCTACGGTGGCGCAGGCCGACGCTCAGGGCGCACGGGCCCAGGCGAACAGCAGTCCCGCGAGCCTCATCAGCTTCGGGACCGACCCTTTGAGCCAGGCTGCCGACCACGCGGAGGCCGCGGCGGGTGCCGCCGAGAGACGGGCCCAGGCGGCCGAGGCCGAGGCCCAGCACGTCGAGCAGTGGGCCAAGCGCCAAGCGCATGATGCCGTCGAGTCCGTTCGGACCGCGGACCGCGCGGCCGCCGGGGCCCTGCGCGACGCGGGTGGCGCCGTCGTCGCAGCCGCCAACGCGGGCGGGGGCGCGTTCGCCGCCGGCGCGCACGGGGCGGCGAACGGGCTGAGCGCCCTCGGCGGCCTGCTCTCCGGGGGCCTGCGCTTCGTCACCGGGGGTCACGGCGCGACTCCGAACCTCCTGAAGCTGGGGACGGACGCGCTCGGTGTCAAGTCCATGGCCGCCTGGCTGCGGAGCGTCGGTGCGCCCGCCGGTGTCAGCAAGTGGAGCAGCTGGTACCAGGATGTCACGCGGTTGGATGGCTGGACTCATGACACGAGTCTCCTGCCCACCTTCAACAACGGCGCCATCGGGACCAGGGCCGCGGGCTTGCTCGCGCAGGCTCCGGGCAAGCTGGGCGATGCCGGCACGTGGCTGGGCGACGCCAGCAAGGCGACGCCGTTCTTCCGGGGACTGGGCGTGGTCGGCAGCGCGGTGAGCTTGGGCTTCGACGGGACGCAGCTGGTGCGTGACGGCAACCCGATCCGGCAGCTTCAGGACCATCCGGCGACCTACGCCAACCACCTGGCCAAAACGGCGTTCGACGGCTCCACGCTGGCCTTTATGGTCGCGCCCAATCCCGTGACCGGAGGGGCGGTCATCGTGAGTGGCGCAGCTTGGGCTGGGACGGAGATCTACATTCACCGCAAGCAGATCGGGCACGCGATCGAGACGGGCGCCAAGGACGTCTGGCACGGCGCTCAATGGCTCGGCAACCAGGAGATCCAGGGCGCCCAGACCGCCTACCACGCCGTGGGGCAGGTGTGGGACCAGGGCAGCCACGCCGTCGAGCACACCGTCAACCAAGGCCTGCACGTCGCCGACGGTGCCCTTCACACGGTGGAGCACGGCGCGACCAACCTGGCGAACGGCGCGGTGGGCGATGGCAAGAAGCTCCTCACGGGCATTGGCGATGCCCTCGGCCTCTAGCCTCGGGAAACGGTGGCTCTTCTCGATCCCGCTCGCGCCCGAGTCCGACTTGCCTCGGATGAGCTCGCGGTCGCCACGGTGCTGCTCACCCAGCCCGACCACGAGCTCCTGCAGACCCCCGACGCCCAGCAAGTACTCGAGGAGCTCGAGCGAGTCGGGGCGCTGGCCGACGGACAGCTCGTCGGCTACGTCGCCGAGCTCGTCGGGATCGTAGCCGCTCCCAAGCTGCGGATCCTCCTCGAGACCTTCCGCGCAGAGCAGCCCGTCGTCCACCAGATCTGGGCGACCGAGCGCCACGCCGTCGTCGGCGTCTCCGAGCCGGAGGACATCCTTGAGCTCGCGCCGGTGGAGCCCGCCCTTCTGTACTGGGAGATCGCGCGACTGGTCGGTCTGGGGGCTCGGCCGCCGGTCGTCGTGGAGCGTAGCTTCGCCATGCCCAACGCGACGCTCGAGGGTGTGTTTCGCCAACTCGCGGGCGGGGAGGCGGCAGAGGCCGACGCGACCCTTCAGCGGGAGACGGCGCTTTCTGCCGAGGAGCGCCAGGCCTTCTTGGTTCTCCTGCTCAACCGGCGGATCTCGTGGCGGGCAAGCTCGGTGTGGACCTCCGGGCGCGGACGCGAGACGCGGACGATGACGGTGGTCGACGGCGGTGAGGCGGGACTATGGCTCTCCCGCGTGGAGGGCGATCTCGGCGAGAACCCGACGATCGCCCTGGAGCCGTCCCGTCCCAGCGTGGCGTGGCGGGGGCTGATCGAGCTTCTCCCCGATTCGGCGGCGATCTTGGCGAGTACGACACCCGTTGGCTGAGGACCGTTCGTTCTCCTCGCTTCACGGGGCGCGTCCCCCCGAGGGGTTGCCGGGGGCGCCTAATCGAAAGGGGGTGGCCTATACGGGTCCGTTCGGGCCGGCCTTCGGTTGGCACGCCGACTCCTACCGCACCGAGCTGATCGGCGTGGCCTTCGGCTCGGCGAGCGTGGGGTGGGGAGCCTCGGGCGTTCGGGGCTCACGCCGCAAGGCGTTGCGCGCCGGCATGGCGGGAGAAATCGCCGGGCGTCCGGTGCGCATCAGCCGAAGACGGGCGGGGTGGTCGCGCGAAGCGCGCGCGCTGCGCATCGACTTCGAGGATCGCGTCTACTCCTATCGGCTGCGCAAGTGGACGCAGCACTGGCTTGACCGCGGCGACGAGGTCGGGGTGATCCGTCGTAGAGCCGTGGAGGGCGAAGTGCTCGAGGGCGCCGACGCGTGGGACGTCGCGATCTTCGCCCTCCTGCAAGCCAGCGGCCTGGAGCGCGAGGTCGAGTTCCGCCCCTTGCTGTTCCTGTTCCTGTGAGGGTTCCTGCGCGCCGGCGCGAGACGCCCGGGGGAGGCCGCACGGGTCCGCCGGCACCCGCACCTCGGCGCCGGACGTTGACGGGGTCGGGCCAGCTGGGGCTGACAGTGGCGGTCATGGGTGGCGCGTTGGCCGTGATCTGTGCGGTCGGATACGTGCTGCTCAAGCCCGCCCAGGATCGCGTGGCTCACGGCGGCGCGGCCAGTGCGGTGGTGCGCACGGTCACCTGCCAGAAGGGGGAATGCGATGCGACGGTTGCGTTCCGGGTCGGCAGCTCGCCGTACATGGCTCGCTTCTCGCTGATTCAGGGGACGCATCTGCGCGAGGGCCAGACGGTGAGGGTGCGCTACGACCGTTCCGATCCGCACCGTGCCAAGGTGCCCGGCGTCTCGGAGTCGGGCCCGGGGTGGTTGCTCTTCCTCGCGCTGCTCCTCGGCGCGCTGGCGATCGCCGGGGCGGTGATGGCGCTCCGCGGCCGTCACGCCGCGGCTACCGAACTCCCGCGGGCGCGCGAGGAGCCGGTGCTCTACCGCGAGGGGGGACGGCGCTGGCCGCTGCCCGCGTTCCTGCTCGCCGTCGCGGCCGTCTTCTTTGCCCTGCGGCTCTCGGGCGACGCGGACCACGCCTACGGGGCGCTCGTCTTCGCCGCCATCCTGCTGCTCTTCGTGGTAGGTCCGCTGACCGTGGGCGCATGGCTCTACTCGCGGGTCCTCGTGACCACGACCGAGCTTCGCGTGGGCAGCGAGCGCGTCTCGCTGGCCGATGTCGACCACCACGCTCTGGAGCGAGAGCTCGCCACCGACGGCACCGCCCCGCCGCACGCCAACGCTTGGCGCGGCGAGGGCCCGAAGCCGCTCGGCGGCGCAACAAAACCGAGCTTCGGCAAGCGCCACCTCCTGCTCAAGCTCGAAGGAGACGACCGACCCCGAGCCGTGCCCACGCGACATCCCGACCGTCTCGGACGGGTGCTCGACCAAGCGATCAACGCCCGCTAGCCAAGGACTCCACGCCCCAGGGAACTCAGCGGCCTGGACGCTCGATCGGCCAACTCCCGACCCCGGGCACCTCCCCACGCCCACTGGGACATCGGCCCGAGCCGCGACCGAACTATGAAACGAAACTAGCGTAGAAAACCCGCTCGCGTAAACGAGCCTCACCATTCGACCGTCCGCCTTGTCGAGCCGTCGAGCAGCATCGAGGAGAACCCAACTCCGGGCGAGGCGGCGCGCCCGGCACAGGGACCGCCCCTCACTTGCGCTTCTCTTGCGCGCCAGAAGCGCAAACCACCGGTTGAGCAGTTGCGATGGTCGCGACAGCCGATGGCGAAGTTCGTGCCATGTGCTGGGATCGTGTGACGGCACCAGAATCGCTTCGGTCCGGGCCCGCTGAACGCCTTGATCTCCAGCATCGCCCCCTGGCGCGCCGCACACGCGGACCACCGCCCGTAGTGTCAAGGCCACCGCTGCGCCCACGACCGCAGAATTCCTAAGGGGCTGCGGTGATCGGCGAGGCGCGTTGCCGCAGCGGTCTCGGTGTACGGGGGCCACCTCGGAGCTCGCTCCTGGTCGCTGCCCCGGCGGGCTACGGTCCGCTGGGGACGGGCTGCCGAGGGTTGCCGCCGGTTTGCGCCCCGCGAGGGTGGGGGATGGTTGGCTTGCCTGGTCGTGCCCGAGGGTTCGGTGCGTTCCCCACCCGCGCGGTAGACCGGCCGTGTGGCGGTGACCGTCGGCCCGCGTCACGTTCCCGCTGCCCTCTCCATGCCCGCAGGGTCCCCGGCGCGTGCCGCTATGCGCGGTAGCGTTCGCCGGCGGGTGCCGGTAGGTCGTCGAGCTCGGCGAGGTCCTCGGCTGAGAGCTTGAGCCGCGCGGCGCCTGCGTTCTCGGTTAGCCGCTCGATCCGTCGTGTGCCTGGGATGGGCACTACGCGGTCGTGTTGGGCGAGCAGCCAGGCCAGTGCGATCTGGCCGGGCGTCGCGTCGTTGCGGTCGGCGACCGCGCGTACCCGGTCGACGATCGCGAGGTTTTGCTTCATCGCCTCCTCGCTGAAGCGCGAATTCGAGCCACGCATGTCGCTGTCGGTGATCGTCTCGCGCGTGACCTGACCGGTCAGGAAGCCTCGTCCCAAGGGGGAGAAGGGGATGAAGGCGGCGTCGTGCTCACGGCACCAGGCGAGCACCCCGTTCTCGACCGGGCCGCGTTCCCACAGCGAGAACTCGGACTGCAGCGAGGCGACAGGGTGGATGGCCTGTGCCACCTCGAGCTCCTCCACGGTCGCCGCCATGAGCCCGACCGGCGCTCCGAACCCCCAGCAGTACCGTGCCGCTGCGCCACCGCCGGAGTATCACGGCTCTTCAGCCCGACCAACTGGCAGCCTTTCGACAGGCGATCATCGCGGCGCAGGCCATCTCGGATGACCGCGGCTACCAATACTGGGCCGGAGTCCACGGACTACCGCTGCCTATCTACTGCCAGCACCACACGCCGCTTTTTCTGCCCTGGCATCGCGCGTACCTCTATTTCTTTGAGCGGGCACTGCAGGATCTCGTCCCCGGGGTGACCCTTCCTTGGTGGGACTGGACGGCCGACCACCAGGGCGGCCTTCCCGCTGCCTACTCGGAGGTGGAAATCGATGGGCATGCGAATCCGCTCTACTCCTCCCCAATCCAGCCAGCAGCACGTGAGCCACAAGGCTCCGACCATACGATCCGCTCGCCGGCTGATCCACAGATGCCGCCCCTGCCCGACCCCCAGGCCATCCAGGACCTCCTCGGAGTCCAGCAATTCACGGACTTCCAACAGCAGGTTGAGAACATCCACGACGGGATTCACATGTGGGTGGGCGGAACGATGAGCGACATCGCTACCGCGGCCTACGACCCGCTCTTCTGGGCTCACCACACGATGATCGACCGAGTCTGGCGCTTATGGCAGCTCGCCCATCCAGGAGCGATGCCGCCGAGTAGCCTGCTCCACCAGGCGCTGCCGCCATTCCCGATGACTGTTTCTCAGACCCTCGATTCCGACATGCTCGGCTACGACTACGCGGTGGCGACCGCGGCCGAGGGAAAGCGTCTTCGGGACGCGGGCTACAGCGGCGTTCTGGCTCCGTCCGCCGCCCTTCCGGGAGTGCTGGGGTGAGGACCTGATCATGTTCGGCGCAACCAACGAGGCGTTTCCCAACCTCCCGGTCATTGTCTATGTCACCTGCGAGGACCCCGATGCGGCCTACGCCAAGGCCAAGGCGGCCGGCGGCGAGATCACCATGGAGCTTGTCGACCAGGACTACGGAAACCGCGAGTTCGCCGTCCGTGACCCAGAGGGGCACACGTGGAGTTTCGGGACCTATGAGCCGCGATAGCAAGGATCCTGAGACGGCCCGAGCATCGTGACGCGCGGCGTTGTGAACCGGCTCTGGCAGGTCGAGGACGCGAAGCGCGACGTAGCTCGTCAAGATCACCTCCGCTTACGTCAGCGCCAACCGCGCCAACTCCGACGGTAGCCCAGCGTCGACACGAGGCCACCGCTCGCCAGTAGACGATCGGCTTGCGGGCTCAAGCTGGGGTATCGCCATCACTCTGCATCTCCTTTGGAGCACGGCCTTATTGACGCCGTCGTCGCTTCCGATCGCCGGCTGATAACGCGGTGACAAGCGGCCACCCGGCCCGGGGTGGTCAGCGCCGCTTGCGCAGCGCCTCGCGTGCGAGGACCAGCCCGACCGCCGCGGTAGCGACCACGAACGCGAGCACGGCGAACGCGGCGATGCCGGCTGTGCGCTCGCTCTGGCCGATGATCCACCACAACGAGTTGCGGAAGGCGAGCGTCAACGGGATGGTCGCGCAGGCGAGCACGCCCGCCCGAACAGCAGGACTTGGCACTCTCAGGGGCTGCCCGAGCAGATGCAGGTGCGCGCCGACGGTCGCAAGGAACGCGAACATGCCGCTGGCGCCGACTGCCAAGAACAGGAGGAGGCTTATCCCTCCACCCTCCTCGAGGGCGCGGACGCCCGTGATCGCAGCGCCGAACGCCAGCGACAGCACAGCTGCGGCGAACAACGGGCGCCGACGAGCGCGACTGACGAGCCATCGATCGAGAAGGTGCAGTGCCTGCAGGGTGCTGTCCCTTCGCCGGCCCAACCGCGCCGCGGCATGTTCGCCGAGTATGACCGCGTCGGCCGCCCAATCGGGCTGCGACGGCGCACCAGCGGCCTCGAAACGGCCGCTTCCCGCGCGCAACAACGACACCCCGACGGTGAGCGTCAGGGCGGTGAAGAGCGCCAGCAGGCCGACCAGAAGCCCGGTAATCGCGGTCCACGTTCTTCGTTCGGCGCCAAGCACGACGCTCGCCCAGTCGCTCGCCAGCGTGACGCACACCAGGACGAGCAGCGTGCGGCTCCCGCGCAGCAGGTCAACGACCCGGCGCACTGGCAGCGGCGCGTCGCGCCGGCACAGCGGAACCCGCACCGCGCACAGGCCCGTCACCAACGGGATGAAGAAGATCGCAAACGAGACCATCGTGTCGTACGGATCGTCCTGCCATGGGGAGTGCGCGCCCACCGCGGACACCTCCTTGGCGGCCCAGGTGAACGCGACAAAACCAGCCGACACCAACAGCGAGCCAAACACGGCACGGCCAAGCCCTGGACGGACCGGATCGCCGACCCGCAGATCCACGTCGGCAACGCTCAAACCGGACACGACCACAATCATGCCCGAAGACCTGACGCATTGCCTGGACGGCGATCGTTCATTTGGAGGACCCGGACGGTCCCGGCTTGCGCGAACAGCAGATGACCGCGGGCATGAGAAATCATCGGTTGCCGGATCGGTCGGCTCCAGCGATCCAACCATGCCGCGGGATTCCACCCACGGCTCCCACATAGGGATCCGCTTGCGGGGTGGTCTCATGCGGCTCAGCTCGTGGCGACGCGAAGCGGTCTTGATCGTCTCGATCTCCTTCAGACCGCGGGGTGCGCCTTTCCCCACGTTGGCCGGGCAAGGATCGCGTCGCGCAGGCGGAGGAGCTTGGGGTAGGCGGAGAGGTCTAGGCCGGTCGCTGTCGTGCGGTAGAGTGACGGAGCTATGGAACAGTCAGCGATCGTGAACGCGCCACCGATGACGGTGCCATCGGTGGTAATGATCTGCTCGAGAAGTCGCAGCGCGGGCTGGACCAGCGGCTCGGCACGGGCTGCGGCCGCGGGGTCACGCGGGACAGCGTCGAACGCTCCGTCGGCGTAGCCGAGGGCGGGTCCTTCGTGCTGAAAGAGCTGGGAGCGCAGGCCCGTGGCGAAGCGGTCGAGGAACTCGTCCACCGCGGCGCGGCGACGCGGGTCTGAGGGGTAGAGATCCTCGCGTTGCTCTCGGGCGACGAGGTAGTGCAGGATCGCGTGGGACTCCGAGAGGATGAAACCGTCATCGATCAGCGTCGGGATCCCGCCGACCGGGTTGAGATCGAGGTAGTCGGCAGGACGTGGCCGCACCATCGGCACCTGTTGGCGGTCATAGCGCAGATCGAGTTCGGCGAGCAGAAAGCGGACCCGTAGCGCGCAGGACGAGTCGGGATGGTCATAAAGCGTCAGCATCTCAGGTGAGAAGCGATACGACGGGGTTGTCCCGTCCGTCGTGGAACTTCGCGGCGGCGGTCCTGTGAGTGAATTGTCTCAGACGGTGGAAGCGGCGACCTCCGGCGCCGCGGTCGCGA
>JAABUJ010002750.1_pt1 | contig 20935 bp, 18 predicted proteins | sample 5559131 | NCBI WGS metagenome assembly JAABUJ01 (sample SAMN10711875, study PRJNA513366) | rock metagenome | isolation source: Antarctica rocks | place: Antarctica: Victoria Land, Mt New Zealand nord | collected 2016-01-07 | reverse complement strand
CCCATCGACGCCAGCCGGGCCCACGCTGCTGGTCTGGTCAACCGTCTCAGCGAACCGGGTCGCAGCGTGGCGGTGGCCGTCGAGCTGGCGGGGCAGATCGCCTCGAACGGCCCCACCGCCGTCTCCCTCGCTCTGCAGGCAATGCGGGAGGTGGACGACGCGACCGAGGCCGTCGGGTGGCCAGCCACCGATCGGGCGACCGCTGGCCTCGCGACCTCCGAGGACGTTCGCGAAGGCGTAGCTGCGTTCCTCGAGAAGCGTCCGCCGGTCTGGACCGGTCGCTGAACCCACTCGGGACAACCACGAAGCAAGATCTCAACCGATCTGAACCGTCGTGCCGCGGGCGCGAGAACGTCGTTCGCGAGAACGGGCAGGTCCCTTGATCACCCCGGCCGGCGCCGGTACCGTTGGCGGGCACAAGGGGGAAGGTCGTCGAACCGCTGCGTCGGTTCACCCCAGGCCCTGTCGAACGAGTCGAGGAAGCCGCTGCCGATGACCAACGACACCGAGGAGATCGAGTTCGATCCCTACTCGGCCACCTACTTCAACGACCCCTACGACCTCTATCGCCGGATGCGAGACGAGGCGCCGGTGTTGCACAACGAGAAGATCGGCTTCTACGCCATCTCCCGCTGGGACGATGTGGTCGACGCCGAGCGGGACTGGGCCACCTACAGCAGCGCCTACGGGATCGAGCTCGACTCCCTGACCCGCGGCGAGATCATGCATGAGTACGAGAGCCTGATCATGATGGACCCGCCCCGGCACGACCGCTTGCGGGCACTGGTCAGCAGGGTGTTCACCCCTAGAGCCATCGCCCTCCTCGAGCCCACGGTGCGCGAGGTGATCACCGCGTACCTCGATGCCCTCGGTGGCCGCGACCACGTCGATCTGCTGAGCGAGTTCGCCACCTACTTCCCCGTCGAGGTGATCTCCCGAATGCTCGGCATCCCGACCGAGGGCCGACAGCAGGTCCGGCTTTGGCTCGACGAGGCGCTCACCCGCGATATCGGTCAGACCGACGTCTCAGAGGCCAACACAGCAGCCATGGCGGCGATGGGCACCTACTTCTACGAGCTGGCCGGCGAGAAGCGCGCCCATCCTGGCGACGACATGCTGAGCCGCCTGACCCAGCTGACCACCACCGATGACGACGGCAAGGAGATCGGCTTGGACGATGTGGCCATCGCCGGGTTCGGAACCCTCATCGGCGGTGCTGGCGCCGAGACCGTCACCAAGCTGATCGGCAACGCGGTGGTCGAGTTCGCCCGCCATCCCGAGCAGTGGCAGATCGTCCATGACGATCCCTCGACGATCCCCGGCGCGTTCGAAGAGCTCCTGCGCTACCAGCCGCCGTCTCAGTTCCAGGGCCGCATGACCACACGGAACGTGGAGCTGCACGGCGTGACCATCCCCGCCTTGTCGCCGGTCTTGCTCATGACGGGAGCGGCGACGCGAGACGAGCGGCAGTTCAACGATCCCGATCGCTTCGACATCACCCGGCCGGCGTCGCTCTCGCTCGGTTTCGGCTACGGGATCCACAGCTGCCTCGGCGCCGCGCTGGCTCGCATGGAGAGCCGCATCGCCATCGAGGAGCTGGCTCGGCGCTACCCCCGCTACGAGGTCATCGAGGAGGGACTCGAGCGGGTCCAGATGACCAACGTCGCTGGCTACTCCCACGTTCCCATCCGCGTCGTCTGATCGCTCAGGGGTGATCTATGACGGCGATCTCGTCGATGTGAGCCGGTGAGGTGATCACGTGGCAGATCGAAGCGGCGACATCCTCGGGCTGCATCGTCGCCATCGCCCCGTCGCTCAGCACGCCGGCCGCCTCCCACCGGACGAGGGCTTCACCAAGTGCCTCGGTGTCCCATGACGCGGTGAAATCGGTGCCCTCGGTGTTGCCCACGACCACCCGGCTCACCCGGAGCCCCGGGAACTCTCCCGGGAGACAACGGATCAGGCCGTCGACGGCGAACTTCGAGGTGGCGTAAAGGGTCAGGTCGGGGAACGGCCGCCGCACGCTCTTCGAGGACAGCAGGATCAGTCGGCCGTCGGATTGGAGCAGGTGGGGCGCCGCGGCCGCGCTCACGATCGCGGCGCCGACGAGGTTGGTGTCGAGCACGTCGCGCCACTGGGCGGCGGTGGCGCTAGCCAGCGGTTGCAAAGCCGAGACGCCGACGGCATAGACGACGGCATCGAGCCCTCCGAGGGCGTCGCAGGCATCCCCGACGATCGAACGGGCTGCCCCTTCGTTCCGCACATCACCGGGCACGGCCACCATCGACCTGGATGCCGTCACCATCTGATCCAGGGTGGCGGCCCGGCGGGCGCTGATGGCCACCCGGGCACCTTGTTCATCGGCGAGGCGGGCCACAGCCGCCCCCACCCCCGAGGAGGCACCCACCACGAGGATCCGCTTGCCGTCCATGTCGCTCCCAGCCGGGCCGCGCTCGCCGCCCGGCCAACGAAGCTACCATTCTGCACCTATTGTTGACGTGAGTGTTAGTAGCCCATCCTCCTGGTAGCGCCGCCGATCCACGACCCCTGCGAAAGAGCCCAGCTCCATGGCCGAGTCCACCGCACCGACCACCGCCGAGACCTCCGAGGACGTCGAAGGTGATCCGTTCAGTCGCATGGATCCGGAGATGGCCAGGGCTCCGCAGCCCGCCTATCGGGCCATGCGTGCCGCCATGCGCGTCGTCCCCATGGACGGCAGTGTGATCCTGGGGGGGCGGGCCGAGGTCGACGAGGCCCTGCGCAACCACGCCGTGTACTCCTCGAACATGTCGGCGGTCGACCTGCAGAACGTCCGGCCGCTCATCCCCCTCCAGATCGACCCGCCCGAGCACAAGCAGTACCGGAGGATCCTCGACCCGATCTTCGCCCCCAAGAAGATGGCCGCCATGGAGGGCGCCGTCACCGACCTGGTCAACGACCTCATCGACCGGTTCGAGGATCGCCAGGGCATCAACTTCGCCACCGAGTTCTCCACGCTGTTCCCCACCCAAGTGTTTCTCGTGCTCTTCGGGTTACCGGTCGCGGAGCTGCCAACCTTCATGACGATGAAGGATGGGATCATTCGTCCACACCACGTCACCAGCACAGCGTTCCGCAGTCCCGAATCCGTCACGTACCAGAAGGCCACGGCGGACTCGGTCTACGCCTACTTCGAAGAGGTGCTCGATCGGCGACAGCAGGACCCGCAAGACGACCTGCTGAGCCAGTTCCTCGTGACCGAGATCGACGGACGCCGCCTCACGCGCCACGAGGTCCTCGACATCTGCTTCCTGCTGCTGATCGCTGGGCTCGACACCGTCACGGCCACGCTCGACTGCATGTTCGCCTACCTCGCCGGGCACCCCGATCAGCGCCGCCAGATCTGCGAGGACCCGTCGGTGATCCCCGCCGCGCTCGAGGAGCTGCTGCGTTGGGAGACACCGGTGATGGGCATCGTCCGCTCCGCCGTCACCGACGGCGAGATCGCCGGTTGCCCAGTCGCCAAGGGAGACCAGGTCGTCGCCCTGCTCGGTTCCGCCAACACCGACGAAGCCGATGTCGAGGATGCCGACGTGGTCCGCTTCGACCGCACCGTGAACCGGCACCTCGCCTTCGGGGGGGGCGTCCACCGCTGCCTCGGTTCGCACCTGGCCCGCCTCGAGCTGCGGGTGGCGCTGCGGGAGTGGCACCGCCGCATCCCCGACTACTCGATCGCCGATGGCGTCCAACTCGTCTACACCGGCGGCATCCGGTCCATCGAGGACTTCCCGATGGTCCTGTCCGCTCCCCCCGGCGCTCGATGACAGATCCGGCCGGCCTGCTGGCCGTCCTCGATCTAGAGCCCGTGGGTGAGGGCCGGTACCGCGCCACGCACGTCGACGAGGGTCACGGGGTGGTCTTCGGCGGGCAGCTCCTGGCCCAGACCGTCATCGCCGCAACCCGAACCGTGTCCGACAAGGAGCTCCTGTCGCTGCACACCGTGTTCGCCCGGGGCGGCAACTTCGAAGAGCCGCTGCTGATCGACGTTGAGGTCATGGCCTCGGGGCGGTCCATGGCCAGCCTCACCGTCACCACCAGCCAGAGTCGCGGGGTGTGCACCCGGTCCATCGCACTCCTCCACGTCCCCGACGCCGACCGGATCCGCCACGCCGACGGTGCTCCGACCGTCGCCGGCCCTGAGACGGGGTCACGTCGGGAGGGGTCCCCGGACTTCTGGGACATGCGCATCGTCGGTGAGGTCGACATCATGGATCCCGACCTCACCGGACCCGCCCGCCTCCAGGTCTGGAGCCGGTTTCCGAACGCGCCCGCAGATCTCGCCGTGGCCCAGGCCCTGCTGGCCTACGCCAGCGACGGGTTCCTCATCGCCACCGCCATGCGCCCCCATGCGGGCATCGGCCAGTCCATGGCCCACGTGAGCGTCGCCACCACCGTGCTGACTCAGACCTTGACCTTCCACGAACCGTTCACGGCCGGCGACTGGCTCCTGCTCGACCAACACAGCACCTATGCCGGTCGCGGGCGGTCCCACGGGGTGGCCGAGGTCTTCGACGCCGGGGGACGCCTCGTCGCCGCCTTCAGCCAGGACAACATGATCCGAGCCATGGCCTGATCGGGTTGGCTCATTGTCCCCGGTCGACGCGCTACGCGTTGGCGATGCGCTGCGACGGCGTGACGGAGCCTCGAGGTACTTCATGGCCATCTCCGGAGAGTTGGGCCACGTCGAATCGGAGTGGGGGTAGTCGCACTCCCCAGTGGATGTGCTTGGCGTAGAGGTGGTGGCGCACCTCCACGCCCACGACGTCGTCGATGAAGCAGGTGAGGACGTGCTCGTTGAACACCTGGCTCGGGAGCTTGTCGCCGAAGTCCTGGTTCGGTCCCTCGATTCTGTTGCTGACGGCATCGTTAGATTGCCGGACATGTCAGCGGGCGCAACCGGACCAAACCCAGCCGAGCCGTGGGCCGCCGTTACCGTGGCGACGTGATGGATGGCGCAGAGGTTCTCCGGCGGCAGCCGTTCGGCGACAACCCCGAGGTCGGATTGCGCGGTGCCTCGACCCAGCGGTCGATCCTCGCCGCGGCCCTCGGTGTCTTCGCCGATGAAGGATTTCACGACACGAACGTCGAGCTCATCAGCTCCGCAGCAGGGTGTTCGCGCCCGGCCTTCTACCAGTACTTCTCGAGTAAGGAAGACGTGTTCTGGCGCCTGGCCGGTCACCTGGCGCGCGACCTGGCTCGGCTGGTCGAGCACCTGGGTGACATCGAGCCCGATGCCGGCGGCCTCGATTCGCTCGAGCGCTGGCTCGATCAGCTGGTCGACGTCTACTTCGCCTACCGGCCGGTCTTCATCTCGTTCCAGGCCGCGTTCCGCGACCACGAACCGCATCAGGCGCTTCCCCGCACCATCACCCCGCTGCTCGTGCGGTCCCTGGAATCGGCGCCGCGCCGGCGCCGCGTGACGCCGGTAGATGTAGACCTCGAGACCCTGGCCGACGCCACCGTCGCCATGATCTTGCGCAGCATCCACTACTGGCTCTTCGACCTGGTTCCCGTCCCCCGACCCCGGTTCACCGCAGCCCTTGCTTCAACGGTGCACCGGGTGCTGTTCGGCGCCGACCCCGACGTCAACATCGGCCGGTTGGCCGACCCGCCGAGCCACGAGGTGCCCCAGTGGCCGGAGGTGGTGGCTACCACCGATGAGCCGGCGCTGCGGCCCCGCGGTCGCCAGACCCGCCAGGATCTCCTCGATGCTGGAGGCAGGGTGCTCCCGCGACGAGGGTTCCACGACACCCGGGTGGACGACATCGTGGCCGAGGCCGGGTGCTCCCACGGCAGCTTCTATCGGTACTTCGAGAACAAGGACGTCCTCTTCCAGGTGCTGGCCCTCGATGCCGGTGCGGCCATGGCGAGGCTCGCAGACGCCTTCCCCGTCGAGCCCCGGGGGGTGAGGCCGTGGCTCGTCGACTGGTTCGCCACCTACCGCTCCAATGGCGGGATCCTCAGCGCCTGGCAGGAGATCGGCGTCGAAGAGACGGTCATGACCGCCATGTCGCTCGATCTCGCCGCGGTCTTCTTCGACCGGTTGCAACGGGTCGTGCACGCCCGAGGCTTCGGCGACACGACCGTCGATGCCGTCGCGCTACTCGCGGTGCTGGAGCACGTTCCCTACAACGTGCTGGTGCTCGGCTACCTCGACGAGGACCAAGCCGTAGCTGCCGCCGACTGCATCATCCGGCGCGGCATCTTCGGCGCCTGAGGCGATCCCGCTCGACGATCGGTTGTTGTCTAACAGTCATGTCACCTAAGATCGTAGGACCTAGCCTGTTCCTGTTCGAAGGAGTGTCGCCATGCCGTCACGCCAGCTCGATTTCCCGGTCTTCGACGTCGACAACCACATGTACGAGACCGCCGACGCACTGACCAAGCACATCGCCCCCGAGTACGCCGGCGTGATCGACTACGTCGACATCAAGGGCCGGACCAAGATCACCGTCAAGGGTCAGATCACCGACTACATCCCCAACCCCACCTTCGACAAAGTGGCGGCGCCGGGAGCCCAAGAGGAGTACTTCCGGGCCGGAAACCCTGGCGGCAAGTCGCGGCGCGAGATCATGGGCAAGGCCATCGCGTCCCCGGCGGCCTACCGGGAGCCCGGGCCTCGGGTCGAGCTGATGGACGAGCTAGGCATCGACCGCGCCCTGATGTGGCCCACGCTGGCCAGCCTCGTGGAGGAGCGCCTCAGCGACGACCCCGACGCCATCCACGCCGTCATCTCCGCCCTCAACCGCTGGATGTACGAGACCTGGTCGTTCAACTACGAGGACCGGATCTTCGCGACCCCGGTCATCACCCTGCCCGTGCTCGAAAAGGCCATGACCGAGCTGGAGTGGGTCCTCGAACGCGGCGCCCGCGTCATCCTGGTGCGCCCGGCCCCGGTCCCGGGCTACCGCGGCCCACGCTCGTTCGCCCTGCCCGAGTTCGATCCGTTCTGGGAGCGCGTCCAGGAGGCGGGGGTCCTGGTCGGGATGCACGCCAGCGACAGCGGCTACCAGCGCTACACCAACGAGTGGGAGGGCGTCAGGGGCGGGGAGTTCAAGCCCTTCGCCGGACCGTCGGGCTTCGCCGCCATCTCCGGGGGCACCTACCGGGCCATCATCGACACCATGGCGTCGGCCATCGGCCACGGCATGCTCTCGCGCTTCCCCGACATCAAGATCGCTCCGGTCGAGAACGGTTCGGGGTGGGTCCGGGGGCTGGTGGACACCATGGAGCACGCCTACAAGCTCAACCCCCAGGCCTTCACCGAGGACCCTGTCGAGGTGTTCAAGCGCTGCATCTACGTGCACCCCTTCCACGAGGAGGACCCCCGGGGGCTGGCCGACCTCATCGGCGTCGACCACGTGTTGTTCGGGTCCGACTACCCCCACCCTGAGGGCATGGCCGATCCCATCAGCTTCGTCGACGACCTCACGGAGTTCTCCGACGAGGACGTCGCCAAGGTCATGGGCGGCAACCTGGCCCGCCTGATGGGCATCACCGATGACGCCAAGGTCATCAAGGACGACGCCAAGGTCTGATCGGGCCGGTCGCCTGGACGGCCCGCCCGCTACCGGGCAGGTGGGCCCTTCGGCACGTCGCGGAACGCCACGTCCTTGTCCAGGGTCCGCTCTCGAGGCATGCCGAGGACCCGCTCACTGATGTTGTTGCGGGCCATCTCCACGGTGCCACCGGCGATGCTGTTGGACTGGCGCATGAGGTAGTTGGTGCCGAAGCCGGCTGCGGGATCGTCCGCAGCCCACGCGGTAGCCGAAGAACCCGCCAGTTCGAGTCCGATGGTGATGGAACGCTCGTTGACGACGGCGCTCATGAGCCGGGCGATCGCCGCCGCCGTGTCGGGGATCGTCCCTGCCGACATGCCCTCACCGATCCGGGTGCTGAGCTCGGCGCCGGCCCGTCGCAGCGCGCGCGCTTCGCCGATCAGATCGCGGACGACCGAGTCGTCGAGCTGGCCGCTCCGCACAGCTAGGTCGATCAGCGGGTCGCGCCCCGACGCGTCGTCGGCGTGGCTCGGGCGCGGGCCGCTCGTGTAGGGCGACCCCCCGCCCATGGCGGTGCGCTCGTGGAACATCCAGCGCCGCCCAATCGTCCAGCCGTCGTCCACCTCGCCCACACGTGCGTCGTCGGAGATCCGCAGGTCGGTCATGAACTCCTGGCAGAACTCCCGGGACCCGTTGATCATCTCGATGCGGTGGACCTCGATGTCGGCTTGGCGGATCTTGATGATGAAGACCGACAGGCCCTTGTGCTTGGGCAGGTCCCAGTTGGTGCGCAGGAGGCAGAGCCCGTAGTCGGACCACCACGCGCCGGTGGTCCAGACCTTCGAACCGTTGACCACCCATTCGTCGCCGTCTCGCACCGCGGTAGTGAGGGCGCCGGCCACGTCGGAACCACCGCTCGGCTCCGAGAGGAACTGCATCCAAAGCTCCTCGCCCTTGAGCATGGCGGCGATGTGGGCCTGCTTCTGAGCCTCGGTGCCGAACTCGAGCAGCACGGCGCCGCACGGGACGAAGGTCGGCACGTTGATCAGGGCCGGCATCTCGTACGGCGCGCACACCTCGTCAAAGGCCCGCTGGTGGGCCGGCGTGAGTCCGAGACCTCCGTACTCGACGGGGAAGCAGACCCCAGCGAAGCCGCCGTCGAAGAGGGTGCGCTGGATGCCACGCATCCGCTGCACGGCAGCCAGCTCCTCCTCGTCCGAGCCGAACCCCATCCATGCGCTGGCCGGGTCGCGCAACGGCAAGTTTGCGGGCAGCCAGGCCCTTGCCCGCTCGACGAACGACTCGACCGACTCGATCTCGGTCACGGCATCGGGGCCGTCCTGGTACGCGGTGGGGGTGACGGCGGTCATGCCGCGCTCCCCTGGGCCGGGTTGGCGGCGATGGCCAAGGCGGCCAACCGCTGGCGGTGCTGGGCGGGCGTCCCGAACAGCGATCGATCGGCCGAGACCCGGCGCAGGTAGAGGTGCAGGTCGTGGTCGGTCGTCAGACCGATGCCGCCGTGCATCTGCACGCAGTCCTGCATCAGCTCCGCCAGATGAGCTCCGAGGTAGGCCTTGGTGGCGCTCGCCGTCTCGGCGGCGCCCGGTGCGCCCACCTGCACCTCGCGGGCCAGCGCAGCGGCCAGGGCGTGGCTGGCCTCGAGCCACATCTTCATGTCGGCGAAGCGGTGCTTGAGCTCCTGGTAGGAGGCCAGGGGGCGCCCGAAGGAGTAGCGGTCGAACGCCCAATCAACTGTGAACTCGAAGGTCCGCTCCGCGGCGCCCACCAACATGGCCGCCTGCATGACCAGCACGTGCTGGAGTTGCCGCTCGACGTCGTCGGCGACGGTACCGGCGGTTTCGAGCCGCGCGGTGGCCGGAACTGCGGCGGCGTCGAAGTCGACGCGGGCGAAGCGGCGAACCGGATCGAGACCGGCGAGCGGCGTGACGGTGACGCCCTCGCTGGTCACCGGGACCACGAACTGGGCGAGGTCGCCATTGGACCCCGCCGTCACCAGGAGGGTGTCGGCCTGTGCCGCAGCCTCGACCGGCGCGGACGCCCCCGACAACGCGTAGCCGTCATCGCCCCTGGTCGCCGTCACCGACCCGGATCCAAGAGCGTGTTCGGCGCCGCACCAGGCGGTCACGGCCTCCCCCGAGAGGATGCGACCGAGCAGGTCGGCGTGGCCGTCGTCTCCTGCGGCCGCGAGCGCGCCGGCGACGACGTTGGCGGGCATCAGCGGCCCCGGAGCTACCCGACGCCCGAATACATCGGCGACGACGGACAGATCCACCACTCCGTCGCCACTGATGCTGCCACCGCCCTGGGCTTCGGGCACGAGCAGCGAGGTCCACCCCAGCTCTGCCCCCTGGCTCCAGTAGCCCCGGTCGAACCCGTCGACCGTGCCTACGAGGCGGCGAACCTCGGCGATGTCACACTTCGAGCTCAAGAACCGGTCGGTGGTCTCGCGAAAGAACTGCTGGTCGTCGGTGAGGGTGACTTCCACGCTGGCCTCCGTCATGGGCGCCTCCTGGCACCCGGTGTCGAAACCTAACACTTGCGTCAGGTAGCCCGACTGCCCTTCAACCCGGCCCGTCTACCGCTTCGGCCACCAGCTCGCGTCGGAGGAGCTTGCCCGTGTCGGTGCGTGGCAGCTCACCGCGAAAGCGCACCTCGTCGGGGGTCTTGGAGGACCGCAACCGATCTCGGACGAACACCTTGAGCTCGTCCTCGTCCAGCGTGGAGGCCGGACGCCTGACCACCACGGCGACCAGTCGCTGTCCCCACTCCTCGTCCGGCACACCGACGACGGCGACGTCTTCGACATCGGGATGGGCGTAGATCTCATCCTCGATCTCGGCCGGCGCGATGTTTTCCCCGCCGCGGATGATGGTGTCGTCGGCCCGGCCCTCGATGAAGAGGTACCCGTCTTGGTCGACATGCCCCCGGTCTCGGGTGGGGAACCAACCGTCTTCGTCCAGGACGCTGCTCCCGGCATACTCGCCGGCCACCTGCTCGCCCCGCACGAACATGTGACCCACCGTGCCGACCGGGAGCATGGTGCCCGCCCCGTCGCGGATCTCGACCTCGATGCCCGGGAGCGGCCGTCCGACCGATCCGAGCCGGGCCCGGACCGCCGGGTCGTCGGACCGGAAGGCCTCACGATGCTCGTCCGGCCCGAGGAGGGCGATGGTGGAACTGGTCTCGGTCAACCCGTAGGCGTTGACGAGGCCGACGTCGGGCAGCACCTCGAAGACCCGCTCCAACACCGATGCCGGCATCCGCGCGCCGCCGTAGGAGAGCGAGCGGAGGGTGGGCACGTCGGCGACGGCCTCATCGCCCACCTCGTCCACGATGCGGGCCAGCATGGCGGGAACGACCATGGCGTTGGTCACCGACTCGGCACGGACGGTCTCCAGCCACTGCGCGGCGTCGAAGTTCTCCAGGTACACGATCCGCCGGCCGGCATAGAGGTTGGAGAGCAGGTTGGCCAGGCCCGCGACGTGGTAAGGCGGCACCGTCACCAGGGCCGCCTCGGTGCGGGCCGCTCCCGCGAACTCGACCGTTCCCATCAGGTAGGAGGCGAGGTGGCGATGCCGCAGGATCGCCGCCTTGGGGGCTGCGGTCGTGCCGCTGGTGTAGAGGAGCACGGCGGGCAGCTCGGGATCCTCCGACGGCGGTCGCTCCCGCAGTGCTCGGCCCGGTTCGTCGAGGAGCGCGAGCAGTTCCTGGCGTTCATAGCAGCGGACCAACGAGTTCGACCACGCGCCGGCCGAGGGTCGATCTGCCACCATGACCGCACCGGGGTGCGACGCCACCATCTGGTCCAGCTGCTTGGCTCCCAGCCGGTAGTTCAGCGGGATGAACGGGATCCCGGCCGTGGCTGCGCCGAAGAGCGAGACCGGCAGTGCGACGTGGCTCGTCCCCAGGTAGAAGACAGCACTGGCGCCGTCGGCCTCGAACAGGTCCGCAGCCCGGCCGGCCAGCTCTCGGAGCCTTGCGTAGCTGATCTGACGGTCCGCGGTGCTGATCGCCGTCTGGTCCCCGAGACCCGACGCCACCATCTCCAACACCAGGGCCAGGTTCACCGCTGGGACTCCGTCGCCCTTCGATCTGATCGTCGGGGGTTGTGGAGCGCACAGCTCCGCTCGTCGAGTGAGACCGCCATCAGTCCGAGGATGGCAGCGGCTTGGCGCCCTTGATCGCCAGGATGCGGCCGCCGATGCTCACGGAGCCGTCGCCGGCCTTCACAGCCAGGAGCTCGGCCCCCGATTCGTCATCGGTGTAGCGCTTACCCAGCAGGGTGCCCTCGGCCAGGGAAGGGTCGAGCGACTCGGCACCGGCGACGGCGTCGGTGGACATCGGAGCGCCACCGCAGCGCAGGTCGATCGGTCCGGTTGGCGCTTTGACGACGACCACCTCGGTGGTGCACGCCGCGCTCTTCAGGCGGGCGCCGACGATCAACTCTTGGCTCATGCGTCCCCCTCGAGGCTTCCTACCTGCCTGCTCCACCAATCTAACAGCCGTGTCATACTCTCGCGGCCGGACGCCACTCAGTGGAGGATGACCCCCGTGTACCGAGTCGACCGGGCGGACCACCCGAGGTGACGAGCGCCGTCGTCACCCACGTTGGACATTGCGTCCGCGACCTCGAACGCGCCGAGCGCTTCTACGTCGACGGACTGGGCTTCACGCGGCTACGAGACCTTTCGCCACCCGAAGGCATCACCAGCAAGCTCCTGCGCGTGGTTCGACCGGTCGGACTAACGGCGGTCTACCTCGGCCTCGGGAACTTCCTTTTGGAGCTGCTCTGCTTCGACCGATCGGGTGATCCGACGCCTCGCAGCCGAGCGATGACCGACCCAGGCCTGACACACCTGTCGATCACCGTCGACGATCTTCCGGCCACGATGGCGCGCCTGGCCGAGCACGGGGGCGAGATCCTGGTCGACACCGACGTTCAGCTGGCCGTGCTGGTGCGCGATCCCGACGGCCAGTTCGTGGAGCTGGTCGCCGGGCACCCCTGACGAAGGGTCAGGGGTGCCCGGCATCCCGTTGAGGGACCGACATCACGCAGGCGCAAACACCTCGATCACCGTTGCTGCTCCCATACCGCCACCGGCACACATCGAGGCCACGCCCATGCCGCCTCCCTGGCGGCGCAGCTCGTGGATGAGGGTGACCAGCATGCGTCCCCCCGTGGCCGCCACCGGATGACCGAGGCTGCACCCGCTGCCGTTGACGTTCACCCGTGCCTCGTCGAGACCGAGCTGGCGCGTGGTCGCCACGAGCACCGAGGCGAAGGCTTCGTTGATCTCGAAGCGCTTCACGTCGGCCAGAGCCACCCCCGCCCGCTCGAGCGCCTTGGGGATGACGGTCACGTTGGCCAACCCGGTCTCGGCCGGGTCGACGCCGACCGATGCCCAGCTGAGGATGGTGGCCAGTGGCGTCACCCCACGCTTCGCGGCCAGATCGGGAGAGGCGACCACGACAGCGGCTGCCCCGTCGTTGATCCCCGAAGAGTTGCCGGCGGTGATCGAGAAGCCTTCGATTTCTGGGTGCAGCACCTTGAGCTCGCCCAGCTTCTCGACCGTGCTCCCCCGCCGCGGGTGCTCATCGGTGTCCCACGTGATGACCTCGCCATCGCCCCGTGTCACCTTGATCGGCACGATCTCATCGGCGAAGTCACCACGGTCGATCGACTCGACGGCTCGCTGGTGCGAGCGGGCGGCCCAGGAGTCCATCTCCTGACGGGTCACGCCGGCCAGGTTCGCTGCGTTCCAACCCACGGTGATCGACATGTCGAGATTGGGTGCCTCCGCCGAGTCGGGGTGTGAGGGCGAGATCCAGCCTTCGGTCACCTCCGTCGAGCCGGGCCGACGCCAGCTGCTCTTCGGCGACGTCGACGGCGAGCTGACGCCACCGGCGATCACGGCATCAACCATGCCCGCGGCCACGTCGGCAGCGGCGACCTGGACCGAGGCCAGCGAGGCCGCACAATGACGGTTGACGGCTAGACCGGGGGCCTGGGTGAGGCCGGCGGTGATGGCGGCGTGACGAGCGATGACACCGCCCCCATAGAGGCCCTCGGCGAGCACGACGTCGTCGACATCGGCGGCTTCGAGCCCCGAACGACGAAGCGCCTCGGTGACGACCGACTCGGCGAGGTCGAACGCCGAGGTCTCGGTGAGGCTGCCCCGAAACGCACTCCCGATGGCGGTCCGGCAACCAGAGAGGATCACGGGCTTGGTCATGGGGTTCGTTCCTTGCTCGGTTCGTCTTGGATCACAGGCTGATGCAATGGGTCAGCTCGACCATCAGGCCGAGGTGTCGATCACCACACGCCCACGGGTCTCGCCGGCCAGGATCCGCTGGGCCAGCTCCGGCACCGCGGTCATGGGCTCGACTGTGGTCATGGCGTCCAGCAGGTCAGTGGGCAGGTCGGTGCCGAGACGGCGCCACGCCTCGGCGCGAACCGGTGCCGGGCACATCACCGAGTCGATGCCCAGCAGCGAGACGTTGCGCAGGATGAACGGCAGCACGGTCGTCGGCAGGTCGTTGCCCCCGGCAAGACCACAGGCCGCCACGGCGCCGCGATACCAGGTCTGGGACAGCACCGTGGCCAGGGTCTGACTTCCGACGGTGTCCACACCACCGATCCACCGTTCCTTGGCCAGAGGGCGGCCGGCCTCGGCCAGATCGGCGCGGTCGACGATCGACGATGCGCCCAGCTCTCGGAGGTAGCCATGGGTGTCGGTCCGTCCGGTCGACGCCGCAACGTCGTGACCGAGCTGGGCCAGGACCGCCACCGCCACGCCTCCCACGCCACCACCGGCACCGGTGACGACGACCTCGCCGCCGCCGGGCACCACCCCGGCGCCTTCGATGGCCAGGACGCACAGCATGGCGGTGAGCCCTGCGGTGCCGACGGCCATCGTCTGTTGGAGGGTGAGCCCGTCCGGCCGGGCCGTCAACCATTCGGACCGGACCCGCTGGCGCTGGGTGTAGCCGCCCGAGTGGCTCTCCGACAACCCCCATCCGGTCACCAGCACCTCGTCGCCCGCCTTCCAGTCCGACGCGTCCGACGCCTCGACCACGCCAGCCAGATCGATGCCGGCGACCATGGGGTGCGAGCGCATGATCTTGCCCTTGCCCGCCACCGCCAGGCCGTCCTTGTAGTTCAACGACGAGTAGGCGACGGAGACCGTGACGTCACCTTCGCCGAGGTCGGCGTCGGTGAGCTCTTGGAGCCGGGCCGGGCCGCGCTCGGTGGCGACGATGGCGGGAAATGAGGTCATCTCACCGAAACTAACAGTCTCGTCAGGTTCGGCGGTTGCGCTCCTCGCCCGTCACGTCGCCGACCTTCCAGCATCCGATCCGTCCCGACCCTGGATCATGGCCTCGACCCGGGCCCGGTGCTGGGGCGTCGCCATGGACGACCGCTCGGCCTCCGCCGCCGCCTCCACCACCCCGCCGATCGAACGCTCGATGCCGAGCTGCACCACCCGCTTTGTCTCGCGGAGCGCGAACGAAGGCATCGCGGCGATCCGCTGGGCCAGCGCCAGAGCCTCGTCGAGCAGATCGTCGTGGGCCACGACCCGGTTGGCGATGCCGAGCTCGACCGCAGCGTCGGCCCGAATGCGGTCGCCGGTGAACAGGAGCTCCTTCGCCCGCAGCAGCGGCGCCACCAGCGGGAGCAGTGCCGCTCCCCCATCGCCGCACACCAGGCCCACCGCGACGTGGGGGTCGGCAAAGGAGGCCCGGTCCGATGCCAGGACGATGTCCGAGGCCAGGGCGAGGCTCATTCCCAGCCCGACCGCGGGACCGTTGACCGCGGCGATGATCGGGAGCGGAAACCGGATCATCGCCCACAAGATGGCCTGAGCCTCCTCCATGGTCCGTTGTCGCAACGTCGCGTCGTCGGGGAAGCGACGGATGTAGTCGATGTCGCCGCCTGCGCAGAACGCCCGACCAGCGCCGGTGAGCACCACCACCGAGGCGTCGGGGTGCCGGGCAAGCGACGCCCACAGCCCGACCATGGAGGCGTGCAGGGTCTCATTGACGGCGTTGAGCACGTCGGGTCGGTTGATGGTCACCAGGCGGACCGACCCGTGGGCACGCACCTCGATCTCGTCGGTCGATGCCGGATGCTGGGCCATGGCTCTTTCGGGGACTTCCTGAAGCTGACGTGACCGTCAGGAACCTACTCGCCACCCCGCGCCTCCGATGACGGTGGACCGGGAGCGAGCGACGCCGGACTCCCGTTTCCCGGACGATGATGCGTTATGATGCACCGTGATGCGAACCACCGTGGACATCGAGACAGACCTCCACGCCCAAGCTCAAGCCGAGGCTCGCCGCTCCCGGGTCACGGTGAGCGCTGTCGTCAACGACGCGCTCCGCAAGTCGCTTCGACCGGTGCCCCCGATCGAGCGAGACCCGCTGACCGGGCTCGGTGTCGTCCGACTCGGGTACCCGGTGACGGCCGATGACGTTGCCGATGCCCTCGACGACTAGAGAGGCTGCGCCGATAGGCGGAGCCGTGGCCCGAGCGGCCCGGCGTCCGAAGGCCGCCAAGAGCGGACAATACGTGGCCCTTGCCTTTCGATCGGCGGCGTCGGCCGACGATCGATCGCAAGCCAAGCGGCCCTAGTGGGCGCAAGTTCTGAGGCGATCCTGCTGGACGCCAACGTGTTGATCGCGGCCAGCGTGGTCGACCACGAACATCACCGGCGGGCTCGGGACTGGCTCGGCACCGCCCGCCACTTCGCAACCTGTCCCACGACGCAAGGGTCGCTGGCGCGCTACCTGGTACGCGTCGCCGGCACGGACCACGCCGCCGAGGCCTTGAAGCTGGTCAACGACAACATGCGGCACGAGTTCTGGCCGGACGACGCGCCCTACGACGCTCACGTGTTGGCCGGAGTGGTCGGACACCGCCAGGTGACCGATGCGTACCTGGTCGCATGCGCTGCTCGCCGAGAAACGCAGGTCGCGACGTTCGACCGCGGCCTTGGCTTGCTGCGGCCGGCCGACACGCTGCTCGTCCCGTGACGCTCGGATACTTCGCCGAGGCCAGTCCCGCCAAGGCTCAGATCCCGTATACCCGCTCGGCGGTGGCGGCGAAGAGGTGGTCGCGGCTGACATCGTCGAGCGCCGACGTGAGCTCCGCATAGGTGGACCACAGCTCGTCGAGGGTGCCGTGCATGCCGTCGACCGGAAAGTTGCTGGCGAACATGGCGCGATGGACCCCGAAGACCTCGACGGCGGGCTCGACCCAGGGCCGGAACGCAGCAACGGTCATCGCCCCCAGGGGCATTGCCAGCCCGGACAGCTTGCAGACGACACGATCGCCGAGCTCGGCCAGCGCACCCATGCCGGCAGACCACAAGGCCCGCTCCTCCGGTGCGCTCGATCGGGGCCACCCGGCGTGTTCGACGACCACCTGGAGATCGTCGAACCCGGCGAGCCCGCGGGCCGCCTCCTGGAGTTGATCGGGATGGGCCATCAGCTCGAAGACGAGGCCCCGCGCCTGGAGTTCGTGGAGGACCTCGGCTGAGGGGAGCGGGCCTTCGAACCTGCCCATCGGCCGGACGCCGCGAAAGCGCGAAGCCTTCATCTGCCGGTCGAGCTGAGCCACGGCTTCGGCGGTCGTGTCGGTCGGCGTGATGCCACCGATGACGGCCTCGGGGTGGCCATCAGCGCTCGCCCGCCGATCAAGCTCCAGGGTCTCGTCGATCGAGTGGGTGCCGGTGGCCGCGGCCACGTTCACGAGCTTCTCGACGTTCCATCCCTCCGATTCGCTCAGATAGGTCGCCACGTCGAACCGCCGGGCCATGCCTGCGACGTCACCGACCCCCACGTCCTGTCCGCTCGACAGGTAGGGGTACCAGTCGGTTCGGGCCGGGTCCCACAGGTGCACGTGGGCATCGACGATCCGGGCCGGACGGGGCGTCATCGGCGCCCATCCTCAAGGACGCCCGTGAGGGCATCATCGAGCCAATCCGGTATCGCCCCATCCCCGATCGTGAGGCTGGTTTCGACGTTCGGGTGTCTGCGCAAGCCGATCGATCCTGGCCCCACCACCAACTCGGCGCCCGACAGGCCCGGCGCCTCCGGGCTGCAGAGCAGGTGAGCGGCCAGCTCGCCGACGACTGCGTCGTCGCCCGGGCCCGACGCCTCGACGCTGACCGAGTAGGCGAGCACCTGATCCTTCGTCGCCGGCCGCGCCGCTCGGGCCAGCTGGGCGGAGGCTTGCGCTCGGCTACGTCCTCCTGCGCCCGTGGCTTCGGTCAGGGTGACCAGTCGGACCGGCCGGCCGGTGCGGGCCGAGTGGTCGGCAACCGCTCTCGCCCAGATGGCGTCGCCGAAGATGTCCCCGACGATGTCGGCGTGCTCGGCGAGGACTCGTTTCCAGTCCGAGGCGAGACCAACGGGCGCGGCGGCCCCGGGCCGGGCGACGACGACGGCATCGACCGGGAAGTCGGGGCCGAACGAGTCCAGCGCGCTTGCGGCCCGCTCGAAGTCCGGCCCGGCATCGTCCGAGATCCGCCGGCACGCCACGCCCCGGGTCTTCAGGGCAGCGATCACGGCGTCGGCCACACCGGACGCGTCGGCTACGACGACGCATGAACCCACGAGCGGAACAGGCACCGGCAAGACCGCTTCAGCCTCGAAGATGGCACCGAAGCGGGGGTTGCTCCCTCCCCGGCTGCGCTGGGCGGCCTCGGCCGGGACCAACGCCCCGGGGGTGATGACCTCGAGCGCCTCCGCCAGCCCACCGAGGGAATCGGGGCCGAAGAGCTCGATCAACCGGGGCTCACCGATGACCGCCACCTCGGATCCGGCGGTGAAGAGAACGTGGCCTCGGCAGGCCGAGAAGGCGGTGTCGACGAGGTGCGCGGCGAAGGGGCCGAGCTGCTCCGGTGCCGGCATCGAACCGAGTGAGAGGCCTCCGGTGGCCGACGAGCGTCCTTCGGCACGCTTGGACGGGGTCGAGGCGGTCGGCTGCTTGCTACTCCGACCGAGGGCGGCGGTCACCATGCGGGTCATGGCGATGGGCGAGATGGCGTTGATGACGACGCCGGGCGGAGCCTGGCGTCCGAGCTGCCAGGTGAGGGACGCCACCGCGCGCTTGGCGCACCCGTAGGCACCGGTGTCGGCGGCCCGCCATCCCGAGCCGGACGTGACCCCGAGGATGTGCCCCCGCCCGGCCGCCACCATGATGGGTAGCGCAGCACCGAGGACGTTGCGGTACCCGTCGAGGTGCACGCTGAGGACGCTCCGCCAGTCGTCCTCGCTGCCGCGGGTGAAGCTGGTCGGGCGGGTGATGCCGGCCACGTTCACGACCGCGTCCAGTCCCCCGAACTCGTCGGCCACCTCGGCGAAGATGCGATGCACTGCGTCCTGGTCGGTCACCGAGGTGGCCGAAGACCGGGCCGACCCGCCTGCTTTGACGATGCGGCCGGCCGTGGTCTCCTCCGGAGGCGGAAGCTGTTCGGCCCCGTCGACCGACACCAACGGATCCATGGTGATCACAAAGGTGCCGTGCCGTCCGAGCTCTTCGGCGATCGCTGCACCAATGCCGGCCCCGCCACCGGTGACGATGGCGACGGGCTGGCGCCCTGTACCCACGGCGGGCGTCACCGCTCCAGCTGCTCGCCCGACCCGCCGGAGGCGACATCGAGCTCCAAACCGTCGCAGTCGCCCCCGTCCAACCAGTCCGCCAGGACCTGGCGGTAGCGGAAGTAGTCACCGAACCCGCGGCCGTAGTTGCCGTTCCGAGGGTTCATCTGCTCGGGATGGCCCTCCATGTTGATGCGCGACGGTGTGCAGGCCGACATCACGGCGCTGGCGTCCACGAACGAGTCGACGATCTTCTGGCACCAGGCCTCCTCCGCCTCGGCGCTGACGTCGAAGGTGGCCACACCCTTCTCCTCCAGAAGGCGGACCGCGCCACCGATGAACTCCGAGCCCAGGACGGCGATCTGGGTGTAGTTGACCGTGACCACGGCCTGCTGGCCCGGGGCCGGCATCACGAACAAGTTGGGGAACCCACGGGTCATCATCCCGAAGAGGCTCGACGCTCCTTCCTTCCACTTCTCGGCCAGGCTGATCCCGCCTCGACCAACTATGTCGTGGCCGGCGCGTCGGAAGAGCGGGGTCAGCTCGGCTTCGAACCCGGTGCCGTACACGATGCAGTCCAAGTCGTACGACTGACCGTCGACGACGAGACCGTGTTCGGTGAGCCGCTCGAGGCCGGACGGGCAGTCGATGAGGGTGACGTTCGGTTCGTTGTAGGCCGATAGGTACTCGTCGTGGAAGCAGGGCCGCTTGCAGATGTAGCGGTAGTACGGCTTGAGCACCGCGCCAGCGATCGGGTCGCTCACCAGCTCGTCGACCCGTCGACGGTGCTGCTCCATGATGTCGAAGTCGACAGCCTCGCCGTTGCGTAGGTATTCCTCGATCGACATGTCCTTGCTTCGCGGTGGGTGCTGGGCCAATGCGTAGTGATGGGTCCAGCCGTCGTCGATGAGGTCCTCGTCGGCCTCCTTGCCCAGCATGATGGCCTGGAAGTTGTCCATCCGGTGCTGCTGCCAACCCGGCTCCAGGCCCTCTCCGAACTCCGGCGGTGTCTCGCGGTTGCCGCGCTCGCCGATGGCCGACGGCGTGCGCTGGAACACGTAGACGTGCTTGGCGGCGGCGGCCAACGGGGGGAGGCATTGGATGCCGGTGGCACCGGTCCCGACCAGGCCGACGACCTTGTCGCCCAGCTTGGTTAGCGGTTGGCCGGGGCCACCACCGGTGTAGTCGTAGTCCCATCGGGCCGAGTGGAAAGACTGGCCCCGAAAGTCGTCCATGCCCGGGATGGCCGGCACCTTCATCAGGTTGAGGATCCCGACGGCGAGGACGTAGTAGCGGCTGGTCAGCTCATCGCCCCTGTCGGTTCGAATCCGCCAGCGGCGGATGTCCTCGTCCCACTGGGCCCGCTCCACGCCGGTGTGGAACAGCGCATCGTCCACCAGGTCGTACCGCTCGGCGATGGCCTGCAGGTGGAGCCGGATCTCCTCGCCTGCCGAGTAGCGGTGCGTAGGGACGTAGTCGAGCGCTTCGAGCATCGGCAGGTAGATGTAAGACTCGACATCGCACATCACACCCGGATACCGGTTCCAGTACCAGGTGCCGCCCATGCCGCCGGCCAGGTCGATGATGCGGATGCGTTCGATGCCGGCCTGGCGTAGCTGCACCCCGGCCAAGATGCCGGCGATCCCACCACCGACGATCACCACGTCGACGTCGTCGGTGATCGGGGCTCGCTCGGCAAAGGGGGTGTACGGATCGTCGCGGAGGTCTGTGACCTGCTCGTCGTTGCGAAGGTCGCGCACTGCGGTCCGGCC
>JAABUJ010002749.1_pt1 | contig 20936 bp, 17 predicted proteins | sample 5559131 | NCBI WGS metagenome assembly JAABUJ01 (sample SAMN10711875, study PRJNA513366) | rock metagenome | isolation source: Antarctica rocks | place: Antarctica: Victoria Land, Mt New Zealand nord | collected 2016-01-07 | reverse complement strand
CCGAGGGAATCGCCTCGGCCTCCGACCGGCTCACCGTCCTCGTCATGGGGACGAACGACCTCGACAAGGAGCTCGGCGCGGTCATGGTGCCCGGCCGGGGACCCCTGCTCACGGGGCTCTCGCTCTGCCTGCTCGGCGCGCGGGCGGCGGGCAAGGTCATTCTCGACGGCGTCTACAACGACGTGCGCGACGCTGAGGGGTTCGAGGTCGAGTGCCGGCAGGCACGCGAGCTCGGGTTCGACGGCAAGACCCTGATCCACCCCGGTCAGGTCGACGTCGCCAACCGGGTGTTCGCCCCGAGCGAGGCCGACCTCGAGCAGGCCCGGGCCGTCATCGAGGCCTTCGAGCGGGCCCGCACCGAGGGCCGGGGCGTGGCCACCCTTGGTGGTCGCCTCGTCGAGAACCTCCACGTCGAGACTGCGCGAAGGGTCCTGGCCACCCACCGGGCAATCGCCGAGAGAAGCGCTGGCTGACCCGGCCCGGGGCCGCGGCCCGAAGCCGCAGTCCAGCAGTCGGGGGTCGCGGAGCGGCGTCATGCGGCCTAGGGTCGATGGTCATGACGACAGGTTCCAAGGGGCGGCCGGAGAACATCGACGACACGGCGGGCGAGCAGGTCGACCCCCGGCAGGTGCGCCGGGTCGCCGCCGCGAGCTCCTTCGGCACCGGTATCGAGCTGTACGACTTCCTGATCTTCGGCCTGGCTGCCGGCCTGGTGTTCCCCAAGCTGTTCTTCCCCGGCTCGGACCCGCTCGTCGGGACGCTGCTCTCCTTCATGACCTTCGGGGCGGGGTTCCTCGCGCGTCCGATCGGCGGCCTGGTGTTCGGACACTTCGGGGACCGTGTTGGTCGCAAGCTCATGCTGGTCATCACCCTCACGACGACGGGGGTGTGCACCGTGCTCATGGGCCTGCTGCCGACCTACGAGCAGGTGGGCGCCCTCGCGCCGACCCTGCTCGTGGTCTTGCGGGTGCTCCAGGGGTTCTTCATGGGCGGCGAGCAGGGCGGCGCCTTCCTCATGGTGACCGAGCACGCCCCGATCGGGTCGAAGGCCTTCTTCGGGAGCTTTGCGACGGCGGGCTCGCCCATCGGGAGCATCCTCGGGATCGGGGCCTTCACCCTCGTCTCCCAAGCGACAGGCGCCGACTTCCTCACGTGGGGGTGGCGGCTTCCCTTCCTGCTCTCGGCGGTCCTGGTCGGCATCGGGATCTACGTGCGCCTCGGCCTGCGGGAGAGCCCGGTGTTCCGGGCGATGCAGTCGATCGAGCGCCCGAGCCGGCTCCCTCTCGCGGAGGTCCTGCGGCACGGGTGGTTCGTCGTCCTGGCCGGCATCCTCGTCAACCTCGGCTTCAACCTCTTCATCTTCATCATCAACTCGTTCAGCGTCGCCTACGGCACCCAGTCGTTGAAGATGGCGCGGACGGACATCCTCGTCGTCGGTCTCTGGGGCTCGCTCGCCATGCTCGTCACCGTCGTCGTCGCCTCGCGGCTCGCCGACCGCTTCGGTCTGGTCCGCATCATGCTCATCGGTGGGATCTTCCAGGTCGTCTGGGCGTTTCCCTACTTCCTGCTCTTCGGTACCGGCCAGGTCGGGCCCATGGCCGTGGCCGTGGTCGTCGGCTACATCGGGTCCAGCTTCATCTTCGGGCCCATGGCGGCGTACTACGCCTCCTTGTTCGAGCCGGGCCACCGCTACTCCGGAGTCTCCCTGAGCTACCAGGTCGGGGCCGTCCTCGGTGGCGGGTTGTCCCCGTCGATCGCGACGTGGCTGCTCCAGCGCTTCCACGGGGGCACGACCGGGATCTCGATCTACATCGCGCTCGGCGGTGTGCTCTCGGTCCTCGGGCTGCTCATGAGCCGCAACCGGGTGGGCGCGGCCTTCGACGCCCGTCGCAGCCGCGCGTCGCACCCGCTCGCACCGAAGCCGGCTCGAGACCGGGTGAGCTGACCAGCGCCGACTCCTCACCACCGCGACGTGGCCGCCCCCATGAGGTCGCCGAAGAGCTCGCCCTCGTCCACGGCATACCCGCGCCTGGTGAACCACTCGCACATGTTGTGAGTATCCCGCTCCAGGAACTCCGGCCCGTGCGGGTTGCCGATGATGTCGACGATCTGCGGCCAGTCGATGACGACGAGCTGCTCGCCCCGGAGCAGGACGTTGTAGGGCGAGAGGTCCCCGTGCGTCCATCCGTGCAGTGCGAGCGTGGTCATCGTCCGGCGCAGCTGCTCGAAGAGCTCAGCGAGCAGCTCGGGCGAGGGCCGGGTCTGCACGAGGCGTGGAGCGGCCTGCCCGTCCGGGGACGCGATGAGCTCCATGAGCATCTCGGTGTCGCTGACCTGCACCGGATACGGGACGGGCAGGTCGAGCGCCCACAGCGCCCCCAGGGCCTCGAACTCGGCCATCGCCCACTGACCCGAGATGAGCGCCTTGCCGAAGTCGGTCCGCCGGCCCATGGCCCGCATCTCGCGGCTCCTGCGGACCCGTCGGCCCTCGAGGTAGCCGGAGTCACGGTGGAACATCCGGTTCTCGGAGCTGCGGAAGCGTTTGGCGGCCATGAGGACGTCGCGGGTCGGGTCGCCGGGCACCCAACGACGCACGATGTGGACGTCGGCCTCCTTGCCGGTCTTGAGGACACCGAGGTCGCTCTCGACCGCACCGAGAGCGGTGATGACCCAGTCGGGCCGGGGTTTCGGGCCCTGCATCGAGCCGTCCCAGGACGACCACCGCCCGCCTTCGGGTGGGCCGTCCGGGTTGCTGTCAAAGGCGAATGAGCTGTGCTCTCGACCTTCGATGAAAAAGTTTGACACAACAGATCTCCGTCGGAAGAAGGGAAGGGGTGCAACGAGCACCCACGGCAGTCGTGGACATGTCGCCCTCCTCGGAGTCGTGTCGGTCAATGCCTCGGCCGTATGCCGGGCCGTCGCCTCACAGCGTGGCGGACGTCGGGTGGCACCGCAAGGGCTTTCCTTCCAGCGTGCTGCCTCACCCCATCCGGCTCGGGCTGCGGGGAAGATCCACCACGTCCTGGCGTGGTCGATGTTCCCCACAACTGTGTCCGAGGCGCGGTCGACCTACGTGGACACCTGTCGGACCGGGCTCGGCATTGTCTGCGAACGCCGTTGACCCGTCTGGTCATCCGACGATGTCCTCCAGCGGATCGAAGTCAACGGGAGCCCCCGCGCCGACAGGAACGCCTCGAAGTCGACGAGGGCGCCGCGTTCGACCGGCAACCTCCAAGCTGTCGCGACGATGGCGAACGACCCCGACGGGTCGGGCTCGCATCGCTGAAGTATTGCTGCCCAGTCCTTCATGGCGTCGCGCGATGGCGAACGACCCCGACGGGTCGGACTCGTCGTACGTCCCCGTGCACACCTCCGATCGGAAGCCGGGCTTCACTTCGAAACGACCGCAGAGAATCTGGTCCGGATGGCTCGCCGGTTGTCCACAGGTGGTGGGTCTCACCCGGCTGGGTGCGCGCGGGTGGGCGAGCACTCGGCATACTCGCCAGAAGAGTCACGGACCCCGAGCGACGATCCGACAAGGCGGCGACCCATGGCACGACTTCAGCAGACCGACGGCCTCACCGAGGAGCAGATCGACCTGCTTGACCTCGTGAAGGAGTTCGTCGAGGAGCAGGTGCTGCCCGTCGCCACACGGCTCGAGCACGACGACGAGTACCCGACGAAGATCGTCGAGGGGATGAAGGAGATGGGGATCTTCGGGCTGATGATCCCCGAGGAGTACGGCGGCCTGGGCGAGTCGCTGCTGACCTACGCCTTGTGCGTCGAGGAGATCGCCCGGGGCTGGATGAGCGTCAGCGGCATCATCAACACCCACTTCATCCTCGCCCATCTCCTCATCCAGCACGGGACCGAGGAGCAGAAGCGGGCTTACCTGCCCCGCATGGCCACCGGGGAGCTGCGTGGCTCGTTCTCGATGAGCGAGCCCGGATGCGGGTCGGACGTGGCGGCGATCCGGACCAGGGCGGTCAAGGACGGTGACGGCTACGTCATCGACGGCGAGAAGCTGTGGATCACCAACGGCGCCACGTCGAACCTGCTCGCCGTGTTGGTCAAGACGGACGAGGGCCAGGACAGCGTCTACAAGAACATGACGACGTTCCTCGTCGACAAGGAGGTCGGCTTCGGGCCGAAGGCCGGGGGAGCGCTCACGATCCCGCCGAAGATCGAGAAGATGGGCTACAAGGGCGTCGACTCCACCGGAGCGGTCTTCGACGGCTACCGGATCGCCTCGGGGCAGATCCTCGGAGGCGTGCCCGGCAAGGGCTTCTACCAGATGATGGACGGGGTCGAGGTCGGCCGCGTCAACGTCGCTGCCCGCGCCTGCGGCGTCGCACGTCGGGCATTCGAGCTGGGCATCAGCTACGCCCAGCAGCGCGAGGCCTTCGGCAAGCCCATCGCCCAGCACCAGGCGATCCTGTTCAAGCTCGCTGACATGGCCACCAAGGTGGAGGCCGCCCACCAGATGATGGTGCGGGCGGCCCGCCTCAAGGACCGCGGGCAGCGCAACGACCTGGAGGCCGGCATGGCCAAGTACCTCGCGGCCGAGTACTGCGCCGAAGTCGTCCAGGACAGCTTCCGGATCCATGGTGGCTACGGGTACTCCAAGGAGTTCGAGATCGAGCGGCTCTACCGGGAGGCGCCGATGCTCCTCATCGGAGAGGGCACGGCGGAGATCCAAAAGCTGATCATCGGCCGGCGGCTGATGGAGGACTACGCCCTGCGCCGCTGAGCTCGTTCATCCCGCGCCGGTGAGCTTGTCCAGGCCGCCGCCGGTGACCTTGTTCAGCCCGCGCCGCGGACGACCCAGGAGTGACCTCGCGGCCGGGGCATCTGGGGCAAGCGGCAGGACGTCGGCCTCCGGGCGCGTCGGGACACCGATCGTCTGCGAGACTGGTTGTCATGAGCACGCAACCGAATGCCCTTCGAGCAGTCCGGGCCAGGCTGGCCCTCGAGTACCCGCTTTCGCTCGGGACGTTCGACAAGTACGAGGAAGCCCAGAAGGCCGTGGATACGTTGTCCGACGAGCAGTTCCCGGTCGAGAACTGCCTGATCGTCGGCACCGACCTCAAGCAGCTCGAGCGCATCACGGGCCGGCTCACCTGGGGGCGGGTGCTGCTCGGCGGCGCGCTGTCCGGTGTCTGGCTCGGCCTCTTCGTCGGTCTGATCTTCGCCCTCTTCGACGGGCAGAACAACGTGGTGGCCCTCGTCGCGTCGACGATGATCTTCGGAGCGATCTTCGGAGCGGTGTGGGGCGCGATCACCTACACCGCGACCGGTGGGCACCGCGACTTCACTTCCGTCAGCCAGGTCGTTCCCAGCAAGTACGAGGTGCTCGTGGAGCACAAGCACGCGCAGCAGGCCCGCGAGATCCTGGCCAAGGCCGGAGTCGCCACGGCGGGTTATCCCGGGGGACGCCCGGTGGATATCTCCAAGGACCAAGGTTCGCAACGCCCGACTCCGACGAGCTCCGGTGGGGGCACCCCGGCCGTCTGATCAACGCGTCGCCTCGTTGGGCCCGGTGGCGGCTCGCTGCTGCCGCTAGGAAGTCCCACTCAGGTGCGGTCTGGACGGCGGGGGATCGGCTGGCGACGAGAGGAAGTCCTACCCAGGAGTCAGAACGGCAGCGGCGGGTCGGCTGGGGCCCAGAGGAAGTGCTAGCCAGGGGTCAGAACGGCGGCGGCGGGTCGGCTGGGGCCCAGAGCAATTTTCTACCCAGGGGTCAGAACGGCGCCGGGGGGGGGCGGCTGGAGCCCAGAGCAATTTCTACCCAGGGGTCAGAACGGCGGCGGGGGGTCGGCTGCTGTCGCCAGGTCGTACTCGGCATCCGTGGCCGGTCGACCGAGCGGATCGTCGTAGTCATGCCGGCGGTTGACGTAGGTCCGACCGCCCATCGTCCGCCAGGTCACGATCCCGTCGGGGTCCATCTCGCTCGTCCAGGTGCCGCGGGTCTTGTGGTTGTGATGTCGCCGGTGCTTGGCGTTGAGGTTGTCGACGGACGTCGCGCCCTTGGGCCAGGCGATCTGGTGGTCGTTGTCGCATCGGAAGGCCGGGACGGTGCAGCCTGGTCCGCGGCACACCCCGTCGAGGGCTGCGACGAGGTCAGCCATCGCCGCGGTCGGCCGGTAGCGCTGCGTCGAGAGCTCGAGGGCCGCGCCGGTCAGCGGGTCGGACACGAGCCGGCGCCAGACCGATCCCCTGGCCAGGGCGACGTCACGCGCGTGGGCGCCGCTGAGAAACCCCCAGCCGGGGATCTCCGCCACCCCGTCGTCGAGGCCCAGAAGCGTGTTCAGGGACACGACGATGTTGACGTGGGCCGCCGGGGCGCTCAGCAGCGGACCCGGTATGCCGTCGACGCCCTCCGGCGGCCGGCCCTGGAGCAACAGGTCCAGTGCCACATCGGAGCGCAGTTGTGTCAGCGTCCGGCCGTCGCCGGCGGCTCGAAGGGTGCGGGCGATGTCGTCCACCCGCTCCATCGCCGCGACGACGCGTTCTCCCTTGCCGGTGATGACCGCGGTGCCCATGCCGTCGTCGTGCAGCTCGCCGAAGGCGGTCCGGCGCACCAGGGCATCCTCGGCGCGAAGCTCATCGCTGGGTTCGTGGATGCGGACCTGACGCCGCAGCTCGCGCGTGAAGGACGCGTGCGAGCGGGTCGACCCGTCCTTGCAGAGCCTGAGCACCCGCTGCGCGATGACGTTGACGTCCTCTGCGCTGCAGAGCCGGGTCGCCTCGTGGATGCGGGCGCAGCGCGACAGCAGCACGTCCCCTTGCGCGAGCATCGCGAGCATGACCGTGCTCCGGCCGTCGTCGTTCATGGCCAGGTCGAGCCGCCGCTCGACGTCCGACTCGGCCAGGCCCGTTGCTGCCGCCACCTCGTCGACGGCGGCGTTGTCAGCCTCAAGTCTCATGTCCTCGGGCGACGGATGCTTGGCGTTGACACGCTGCGGGTTGCCTGTGTCCGGCCTCCTCCACCTTCGTGCAGGGGACGCGGCGGGTGCTGGCTTCTGCCAGGGGTTATGGTGGAGCTTCCGCTGGCCCTCCTGTGCTGGTCGATCGTGGCGAGGGTCCAAGCCGGGGCGGGCCGCCGGAGACGTGGTGGGGCGCAGGGGTTTCGCTCGTTGCCGACCGGCGCAAGGCGGCCCTTGGAGCGTACTCGGACACCGGATGGTGAGCCGGCCGGACGGTATACCTGCGGGTTCGGCACAATGACAGGGTGCAAGACCCCCCCATCCTCCTCGATCCGGCGGTCGCCGCGCTGCTCAAGCGCGATGCGGCCGGACTCGTCGCTGCTGTGGTGCAGCAGCACGACACCGGAGAGGTCCTCATGATCGGCTGGATGAACGACGAGTCGCTGGCCCGCACCCTGACGACGGGACGGGCCACCTACTGGTCGCGCAGCCGGGGTGAGCTCTGGCGCAAGGGAGACACCTCGGGAAACGTCCAGTGGGTCGAGTCCGTCGCCCTCGACTGCGACGGCGACGCACTGCTGGTCAGGGTCGACCAGGTCGGAGCGGCCTGCCACACCGGCGACTGGACCTGCTTCGACGCTCGGCCGCTCGACGCCGTCGTCGGGAGCCGGGATGGGTGACATCGCTGCCGAGCTGGCCTGGGGCACCACCTGGCCGAGCCTCGCGGTGTTCTGCGAGCTCGCCCACGAACGCCGCGTCGTGCCCGTCGTGCGCAAGCTCCTCGCCGACGGCGAGACACCGATCGGGGTCTACCGCAAGCTCGCCAAGGACGCCCCGGGGACGTTTCTGCTCGAGTCGGCCGAGCACGGCGGCGTGTGGTCCCGCTACTCGATCGTCGGCGCGAGGAGCCACGCCACACTGACCGAGCAGGACGGGCAGGCCCACTGGATCGGGCCACCTCCCGTCGGTGTGCCCACCGCGGGCGACCCGATGCAGGCGTTGCGGGACACCGTCGCCGCGCTCGCCACCGAACGCATCCCGGGCCTGCCGCCCCTGACCGGCGGAATGGTCGGCGCCATCACCTATGACGCCGTCCGGCGCTGGGAGAAGGTGCCCGACTCGGGGCAGGACGAGCTCGGCCTGCCTGAGCTGGCCATGCTCCTCGCCACCGACCTCGCGGTGCTCGACCACTCCGACGGGTCGTTGCTGCTCGTCGCCAACGCGGTGAACTACGACGCGACGCCCGACCGGGTCGAGTGGGCCTGGGCCGACGCCGTCGAGCGGCTCGACCGGATGACGACCGACCTCGCCGCGCCGGCCGGCAGCAGCGTCGCCGTCATCGAGGCGGTAGAGAGCCAGGTGTCCAGCAGCCACACCCAGGAGCAGTTCCACGACATCGTCGAGCGGTGCAAGGAGGCGATCCGCGCCGGCGAGGTCTTCCAGATCGTTGTGTCGCAACGCTTCTCGCTTCCCTGTGTGGCCGACTCACTCGACGTTTATCGTGCGCTGCGGGCGTCCAACCCCAGCCCGTACATGTACCTGTTCCGCCTCCCGCACCCCGACGGCACGGCATACGACGTCGTGGGGTCGAGCCCGGAAGCGCTCGTCAAGGTCACCGGCCGGCGCGCCATCACCCATCCCATCGCCGGCTCGCGGCCGCGCGGGAAGACCCCCGAGGACGACGTGCGGCTCGGTGAGGAGCTCGCCGCCGACGCCAAGGAGTGCGCCGAGCACCTCATGCTCGTCGACCTCTCCCGCAACGACCTCCAGCGGGTATGCCGGGCCGGCACCGTCGACACCGTCGAGTTCATGACGGTGCGGCACTACAGCCACATCATGCACCTCGAGTCCACGGTCGTCGGTGACCTCCGGGAGGGGCTCGGTGCCTACGACGTGCTCGTCGCGACCTTCCCGGCGGGGACCCTCTCCGGGGCGCCCAAGCCGAGGGCCATGGCCCTGATCGACGAGATGGAGGGGAGCCGTCGCGGCATCTACGGCGGCGTGGTCGGCTACCTCGACTTCGCCGGCGACCTCGACATGGCCATCGCGATCCGGACCGCCCTCGTCAAGGACGGCACGGCATACGTCCAGGCGGGGGCCGGCATCGTCGCCGACTCCGTCCCGCAGCTGGAGTACGAGGAGACCCAGCACAAGGCGGCGGCGGTGATCCGCGCGGTCCAGGCCGCCGCAGGTATGCGCCCGCCGGCCACCGGACGTCCGCCCATGGCCCGGCCTTCCTGATGACCCGGACGTCCCGATGAGTGGGCCCCGGACCATGCTGCCCAGCACACTGCTGACCAAGCGGAACACCTTCGTGCTCCTCGCGGCACCGACCCTCCTCCTTCTCCTTGTCACAACCCGCACCTGGGTGAGCGGGCGGACGAGTGACCCGGTCCTCGGGCAGGCGACGGTGTCGGTCACCGGGTCGCAGGCGGCCCCCGGGGTGGTCGCCCTGGGAGCCGTGGCGCTCGCCGCGCTCGTCGCCGTGTTCACCGGCGGTGCCCGCCTCCGTCGAGTCTCGGCCGTCCTCCTCGTCCTCGCCGCGCTCGGGGCCACGGCCTTGTCGGTCCTGGTCCTCGCGGACCCGGCAGCCGCACTCGGACGTCAGGCGGCTGAGCAGCTCGGGCGCACCGGCGCCGTGGGCTCCGCCGCCGCCCTGTCACCGTGGCCGTGGGCCTCCTTGGCCATCTCCGCGGCGCTGAGCCTGGCAGGCGGTCTGGCGACCGTCGCGGTCGGGCGGTGGGGCGGCCTGTCCGGCCGGTTCGACCGGCCGGGGACGCGGGAGGTCGCCGACAGCCGCGGCTCCCGTCGCTCGACGTGGGACGAGCTCAGTGAGGGGCGGGACCCGACCGAGGGTCGGGACGACACCCGCACCTGACACAATGCACTCACCTGACACAACGCACTCACCCGACACGACGTCGAGACACCCGTCGCCCGAAGGAGCAGTAGCCGCCATGCCCGAGCAGGACCAGGAGCAGGAGAGCCACGGTCAGAGCGTCGCTGCATGGACGGCCGTCACCATCCTCCTGTTCGCCGCGCTCGTCATGTCGTTCGCCGTAGTCTTTGCCTCCAAGGTGTGGTTCGGCGTCGGTGTCGGCATCGCCGTCGTCGGTGTCGTGGTCGGCAAGGTTCTCTCGAATGCCGGTTACGGCGCGGCCAAGGCCGCCACGGACGAGGGCGCCCGCGGTGAGCGCGGGCCCCACGTCACCCGTCCCGGCAACAACCAGGCGGACAGCGGCACCAGCTGAGCCGCCGGCCGGCAGTCCGACGGAACCGGTGGCGCCGCCGCGGGGTCGAAGTACCGCACCGTCGCCCCGGCCAGGCACTAGTCTGCGTACGTGTCGCGTCCCAGGGGGCGCCCTGATCCGCTCCAGAAAGGGCTCGACCATGTCGTACGGCAACAACCCCCCACCGCCCACCGGGCCCTCGGACGAGTCCGGCCAGCATCCCCAGGACAGCCCGTCCCCGGGTCAGCCCAGCTATGGCACTCCGCCTCCGCCGGCTCCGCAGTACGGCGGCCCACCGCCGCCCCAGTACGGCGCCGCACCGCAGTACGGTGCCGCACCACAGTACGGTGGCGCGCCGCAGTACGACCCCAACGCCTACGGTCAGGCTCCCGGCTACCCGCAGGCACCGGCCCAGACGAACTCCAAGGCGCGCCTGTCGATGATCCTCGCCCTCGTCGGCCTGGTCATCTGCGGCATCCTCGGACCGGTGGCGATCATCCTCAGCCGGCAGGCGACGAGCGAGATCGCCGCCTCCGGCGGTCGCCAGTCCGGTGCGGGCATGGCGAAGGCCGGCTTCATCATCGGAATCATCGTCACCGTCCTCTGGGGGATCGGGCTCATCGTCCGGCTCACCGGGGCCGGCAGCTAGTCAGCCGATGACGGCACAAGTGCTCCGAGGGCCCGCCTCCACGCCGATGGCGCGGGGCCGGACCCTTGCTGCGCCGCTGGCCACCGGCGCGGCGGTGGCGCTGGCCACCGCCGCCGTCCATGCCACCGACGGCGAGCTGGGCTTCTCGGTCTGCCCGTTCCACGCCGTCACCGGCTGGTGGTGCCCGTTCTGCGGTGGGTCGCGCGCTGTCGCGGCCATGACCCGCGGCGACGTGGAGGCGGCCCTCTCCTACAACCTGCCCGCGATGCTGCTCCTCGGGGCCGTCACGCTCTACTGGATGACCCAGGTGTATGCTGGGCTGCGAGGCGGCGCGCCCCACCTGCCCCGGCTCTCCCGCCGGTCGGGCGTCGTCCTCGGCGTGGTCTTCCTCGTCTTCACGGTGTGGCGCAACCTGCCGCAGGTGCCGCTGGGATCCTGGCTGGCGCCCTGACCGCTGGCACCCCGAGAGAGCCCGAGGTCACACCGACCGCCGCGGACCCCGTAACCTTGTGCGGTGCCCAGCGTCCTCGACGACCTTCTCGCCGGAGTTGGGGCCGACCTGTCCGAACGTCGGGCCCGCACCCCTCTCTCCACGCTGGAGTGCGCCCTGGCCCGCGTCGCGCCGGCGATCGACGCGGCGCAGGCGTTGCGGACGGCTCCCGGCCTCGCCGTCATCGCCGAGGTCAAGCGCTCCAGCCCCAGCAAGGGTGCCCTCGCAGCGATCGAGGACCCCGCCGGCCTGGCCCGGCAGTACGCCGAAGGGGGGGCCACCGCCGTCAGCGTCCTGACCGAGGGTCGCCGCTTCGGGGGAAGCCTCGACGACCTCACGGCGGTGCGCGCCGCCGTCTCGGTCCCGGTGCTGCGCAAGGACTTCATGGTCACGAGCTACCAGGTCACCGAGGCGCGGGTCTGGGGCGCCGACCTCGTCCTGCTCATCGTCGCCGCCCTCTCCCAGGATGAGCTCGTGTCGCTGCGGGAGCAGGCCGAGGCGCTGGGGATGACAGCCCTCATCGAGGTCCACGACGAGCGCGAGACGCAGCGCGCCGTGGACAGCGGGGCGAGCGTCATCGGCGTCAACGCCCGCGACCTGTTGACGCTCGAGGTGGACCGGACGACCTTCGCCCGGCTGCGTCCCATGGTCCCCGACGGCGTGGTGACGATTGCCGAGTCCGGCGTTCGCAGCATCGAGGACGTCCGGGAGTATGCCGCCGCCGGGGCCCGGGGAGTGCTCGTCGGCGAGGCCCTCGTGACCGGGGGCGCCCCCGCCGAGAGGGTCGCCGAGTTCGCCTCGGTCGGCAGGAAGGCCTCGTCATGACCACAGCCGGACGGTTCGGCGACTTCGGCGGCCGGTATGTGCCCGAAGCGCTCATCCCCGCGCTCGAGCAGCTCGACGAGGTCCGCCGCAAGGCGATGATCGACCCGGAGTTCGTCGGTGAGCTCGAGCGCCTCCACCACACCTACACGGGACGGCCCAGTCTCATCACCGAGGTGCCTCGCTTCGCCGAGCATGCCGGCGGTGCCCGGGTCATCCTCAAGCGGGAGGACCTGAACCACACCGGCTCGCACAAGATCAACAACGTCCTCGGTCAGGCGCTGCTCACCCTGCGGATGGGCAAGAAGCGGGTCATCGCCGAGACCGGCGCGGGACAGCACGGCGTGGCGACCGCGACCGCAGCCGCGTTGCTCGGTCTGGACTGCGTCGTCTACATGGGCAAGGTCGACACCGACCGCCAGGCGCTCAACGTCGCCCGGATGCGCCTGCTGGGTGCGGAGGTCATCGCGGTCGCCAACGGCAGCCAGACGCTCAAGGATGCCGTCAACGAGGCCCTGCGCGACTGGGTCGCCAACGTCGAGGACACCCACTACGTCCTCGGCACGGTCACCGGACCGCACCCGTTCCCCGAGATGGTCCGCGACTTCCACCGGGTCATCGGCATCGAGGCCCGCGCCCAGGTCCTCGACCTCGTCGGCCGGCTGCCCGACGTCGTCCTGGCCTGTGTCGGTGGGGGCTCGAACGCGATGGGCATCTTCCACCGCTTCCTCGATGACGCCGGGGTGCGGCTGATCGGGCTCGAGGCCGGGGGCAGCGGTGTCCACACGGGCCGGCACGCGGCCCGCTTCTCGGCCGGTGCTCCCGGGGTCCTTCACGGGGCGTTCACCTACGTCATGCAGGACGACGACGGCCAGACCACCCCGTCGCACTCGATCTCGGCCGGTCTCGACTACCCGAGCGTCGGGCCCGAGCACTCCTACCTGCTCGACTCCGGCCGGGCGGAGTACCGGCCGATCACCGACGACCAGGCCATGGAGGCCTTCCGGCTGCTCTGCCGCACCGAGGGGATCATCCCGGCCATCGAGTCGGCCCATGCCCTGGCCGGTGCGATCGTCGTGGGCCGCGAGCTCGGCCCGGACGCTGTCCTGCTCGTCAACCTCTCCGGCCGTGGCGACAAGGACGTGCACACCGCCGCCACGTGGTTCGGGCTCCTCGACGGTCCCGACGCGGTCGACGAGGGCGACGGTCCCCATGACGCCGACGGCTCAGCCGGCTCCGACGCGCCGGGTGGCTCCGCTGGCCCTGACGGCGTCGACCTCGCCCAAGGACTGCAGGCATGACGGCCGTCAGCGACGTCCTGGCCCGGTGCCGCTCCGAGGGCCGGGCGGCGCTCATCGGCTACCTCCCCGTCGGCTACCCCGACGTCCCCCGCTCGATCGAGGCGATGACCGCGATGGTCGAGGCGGGCGTCGACATCGTGGAGGTCGGGGTCCCCTACAGCGACCCGCTCATGGACGGCCCCGTCATCCAGCACGCCGCGGAGGTGGCGCTGCAGAACGGGGGCCGGGTCAGCGACGTCTTCACGGCGACGGCGGCCGTGCGCGACGCCGGAGCCCCAGCCCTCGTCATGACGTACTGGAACCTCGTGCTGCGCCGGGGCGTGGCGGCCTTCGCCGCCGACCTCGCCGCCGGTGGGGGGTCCGGGCTGATCACCCCGGACCTCATCCCCGACGAGGCCGAGGAGTGGGTGGCCGCCTCCGACGAGCACGACCTCGACCGGGTCTTCCTCGTCGCGCCGAGCTCGACGCCGGACCGGCTGGCCAGGGCCACGTCGGCCTGCCGCGGCTTCGTCTACGCCGCGTCGACCATGGGGGTCACGGGCACCCGGCGCAGCGTCGGAAGTGCCGCCGAGAGCCTCGTCGAACGCACCCGTGCGGTCACCGGCCTGCCGGTCTGCGTAGGTCTCGGGGTCTCAAACGGCAGCCAGGCCGCCGACGTGGCCCGCTTCGCCGACGGCGTCATCGTCGGCTCCGCCCTGGTCCGCAGCCTGACGGACGCACCCACGCACGCGGACGGCATACGGGCGCTGCGGGAGCTCGTCGAGGACCTGGCGGGGGGTGTCCGCGCCGGTCACGCGGTCGCCCGATGATCGCCGCAGTCATCTCCGAGATCCCGAGCCCGACGACGGGCGTCTGGAACCTCGGGCCCCTCCCGATCCGGGCCTACGCGATGTGCATCCTCGCGGGGATCGCCGTCGCCCTCTGGATCACCCAGCGCCGGCTGCAGGACCGAGGTGGTCGGGCGGGACAGGTCCTCGACATCGCCGCCTGGGCGGTGCCGTTCGGCATCGTCGGCGGCCGGCTCTATCACCTCATCACTTCGCCGCAAGCCTACTTCGGTGCCGGTGGTCATCCCCTCGACGCCGTGAAGATCTGGCAGGGGGGTCTCGGCATCTGGGGCGCCGTCGCCCTCGGCCTGGTGGGAGCCTGGATCGGCTGCCGGCGGCAGCAGGTCAGCTTCCTCGCCTTCGTCGACTCCGCGGCGCCGGGCGTGCTCGTGGCGCAGGCGCTGGGCCGGTGGGGCAACTACTTCAACAACGAGATCCACGGCTCTCCGACGACGCTGCCGTGGGGGCTCAAGGTCTACGAGTGGGACCAGCAGGCGGGGCACGCGGTCCGCGACGCCGCCGGCAACCCCGTCGTCTCGGGGATCTTCCAGCCCACCTTTCTCTACGAGTCGATCTTCACCCTCCTGCTGGCCCTGCTTCTCGTCGCCCTCGACCGGCGGGTGAGGTTCCGGCCCGGCCAGATCTTCGCCCTCTACGTCGCCGGCTACCCGGCCGGCCGGGTCGTCATCGAGCTGATGCGCACCGACGCGGCGAACCGGATCCTCGGCCTGCGGGTCAACGTCTGGGTCTCGGTCCTCGTCCTCGCTCTCGGCGCCGCGCTCTATGTCCACTTCGGACGACGGGCCCCGGCCGACGACGACCCGCCCGAGCTGGCCGAGCGTCAGACAGAGTCTCAGAATGCGGAATGAGCCGTATCAGACTCTGGGATGACCTCCTGGCCCCGGTATTCTTCGAGGGCACTGGCCGACGCCGTCCAGCTGTGCTTTCATGTCCGGCACGAGGACTGTCCCCTCGTGGCACTGACGACACCAGGACGGTGAGACCGCGATGTCCCCTCGGCGCCCCCTCTTCTCGGCGCAACCGGCCGATGTCGGGCTGTACCGCGGCGATCTCGAGCACGACGCGTGCGGCGTCGCCATGGTCGCGACGATGCGCGGCAGCGCCGGGCACGACATCGTCGAGCACGCGCTCACCGCACTGAAGAACCTCGACCACCGCGGCGCGACCGGCTCCGACCCGCTCGTCGGTGACGGCGCCGGCCTGCTCACCCAGGTGCCGGACGCCTTCTTGCGCGAGGTCGTCGACTTCCCCCTCCCCGTGGCGGGCGCGTATGCCGTCGGCATCGCCTTTCTGCCGACCGACGAGGGCGAGCGGGCCGACGTCGTCGCGCGAATCGAGGAGATCGCCGCGGAGGAGTCGCTGAAGGTCCTCGGCTGGCGTGACGTGCCCGTCGCCGCCGACCTCGTCGGCGAGGTGGCCCGCGACTGCATGCCGCACTTCGCGCAGCTCTTCGTGTCCTCGGCCGTCGGGCGCCACGTCGGGCTGGGTCTCGACCGGTTCGCCTTCTGCCTGCGCAAGCGCGCCGAGCTCGAGACGCAGGTCTACTTCGCGTCGCTGTCCGCGCGCACCCTCGTCTACAAGGGGATGCTCACGACCGGCCAGCTCGAGCCGTTCTTCCCCGACCTGTCCGCACGGTCGTTCGAGACCCGGTTGGCCCTCGTGCACTCCCGCTTCTCGACGAACACCTTCCCGTCGTGGCCCCTGGCGCACCCCTACCGGTTTCTCGCCCACAACGGCGAGATCAACACCGTCAAGGGCAACCGCAACTGGATGAGCGCCCGGGAGAGCCAGCTGAGCTCTGACATCATCCCCGGGGACCTCGAGCGGCTCTTCCCGATCTGCAGCCCGGGCGCCTCCGACTCGGCGACCTTCGACGAGGTCCTCGAGCTGCTCCACCTCGGCGGCCGCTCGCTGCCGCACGCCGTCCTGATGATGATCCCCGAGGCGTGGGAGAACCACGCCGGGATGGACCCCGCCCGACGGGCGTTCTACGAGTTCCACTCCACCTTCATGGAGCCGTGGGACGGACCCGCGTGCGTCACCTTCACGGACGGCACGCTGATCGGTGCGGTCCTCGACCGCAACGGCCTTCGGCCGGGCCGGTATGCCGTGACGGACGACGGGCTCGTCGTCCTCGCCTCCGAGTCCGGTGTCCTCGACCTCGACCCCGCCACCGTCGTCAAGCGCGGCCGGCTGCAGCCGGGGAAGATGTTCCTCGTCGACACCGAGCACGGGCGGATCATCGGCGACGAGGAGATCAAGTCCTCGCTCGCGTCCCGCCACCCCTACGACGAGTGGCTCCACGCCGGCCTGCTGCGCCTGGAGGACCTCCCGGAGCGCGAGCACATCGTGCACACCTCCTCGTCCGTCGCGCGCCGCCAGCAGACCTTCGGCTACACGCAGGAGGAGCTGCGGATCCTGCTGACCCCGATGGCGAGGAGCGGCGGCGAGGCCCTGGGCTCGATGGGCACCGACAGCCCGATCGCCGTCCTGTCCAGCCGGCCACGGATGCTCTTCGACTACTTCACCCAGCTGTTCGCCCAGGTGACGAACCCGCCGCTGGACGCCATCCGCGAGGAGCTCGTCACCTCGCTCGGCACGACGATCGGCCCGGAGGGCAACGCCCTGTCCGTGTCGCCGGCCCATGCCCGCCAGGTCGTCCTGCCCTTCCCGGTCCTCGACAACGACGAGCTGGCCAAGATCGTCCACGTCAACGCCGACGGTGACCTCCCGGGCTACGCCACCCATGTCGTGCGAGGGCTCTACGACGTGGGCGGCGGCGCCGACGCCATGCACGCCCGGCTCGAGGAGATCTTCGCCGAGGTCTCGGCGGCGATCGGCCGTGGCGCCCGGTTCGTCGTGCTGTCGGACCGCGACTCGGGGCGCGACCTCGGCCCGATCCCGTCGCTGCTGCTCACCTCCGCGGTCCACCACCACCTCATCCGGGAGAAGACCCGCACCCGGGTCGGCCTGCTCGTCGAGGCCGGCGACGTCCGCGAGGTCCACCACGTCGCCCTGCTCATCGGCTTCGGTGCCGCAGCGGTCAACCCCTACCTCGCGATGGAGAGCGTCGAGGACCTGGTCCGCTCGGGCACCCTCCAGGGGGTCGACGCCGACCAGGCGGTCCAGAACCTCATCAAGGCGCTCGGCAAGGGTGTCCTCAAGGTGATGTCGAAGATGGGCATCTCCACGGTGGCCTCCTACCGGGGCGCGCAGGTCTTCGAGGCGATCGGTCTGGCCCAGGAGCTCGTCGACCGCTACTTCACCGGCACGGTCAGCCAGCTCGGCGGGATCGGCCTCGACGTCATCGCCGACGAGGTCGCCGCGCGGCACGCCGTCGCCTACCCACCCGAAGGGATCCACCAGGCCCACCGCAAGCTGTGGGTCGGCGGCGAGTACCAGTGGCGTCGGGAGGGCGAGCCGCACCTCTTCGACCCCGACACGGTCTTCCGGCTGCAGCACTCGACCCGCCAGCGGCGCTACGACATCTTCAAGCAGTACACCCAGCGGGTCGACCAGCAGGCCGAGCGGCTGATGACCCTGCGCGGCCTGTTCGAGTTCGCGGGTGCGGAGTCCTCCGGCCGGGCGCCGATCTCCCTCGACGAGGTGGAACCGGTCTCGGAGGTCGTCAAGCGGTTCAGCACCGGGGCGATGAGCTACGGCTCGATCAGCCTCGAGGCGCACCAGACGCTGGCCGTCGCCATGAACCACCTCGGCGGGAAGTCCAACACGGGGGAGGGCGGCGAGGACGAGGAGCGGCTCCTCGACCCCGTCCGGCGCTCGGCGGTCAAGCAGGTCGCCTCCGGGCGGTTCGGCGTGACCAGTCTCTACCTCACCCAGTCGGACGACATCCAGATCAAGATGGCCCAGGGCGCCAAGCCCGGCGAGGGCGGTCAGCTGCCCGGCACCAAGGTCTACCCCTGGATCGCGAGGACCCGCCACTCCACGCCCGGCGTCGGGCTCATCTCCCCGCCGCCGCACCACGACATCTACTCGATCGAGGACCTCGCCCAGCTCATCCACGACCTCAAGAACGCCAACCCGGCGGCCCGCGTGCACGTCAAGCTCGTGTCGGAGATCGGGGTCGGGACCGTGGCCGCAGGCGTCTCGAAGGCCCATGCCGACGTCGTCCTCATCTCGGGCCACGACGGCGGCACCGGCGCGTCCCCGCTGACGTCGCTCAAGCACGCCGGTGCTCCCTGGGAGCTTGGGCTGGCCGAGACGCAGCAGACGCTCCGGCTCAACGGCCTGCGCGACCGGATCGTCGTCCAGGCCGACGGGCAGCTGAAGACCGGCCGCGACGTCGTCATCGCCGCGCTGCTCGGCGCCGAGGAGTTCGGCTTCGCCACCGCGCCGCTCGTCGTCTCAGGGTGCATCATGATGCGGGTCTGCCACCTCGACACGTGTCCCGTCGGTGTCGCGACCCAGAACCCCGAGCTGCGCGCCCGCTTCTCCGGAAAGCCGGAATTCGTCGAGACGTTCTTCGAGTACATCGCGCAGGAGGTGCGCGAGCACCTCGCCGCCCTCGGCTTCCGGTCGGTCCAGGAGGCAGTCGGCCAGGTCGACGCCCTCCGGACCGAGAAGGCGGTCGAGCACTGGAAGGCCTCGGGTCTGGACCTCAGCCCCATCCTCGCGAGCGTCGTCGACCGCACGGGCGGCACGGCATACAACTCCACCGGGCAGGACCACGGCCTCGAGAAGGCCCTCGACCACCAGCTCATCTCGCTGGCGCAGCCGGCGCTGCGCGACGGCGAGCAGGTACGCGCCACGGTGCCCGTCCGCAACGTCAACCGGACCGTCGGCACGATGCTCGGGCACGAGGTGACCAAGGCACACCCCCACGGGTTGCCCGACGACACCGTCGAGCTGACCCTCCTGGGCTCCGCCGGCCAGTCGTTCGGCGCCTTCCTGCCGGCCGGGGTGACCCTCGTGCTCGAGGGCGACTCGAACGACTACGTCGGCAAGGGGCTCTCGGGAGGGCGCCTCGTCCTTCGCCCCGACCGCAGGACCCCGCTCACGGCCGAGGCGAACGTCATCGCCGGCAACGTCATCGCCTACGGCGCGACGACGGGCGAGATCTTCCTGCGCGGGCAGGTCGGCGAGCGGTTCTGCGTCCGCAACTCCGGCATCTCGGCTGTCGTCGAGGGGGTCGGCGACCACGGGTGCGAGTACATGACCGGTGGCACCGTCGTCATCCTCGGCCCGACGGGACGCAACTTCGCGGCGGGGATGTCCGGCGGCGTGGCCTACGTCCTCGACCTGCGGCCCGAGCTCGTCAACCCCGAGCTCGTCGACCTCCTGCCGCTGCGCCCGCAGGACGAGGAGGTGCTCATGGACCTCCTCACCCGACACCGTAGGTGGACCGAGTCCGCCGTGGCAGCAAGGCTTCTCGAGGACTGGGAGGACGCCCGCAGCCGGTTCACCCTCGTCCTCCCGCGTGACTACCAGCGCGTCCTCGACGTCCGGACCGCCGCGGAGGTCGAGGGTCTCGACCTCGACGGCGTGGAGGTCTGGGACCGGATCATGGAGGCGTCCCGTGGCTGACCCGCAAGGCTTTCTCAAGATCCGTGACCGCGAGCTGCCCACCCGGCGACCGGTGCCCGTGCGCCTCAAGGACTGGAAGGAGGTCTACGAGGAGCAGGAGCTCGGACAGCTCCAACGTCAGGCCGGTCGCTGCATGGACTGCGGAATACCCTTCTGCCACAACGGTTGTCCGCTCGGCAACCTCATCCCGGAGTGGAACGACCTCGCGTGGAGGGGCGACTGGCACGAGGCGATCGAGCGCCTGCACGCGACGAACAACTTCCCCGAGTTCACGGGGCGCCTGTGCCCTGCCCCGTGTGAGACCGCCTGCGTCCTCGGCATCAACCAGCCCGCCGTGACGATCAAGCAGGTCGAGCTCAGGACGGTCGAGCAGGCCTTCGACGCCGGCACCGTCACCCCCCAGCCGCCCGAACGTCTCTCCGGGAAGACCGTTGCGGTCGTCGGGTCGGGGCCCGCGGGGCTCGCGGCGGCGCAGCAGCTCACCCGCGCGGGCCACACCGTGGCGGTCTACGAGCGGGCCGACAGGCCGGGAGGTCTCCTGCGCTACGGCATACCGGAGTTCAAGATGGAGAAGTCGGTCCTCGACCGCCGGCTCGCCCAGATGGTGGCCGAGGGCACCCGCTTCCGCAGCGGCGTCGACGTCGGCGCGCAGGTAACCGGCCAGCAGCTCAAGGACCGCTACGACGCGGTCGTCCTCGCGGTCGGCGCCACCGTGCCGCGCGACCTGCCGGTCCCCGGTCGGCAGCTGACCGGCATCCACCAGGCGATGGAGTACCTCCCGCAGGGCAACCGGGCCTCGCTCGGCGAGCCCGTCGAGGACCAGATCCTCGCGACGGACAAGGACGTCATCATCCTCGGCGGCGGCGACACCGGGGCCGACTGCCTCGGCACCGTGCACCGGCAGGGCGCCCGCTCGGTCACCCAGCTGGAGATCATGCCGCGCCCCGGCGAGGACCGGCTGGGCAGCCAGCCCTGGCCGACCTACCCGATGACCTACCGCGTCGCCAGCGCCCACGAGGAGGGCGGCGAGCGGGTGTATGCCGTGAACACCACGGAAGTGCTCGGGGACGAGGACGGCCACGTGCGGGCGCTGAAGGTGGTCGAGGTCGAGATGCGGGACGGGAAG
>JAABUJ010002748.1_pt1 | contig 20940 bp, 17 predicted proteins | sample 5559131 | NCBI WGS metagenome assembly JAABUJ01 (sample SAMN10711875, study PRJNA513366) | rock metagenome | isolation source: Antarctica rocks | place: Antarctica: Victoria Land, Mt New Zealand nord | collected 2016-01-07 | reverse complement strand
CCCGCTCACCGGCCGCCAACAGCGCGCGCTCCAGCCGCGCTGAGACGTGCCGGCAGTCCTCGATCGCCCACACCCGATCCGCGTCAAGCTCGATAGCGAACCGCAACGCGTCCAACGCTCCCACGTCGCTAGCAGCGATCGCCAACTGCCCACGCGCAGCACCGGTCTGCCCGTCCACCGCGACCAGCGTGTGGTTGCGCTTGTGAATGTCTGCCCCGATCACGATCATGAGCCATGTCCCTTCGTTTGAGATGTTGACGAAGCGGACCATCGGCGGACACCGCTCAGTTGGGGCGCTGCCACGCTCCTATCAAGTCACGCCGGCGGTCCTCGGTCGGCGACGGGCGACACAGCCAAAGTCAGTCAGACCACCTGGTCGACAGCGACAAAGAGAGTCAGCCCGCCATCGACCGAGAGACAAACCGACCGGCCGGACAACACCGATCCGAACCGCAGCCTCTCACTGAGCGACGAAGGAGGAGCCGGCGCTCATCGCCGCGGACTTCCGCTTCGACTCGATCATTAGCAGCAAAGCTGCTAGCACGCGGACCGACGTGTGCTCCCTGGGTTCGGCGGCCGCTGCCCTGCGCAGCTACCGCGGCAACCTAACGGAAATCCGGAGCCTCGGTAAGTGCAAGCGCATACAGGCAGCCTCTGACCGACCGTTAGCCTTGCGCGGGTGCTCATCGTCGATTTGATCGTCGGTGGATTGATCGCCGTGGCGGTGATCTGGGGCTTCGTGCACGGACTCACCGTCACCACGCTGGCGCTGGCGGGTTTTGGAGCCGGGGCTGTGCTCGGCGCGCGCCTGGCACCGCTGCTCCTCCACGGTGGTGAGAGCTCGACCTACGCCCCGGAAGTTGCCCTCCCCGGAGCGCTGCTGGTTGGCGCCGTGTCGGCGGCGGTGGTCGAGCGGTTCGGGCTGCGGCTACGCCGCCGGCTCGGCGGCGTGGGTCCCGCGAGCCGGATTGGGGGCGTGCTGTTGGGCGCCTGCCTGGGCCTGACGGCGGCTTGGGTCCTCGGTTCGGTCGCCCTGCAGGTGGGCTCGCTGGGCGGTCAGGTGCGGCGCTCGGCGATCCTCGGCCGGCTGGACGCGCTGCTGCCGCCCCCCGGTCCGGCTCCCGCCACCAAGGTGGCGTATTCGCTGCCGACCTTCGCGGGTCCGCCGCCGGCGGTGGCCCCCGCCGACCCTCGCGTGACGGGTGCGGCGGGCGTGCGCCGCGCCGGGCGCAGCGTGGTGGAGATCGGAGGTGTCGCCTGCGGCCACTCCGGGGAAGGCAGCGGCTGGGTCGCCGCCGATGGCGTCGTAGCCACCGTTGCGCACGTCGTTGCCGGTGGGAGCGTCTTCATGGTGCGATTCAAGATCGGAGGGAAAATTTACCGAGGCGCGCCGATCTGGTTCGACCCAAGGAACGACATCGCGATGCTTCGCGTGCCAGGAGTGAAGGGCGCGGCTACGCTCCCGCTGGTGCGCGGCCCGAAGCCCGGTACGCCGGCCGCGGTGCTCGGATTCCCGTTAGGCGAGTGGAAGGTGCGGCCGGCGCGGCTCGGCGCCACCTCGAGCACGTATGTGGGCCGCCTCTCCGGCGAGCTCAACGGCGTCTCTAACAACCTCTACGGGCGTCTGATCACCTCCTTTGCCGGAAAGGCAGAGCCGGGCGTCTCGGGCGGCCCGCTGGTCGACGGTCGGGGGCGGGTCCTGACGACCCTCTTCGCCGGAACGGTCGGCGGTGGCTACGGATGGGGGGTCTCGAACACACTCGTGCGCTCTGCACTGCGACGTGCCGGCCCGCGGGTGGGTACCGGGCCGTGCCCGTGAGCTTCGCCAGGGCCTCTGCGTAGCACCGCACCCCGCGTGTAGCCTGTCGGCTCGGTGAGTCCGCAAACCAAACGCGCCGGACAACGACGCCGCCGGCTCTCGGGGGACGGGGCCAAGCGGTTCAACACGCTCGGGTTCTGGGCGAGCGTGTTGATAGTGCTGCTGGTGGTCGGCTACGTGCAGGCGATCGCTGCCAGCCGGCCGCAGGTCAGCGGACAGAAGCTTCCCTTCTCGGCGTTCGTCAACCTCGCGGAGTCCGGGCGAGTGGTCAACGCCCGCATTCTTGACGCCGATGCCTACGTGATCGGCACCTACCGGCGCGCGGGTGGGGCACTGGTTCGGTTCAACACCCCGTCTCTCCGTAATGACATCACTCGTGATCGGCTGATCCAGATCCTGCTCTCAAACCGGGTCCCATTCACAGCGGATCAGCAGTTCGGCAAGAGCCTGGTGGGTCCGCTCTCGGTCCTGCTGCCAACGCTGATCCTGATCGTCGTCCTCGCCTACTTCATCTTCTCCTACCGGCGCGGGACGGGTGTGTTCGGGGTTCGCAGCGGCGCGCGGAAGGCCGCCGAGGGGCAGAGTGTCACGAGCTTTGACGATGTCGCGGCGCAGGAGGGAGCCATCACCGAGCTGCGCGAGCTGGCGCAGTTCCTCTCGGACCCCAAGCGCTTCACCGAGCTCGGCGCGCGGATTCCCACCGGCGTGCTGCTGTACGGGCCGCCGGGCTGCGGCAAGACGCTGCTTGCCCGGGCGCTGGCGGGCGAGTCGGGCGCCGCGTTCTACTCGATCTCCGGCTCGGACTTCGTCGAGCTGTACGTGGGCGTCGGTGCCTCGCGCGTCCGGGAGCTGTTCAGAGAGGCCCGTGAGGACGCTCCCGCGATCGTGTTCATCGACGAGATCGATGCCGTCGGTCGCCGGCGCCGGGCCGGCCCCGCAGTGAGCGAAGGCTCCGGTGAGGAGCAAGGGCAGGCGCTGAACCAGATCCTCACCGAGATGGATGGCTTCTCGCCCGTGGAGGGCACGATCGTCGTTGGGGCGACCAACCGGCCCGACGACCTGGACCCGGCGTTGCTGCGTCCGGGGCGCTTTGACCGCGCGATCTCCGTCGACCGTCCCGACGAAGCGGGCCGCGCGTCGATCCTCGCGATTCACGCCAGGGGAAAGCCGCTGGCCAGAAGCGTGGATCTGCGGGCGCTGGCCAATCGCGCGATCGGCCTGACCGGCGCTGATCTCGAGAGCGTGATGAACGAGGCGGCGCTGCTCACGGCCCGCGCCGGTAAGACGGAGATCTCCCAGGCCGAGCTCGACGGCGCGTTGACGCGAATCGTCGAGGCCCCCGAGCGCCAGCGCCGGCTGGCGGTGCGCGATCGGACCATCGGCCAGCAATCGCTGGGTGCCGAGCGGGTGACGTTCGCCGACGTGGCCGGCAGCGAGGAGGCGCTGAGCGAGCTCGGCGAGATCAAGGAGTTCCTCAGCGACCCGAGCCGTTTCGCGGAGATGGGAGCGCGCTTTCCCCGGGGCTTCTTGCTGGTCGGTCCCCCTGGCTGCGGCAAGACGCTGCTCGCGAGAGCCGTGGCGGGGGAGTCGAATTCCGCCTTCCTCTCGGTTGCCGCGACTGAGTTCACCGAGATCTACGTCGGCGAGGGCTCGGGCCGGGTGCGCGATCTCTTCGCTCAGGCGCGGGCGGTGGCGCCCACGATCGTCTTCATCGACGAGATCGACGCGATCGGCACCAGGCGCGAGTCCTCGCTGGACGGCCACCGTGAGCGCGAGCAGACCCTCAACCAGATCCTGATCGAGCTCGACGGCTTTCGCCAGCGAGACGGCGTGATCGTGATGGCGGCGACCAACCGGCCCGAGATCCTGGATCCTGCGCTCGTGCGCGCCGGTCGTTTTGACCGCACGATCACGCTCGACCTGCCTGACCGTACGGGGCGCCGGGCGATCCTGGAGGTCCACGTCGGCCGCAAGCGCCTGGGCCCAGACGTCGATCTCGACGCCGTCGCGGGCATTACCCGCGGCCTCTCGGGTGCCGACCTCGCCAACGTGATGAACGAGGCGGCCCTGCTGAGCGCCCGGCGGGGCAGAGGCCAGATCTCGATGTCGGAGCTCGGGGAGGCGGTCGAGCGGGCGACCATGGGCATCGCGCGCGCGCACGTGCTCACCGACCAGGAGCGGCGAGTGATGGCCTTCCACGAGGCGGGGCATGCCGTCGTCGCCCGCTCCGTGCCCGAGGGCCGGCTGCCGCACATGCTCAGCATCATTCCCTCGGGTGGCTCGCTCGGACGCGCCTGGCTCACCGACACTCACGACCGGCTGGTCTACTCCCGCTCGGGCATGATCGACGAGATGGCGATACTGCTGGGGGGCCGCTGCGCCGAGAAGCTGATCTTCGGGCAGGCCGGTTCCAGCGCGGCGGACGACCTGGGGCGGGTGGGGCGCCTCGCTCACCGGATGGTGCGCGAGCTCGGGATGAGCGATGCGCTCGGACCGATCGGCTACGCCCAGGATGCCGACGAGGACGGTCACACGCTCTCCTACTCGGAGGAGACCGCGCGCACGATCGACGCCGAGGCGCGCAGGCTCGTGGAGCAGGCGGAGCAGCGGGCAGACGGGGTGTTGAGGGCATCTCGGGACGCGCTCGAGCGGGTAGCGCGGGCGCTGCTCGAGTCCGAGACGCTCAGCTCGAGGGAGATCGAGGAGCTGGCGGCTGAACCCGTGAGGGCGCCGGCACGCGCCTAGCGCCGCCGCGCTGAGCGCCGGCTCAGGAGCACCGCGCCGGCTAGGACCAGCACGATGGCCAGCGCCACCAGCGAAGCCGCGTCGACGAGGTCCAGGCCCGAGCCGGAGCCGGAGCCCGTCGGCACGGGGACGCCACTGCCCTCTGATCCACCGCGCGGGGAGGGCTGACCGGGAAGGAACGAGCGCTTGTCGAGGATGCCCGTGCCCTTGACGAACACCCAGCCGTCGTAGATCGCGGGGCGATAGGCGAACGTCCCTTGGGAGAAGAACAGCGGGACCACCGGGAGATCATCGCCGAGCAGACGCAGCTCGGCCCCAGCCAGCTCGTGACGCGCTGGACGATCGGGCGCGGAGGCAACGCGCCGGGCGAGCGCATCGAACGCTTGGCTGCGGTATCCGCTGAAGTTGAGCGGAGCGGCCCGGGGATCCGATCCGAACAGCGCGGCCAAGAACCCCGGGTCGTAGGAGGCCAGTGGAGGGATGCTGCTGATCGCCGCGTCGAAGCTCGGCGTGGAGCCGTTCTCGCCGATCGCCTGGCTCAGGGCTGCGCCTGAGAGCTTCGTCAGGGTGGCATTGGCCCCCACCCGTCGCAGGGCCAGCACGACCTGCCTACCGGCCTCCAGCCTCACCGGGTCACTGTCGGCCGCCAGCACGTGAATCGAGGGCAACCGGAGCCGGGCCAGCGCCGCTTGGGCGGAGCTTGGATCGAAGCGGTGAAGGCTCGCGCCGGAGGCCCAGGGGGAGGCCGGGTGGATGTAGCCCTGCTGCGCGGCGGCCGCCGGCCCGACGTTGCGCACGATCCGTCCGAGGTCGAGCGCGTCGCCCACCGCCCGGCGCGCCGCGAGCCGGTCAAAGGGGGCCCGTCGGAGGTTGAGCAGCAGCGCTGTGCCGGAGTACAGCGGACCCGTGCGCAGAGCGATCCCAAACGCCGATCCGAACTCCGCAGCGGGGCCCATGGGCAGGCTGAAGGGCAGCATGTCGACCCGCCGTTGCCGCAGGGCATCGTAGGCGCGCTCCTCCTGGTGGATGATCGGGACCCGGATCTGCGCCACCCGGGGAGACCCCTTGAAGTAGCGGTGGTTAGCGGCAAAGACGTATCCGCTCGCCGGCCGTGCGCTCACCAGGCGGTAGGGCCCACTTCCCACCGGCAGGCCTGGAGGGGCCAGCTGGCCGGGGAGGAGTCGCTGCCACAGGTGCCTCGGGAGGATCGGCAGATCCGCCAGCGGCTGGTCCTCGAAGCCGAGCGAGACGTGGCGCAGGTCGATCCTCACGGTCAGCGGGCCGGTCGCCCGCACGCCCTCGACATCGCCGAGCTCGGGCGTGAAGCGCGGGTGGAAGTGGGCGGCGACGAACTGGAAGGTGAAGGCGACGTCATCAGCGCTCAGCGGCCGGCCGTCCTGCCAGCGAACCCCTTTTTGCAGGGTGATCGTCAGCCGCCGGCCGCCGTCCGATCGCTGCACCGAGCGCGCGAGCCACGGTCTTGGGATGCCATCGGCGTCGCGCCAGAGGAGCGAGTCGTAGATCAGCGTGACCAGCGGGTAGCCCAGCTGGAACGTATAGGGCGTGAGCGTCCCGTCGTAGCTGGGAAACGGCACCCGGACCAGCGGGGGGCCTGGAGGTTGAGCACCGGCCGGCGAAGCAGAGAGAACTGCCGCCAGCCAACCGATTACCGGGGTGAGCACGCTCCGTCTGAAAGCCCGGCGCCTAGAAGGCCCCTGAAGAAGTGAGGTTTTGAAAGACTGCGCCCGCGAGGGGTGCGGCGAGTTGCGGTGCTTGGGGCGGTCCGGTGTTCAGGCTTGTTCGGCCGGTCGGGGGTCGTGGCGCTCCGCAGCGGCTGGTCAGACGCCTTTTAGGCCGGTTCGGGGTGGCCGGGAGCGGGGTCATGCGGTCCCGGTGGCGAGGTGATGGCCGATCGGGTTGAGGTTGACCAGCGCGGCGGCCCAGCTGGCTTGCAGTCGGGCTTTGTCGCTGCCGATGTACCGGCTTTTGCGCGCGCCGTAGCGATATGCGAGCAGCCCGAGGAGCCGCTCGATCCTGGGCCGGGTGTGCCGTAGGTGCGCGGCGGTGACGGGATCGGCGAGCGCTTGCCGGGCGGCGATCATCAGGTCTTCGTGCTCGCCGAGGTCGATGTGTCGGTTCGGCCGGCCGGGGCAGCATCGATCTTTCAGCGGGCAGCTGCCACAGACAGCCCGTGAGAAGTTCGCGCCGCGCGATCCCTTCTTGGATGTCCTGACCTGCGCGGTCTGCCCTGCTGGGCAGCTGACCGTCCCGGCGTCCAGGTCGATCGTGAAGTCACGCTTGCCGACACGGTCCTTCAGAACGGTGCCTTCCGGGACCGGCGCGAGGACCTCCACGTTCCGCTCGGCGAGTTCTGAGCGCACGACACCGTTGCCATACGCGGTATCGCCCAGGATCTGCTTGGGTCGACGGTCCGGCGGCTGGTTGTCGATCAGGTGCTTGGCCTGCGGGCCGTCGGTCTCGCCGCCCGGCGCGACGTGCACGGTCATGATCAACGGCTCTGAGCTGTTGCTGACCGCGGCGGACAGCTTGTACCCGTCAAACCGTGTCTGCGAACTCTTGCGCCCGTGGCGCATCTCGGGGTCGATCGTCGAGATGATCCTGCCCGACTTGGTCCCGCGGTGCAGGCGGGGAACGCCGTCGGGGTCGACATCGAAGTCCTGTCCGATCAACTCTGCCAGCAGCTCATATGCCGTCGTGACCGGCTCTTCATCCCGTAGCCCGTCGGTCTGCTCGACCGCCACAAGAGCCCGCTGTGCGTCCTCAGCTACCCGGGTCAGCATCCGCTCCCGCTCAGCCTTTAACCGCCACTGGCAGTCCGGTTTCTCACCCGGCCGGGCGTAGTCAAACTCCAACCCCGCGACCAGCAACTCGCCCGCGTCCCGGTCGACCGCGGTGACCGCGGTGACCGCGTCGATCAGCTTCTTGACCCCGAAGCGGACCAGCCTGACGGTGTCCTGGGTCGCGGCCGCACCGAGCATCGGTGTCGAATCAACGATCTGCTCAAGCGGCCCGTCCAGCATCCCCAGCTCGGCGGCGAGCCTGAGCGTGTTCTCCAGCGCCAGTCCTTCCTTCTTGTGCAAAAGCAGCCGGGCGCGGTACTTCGTCAACGACGTCGGATGCCAGCCGTGATGATCGATCGCCAACCCCAACGCGACCTTCCACCGCAGATCCCAGCCTACGCACTCCATCGCCTGCTCATCCGACACGCCGGTCCGGTGCTGCAACAGCAGCACCTTCGCCAACTGCGACGGCGGGATCGACGGACGACCCATCGTCGAGGAGTAGCACTCCGCGAAATCCTCATCGCGAACAATCCGATCGCCGTGCTCCGCGAGCAACGCGAAGAACGACCCCTCCGGCAACGGACCCATCACCACCGCCGCATCAAACAACCCCACCTGAGCCGACCGAGACTTGAGCATGCCCCGAATAGTCTTAAACCGGTCGGACAGACCTAGACTTTTTCAGTGGTCTTCTAGTACTCCAGTGGCGGTCTGTCGCCGCGTCACGTTGGCCTGGTAGCGCCACGCGGCAGAGACTATCCGCGGACGCGCCGGGGGGATCGTGACTGGGCGCGAGGTGGCTCCTGCGACCTCAGCTCAGCTCAGCTGGAACCCTGCTCGGGAGATCTTCAGCTGAAACCCTGCCCGGGCGATCTGGTGTTAGGATGTCCCGCATTCTTCCGGTCTTGCGGCACGAGACCGGCACTCCGGCGGCGAGGGCGGCTTCTAATGCGTACACGGTCACGTAATATTTGGATGGCGACATTGGTCGTTCTGGCATCCGTCCTAGGCGCGGCAAGCGTCGCGTGGGCGTGCACCGGTCCCGGCTTCGGGACGCCGCAAACACCGCAGCCTCCACAGCCCGCGACCCAAACACCGCCCGCTTCTCCACCTTCCCAGGCTCCGGCGACTCCGCCCCCTGGCGGCGCGAGCGCAGGTGCTGGCTCGGGCGCAGCTGCTGGCTCGGGCGCAGCTGCTGGCTCGGGCGCAGCTGCGGGCTCGGGCGCAGCTGCAGGCTCGACCGCCTCCGGTCCGACCAGCGGAGCCGGCGCCTCCGGTTCGACCAGCGGAGCCGGCGCCTCCGGTTCGACCAGCGGAGCCACCCAACCATCCGGCACGCCGGCCAGAGGCCGGACACGCACCACCACCACCGGAAAAGGCGGCGGCACTGGAGCGAACTCCGGTTCGGGCGCGACGAGCAACTCCGCGAGCGCGACCCGCAACTCCGGCACCTCCGGCGCGTCATCCTTCGGATCCAGCGCGTTGGCCGTCCGGGGTAGAGGCGCGACCGCAGGCGTCGCCCACCAGGGGGGACAGACCGTCTTCGCCAGCTCTACTGCACCGAGGAGCAAAGCGGCTCATCCGGCGCGTCAGCTAGCTAGCGCGGCCGCTCCCTCACCGCGCACCGCCACCGCCGACGTGTGGAGCGGCTTTGCCGCCTCCTCGGCGAGGTCACCCGTGTCTGCCGCCGCCGCAGCGGCCTCCTCTTCGGGGCAGGGCGGCGGTCTTGGCTCGCAGGTGCTGATCGGCATGGTGATCCTCGGTCTCGGACTCGTCGGCGTGTTCGGCGGCGTCCTGGTCACCGTAACCCGTCGCCGCAGGGCAGCGTCGGGGTCCACGCGCACCAGTGGCAGCGCGACTGAGCGGTAAGATGAAAGCCCGGCGGGGCGTCCCGGCCGAGGCAAGTCCCGCCCCGGGCATCCCGCTCGAGGCGGTTCCAGCGGAGTCTGAATTCACAGTTGCCGAACCCGTCCCCACGGATGACGTAGCGAGTACCGACCGTAGCCCCCGCCAACGGCGGCGGGGCTCGACGCTCTCAGCGGTGCTCGGCGCGTCGCTGCTGCTCGCGGCAGTCGGTGCGGTATTGCTCTCAGCGGCGTTCGATCGCCCGGCGAGAGTCGGCGCCGTCGGCCACGACGCGCCGGTGAACGGCGGCGCCAGCATCGCTTCCGACATCAGCGCCCACAACTCCCCCACGCTGGTCCGCGATCCGGTGCGGCCCAGCAACCTGGTTGTCTCGACCCGGATCGACACGCCGTTCTATTCCTGCTCGCTGCACGTCTCCTCCGATGACGGAGCCACCTGGAGGCAAACTGCAATCCCGGCCCCGAAGGGGGAGGAGGCCAAGTGCTGGGCCCCGGATGTCGCCTTCTCGGCCGACGGCACCCTGTATCTGATCTTCGTCACGCTCAAGGGGTCCGGCAATCGCCCGCATGCGGTGTGGCTATCGACCTCCAAGGACGATGGGCGCACGCTGTCTGCGCCGAGGAAAGTGCTGGGACCGCTGGCGTTTCAGGTCCGCGTGGCCGCCGACCCGGTCAAGCCCGGACGCCTGTACCTGACCTGGCTCAAAGCCGAGGGCGGCGATCTCGCGAACTTGAAGTTCACCAACACCGGAAACCCGATCGAAGCCGCACGCTCGGACAACGGCGGAGCATCGTGGACTCAGCCCGTACGAGTGAGCAGCCCCGCGCGCCAACGGGTGGTCACCCCATCGCCGGTGGTGGGCGCCAAGGGGGAGCTCTACGTGCTCTACGTGGACCTTGGCCAGGACACGTTGGACTACGAAGGCGAGCACAACGGCCGGGGCGGGCCTCCCTATCCGGGTCCGTACAGCCTCGTGCTGGCTCGCTCGCGGGACGGGGGAGCGACCTGGGATGAATCGCTCGTAGACGCCCGGCTGGTGCCGATCTCGCGCTTCGTCGTGTTCTTCCCGTCGTCCCCTTCGGTGGCGGTGGATCGGACCGGCCGGATCTATGCCGCGTTCCACGACAGCCGTTTCGGCGACGCCGACGTGATGCTGTGGACGCTCGAGCCTGGGGCTGCGCGCTGGCAGGGGCCAATGCGCGTCAACGACACCAAGCTCCATGACGGCACCTCCCAGTATCTGCCCAAGCTGGCGGTGGCCCCCGACGGCCGGCTCGACGTCCTCTACTACGACCGCCGCTCAGACCCAGCGAACATAATGACCCGCGTCTCGCTGCAATCCTCCTTCGATCACGGCCAGAGCTTCACCCATGCCGTGACGCTCTCCAGTCGCTCGTTCGATTCCCGGATCGGGTTTGGCGCCAAGGAAGGCCTCCCTGACCTCGGCAGCCGGTTGGGACTGATCTCCGAGAACCGCTTCGCGCTCGGAGCCTGGACCGATACCCGGGCCGGAACGGCGGCGACCCAGAAGCAGGACATCGCGGACGCCGCGGTGGCCGTGAGGGCGCCGTCGGGCCTGTCCGACGCGGCTCGGTACGCGCTGCGCTACGGGGGCATCGCCCTCGGGCTGGCCGGCCTCTCCCTTCTCGGCCTATGGGCAGCAGCGCTCAGGCCGAACCCCGGCGCCAGGGCAAGAGGTGCGTCGCGCCGGACCAGGAGGCTCGGCCACGCGAGGGATCAAGATCGCTGAGGCCCGGCCACTGGTGGTTGGCGCGGCTGAGCGTTCCGCGGACGGATATCGCGGCGGTCAGACGCACGCGTTCACAGCGGATTGTCGCGAGGCCGGGGGATCCGTTTCTCGGTCGGCTATGGGCTCAACGACACGGTCCGGGGCAGCGGTCCTCGAAGTGCCCGAACCGGCGTGGCTGCAGGCGATCGACAGTGATGGCGCCGATCGAGACGGCGCCTGGGTGGCGGAGCTCGATTTCGCGGCCCCGTCGTCTCGGCCGGAGGGCTCGCGGCTGATCTGTCGCTGCGAGTGACCCCATCCCGGCCAGGACATCGCCGTCCTGGAACTGCGTCATCACGGCCGCGCCCGGGTCGAGGACAGCATCCGCTGTGGCAAGGACACCGGCACCGGGTCTCAAATCGGGTTCGTCTCTGGTGTCAGGGCGCGCTTGGTGATTCCCGCCCGCGCGGCTAGGCGGGGCAGCAGCCGGTGGACGTAGGAGCTGTCGATCGGCGAGCCGTCCAGCGTGCAAACGATCGCCGAGCGCATCGCCCACGATCACCCGTTCGGCGCCGAGCTGGTGGCGGCGGTCAATCCACCGCCGGAGGATCGCCGAGTTCGTCGCGCCGGGCGTCGAGGTCCACGTCGTGCGCCTGTAAGAACGTGTTTGAGAAGGGTCTATCGGGTTGTCCAGGGTTGTCGTCCGGGTGTGGGCGCGAGTCGTCGTGTCATCACGCCCACCATCGCCCATTTGACCATCGCCACCGAGGTCTTGGTGAGCCGTTCGTAGTCGTGGTCCAGTCGCCGGCATTTGGTGATCCACGACAGCGTGCGCTCGACCACCCAGCGTCGGGGCAGGACCTCAAAGGTACGCTGCCCCTCGGGCTTGCGCACGATCTCCAGGACGATCCGCGCTGTCTGCTTGGCCCACTCCACGAGCTTGCCGGCGTACCCGCCGTCGGCCCATACGAGGCTGATCGTGGGAAACGCCTTGCGCACCGCCGCGAGCGCAGGCTGGGCGCCGTCGCGGTCCTGAACATTCGCGGCGGTGATCAGGACAATCACCAGCAGGCCGATCGTGTCGACCACGATGTGACGCTTTCTCCCATTGGTTTTCTTGCCGGCGTCATACCCGCGCGTGGCGCGACCGACCGTGTCCGCGCCCTTGACCGACTGTGCGTCGATGATCGCCGCGGTCGGCTGCGCATCGCGACCCTCGGCCTCGCGCACCCGCTCGCGCAGCGTGTCGTGCAGCGACCCATCATCGCGCCACCGCTTGAAATGCCAGTACACCGTCTCCCACACGGCGGGAAGTCCTTCGGCAGCTGACGCCACGAGCAGCCCGTGCGCAACAGATACAGGATCGCGTTGACCACCTCGCGGCGAGGATGCGCCTCATGCCGACCGCCCGGCTTCGCCGCAGACAACAACGGCTCGACCAACGCCCACTGCGCGTCGGTGAGATCTGATGGGTACCGACTCTTGGAGGACATACCCCAAAAGGGTCCTCCATCTCAGTGCAGTAGATTGTTGGGGTGTCGCAGGCATCACCGAGGAGCGGAGCCGACTATCCCGGTTCCTACGCTGACGTTCAGGCGTGGTTTCCGACCGACGGGGCGTGCCTGGACTATCGAGCGCCTCGGAGTCGCCGTCGGCGCGGGGCCCCCTACTTGGCCAGGCTCGGCGGCGGGGTGCTTGGTTTTCCGCGCGCGCGGAAAAGTTCCCGAGCACGGACGCGAGGGCGAGGCGTGAATGTCCGCGCGCGTGTGACCCCCGGCCGTTTCGCCGACCGAGTCCCCTCCCGTCCCCCCCGCCCGGCGCTCGGCGCGCGCGTTCTCCCGAGCCGCGCACGGACGCGCGGCCCATGTGTCCGCGTGCGATCCAAGCGCACCGCACCTTCCACCACGTTCTCAACCTCAGTAGAGAATCCGACCGGCGCCGAAGGGCGCCGGCGTCACGCACACCCCCGGCTGGCCGGACTGGACGCGAGCGCCCCCGAGCGGACGCGCGGCGATCCGCGGCGGTGAGAAGCCCGGCGCCCGGTCGGCGACCCCCGGCGAGTCGACAGCACGCCCACACTGTCATGGGCTGCTGGGCCGGTCGTGGATCTGGTGGATGCGCTCGCGCAGCTCGATCATCTCCTGGCGCGCGCGCTGAGCGTCGTGTTGGCGTTGGCGGGCGAGCCAGGCTTGGCGGTAGCCGGCGGAGAGCCGGCGGAGCAGGCTGATCGGCTCGCGGGTGCGGCGGGCGAGCTCGGCGAGCTCGAGCTGTTCCTGGTCTGGTCGTGGGTGCTGTTCGGCGGGTGGGATTTGGCCTTGGTGGCGCAGCGCCATGCTCGCGCGGCCGTCGGCTTGCAGCGGGGGCTGGCGGCCGGCGAGCAGGTAAGCGTCGCGCAGCACCATCCGGTAGGCGTCGCTGTTTGTGGGCGGCAGCGCGGGGTGCTCGACGTCCAGCGCCACCAGCCCGTCCTTGAACACGGGCTCCCCGTCGGGGGTGGTGCGCACCCACCCCGGCCACCTCGCGGTGCGAAACGAGAGCTGCAGCGCCCGCGCGGGCGGGTCCTGACGCCGGCGCCGCGCCCGGCCGGTGGCCGCCTTGAGCCGGGCGACGCTGCCCGCGGTGGCGAGTGCGCGCATCCTTCGCGCGAGCTGATCGAGCGCGCCGATCGCGTAGCCAAGCGTCCGCGGCCCGCCCGCCAGCCCGCCGGCGCCCGCGAGCGTCCCGAGATAAAGCAGCGCCGCGAGGCCCCCGGGCGGATATCCCTCCGGCGCGGCGGTCGCGTTGCGCTCGTAGCGAGCGACCGCGCGACGCAACCGTGCGTAATCCTCGCCACCAAGCGCTCCCGCGCCTGACGGGCCGGACTGCGCGGCCGCCGCCGGCCCGTAGCGCGCGACCACCCACGCCTCGCGCAACCGCGAGAAAGGCCAGCAGCGCTCAAGCCCCCACCCGGCAAGCTCGACCGTGCGAGCGCTCGCCTGGGAGGCGATCAGCTCCACCACCGGTGCTCTGTGCGCCTCCCTCTCCCTCACCCTGACCAGAAGCGCCTCAACATCAAGCACTGGGCACTGAGCGGGCTCTGGGACGCCCACGGCAGCGCTTGGGGACCGGGAGGCGTCTCGCTCACCGACCCCGTCATCCTCGGTGGCTGCTGTTCTGGGCGCATCGAGCGCGGCATCAGCGATCAGACCCTCAATCGCGTGTGCGCGCGTCACGCCTGTTCTAAGCGAAGCGTCTCGAAGCTCTAAAGCCGTTGGATTAACAGGGTTGTTGTTCTCCGCTGTAGGCGGAACCCCGCAGGGGGGTGCCGAATTTGATTGATGCTCCCCACGTCGGCGCCTGGCGTTGGCCGTGGCGCGGGCGTGGCGAACGCCGCGGCGCTGGCGCTCTGAAGCGCTCAGCGGCCGGGCGTGGCGGGTAGCGTCGGGGATCTCCGTGCTCGAGCCGGTGCTGAGAGACGGGCCGTAGCGCGCCTGCCAGCGCTGAAGCTGGCCGGCGGCGGCCTTCAGCTCCTGCACGCTCAGCTCGGGCGCGGGGAGCAGCTCAAGCTCGGTGCGGCGCTCCTCACCATCGAGGTCCACGCCGACCCGCCAGCACAGAAGGCCCATCGCCTCCAGGTCGCGCAGCCGGCGGCGGACCGCGCGGTGATGACGATCGCGATCCGCAAACCCCTCGCCGGTAATCCGCCACGCCGGATGCAACGCCGCCAGCCCCGCGACCAGCTGACGCATGCTGCTCACCACCGTGCCGCCGTGACGTCCGCCCGCCGCGAGGCGGCGCAGGTAGGAGAGCTCCGCCAGGCAGCACCTAAACGCCCGCACGTCATGCACACGGCCCGGGGAAAGCTCCCCCGCCGCGACCCGCCCCGCGCGCACACGCGCCAGCAACGCCAACAACACCACCGCGTCCACCGGCGCCGGCAACACCGACGGCTCCACCGCCGGGCACGACAACAACGACCGCGACCGGCGAAGACCCCGAGCCCGCGCAGGATCGGCGCCGGTAGGCGGTGAGGCGGTGCGCGGCATCGCCAGCGCCCCGACGCAGAGGAGCTCGCGGTGCCGGCGTCGAGCGTGTGGACGTGAGCGCGTCAGGAAACCCAAGGCGCCGGCGCAGGAGGCTGTGCTCGCAGACAAATCCGTCCGCGAGCGGGCTACACTGCGCATGCAAACGCCGTCACGATCAACGGCAGGCGATATGCACCCGAAGGCATCTAAGTGTCTGCGGGACCCCGAGAGACCGGCTGGCACCGGTCTTTCGTGCTCTCGGGCCCGCTCGGGGTACGCGCTTACACCGGCAGCACCACCAACGGGCGCTCAATCGACTCCCGCCCCCACGCTTCGCACAGCTCCCCGCGCAGCCGCGACGCCGCGCCCAGCGGCAGGCGGCCCTCCAGCTCGCGCCCCAGCAGCTGCGCCAGGTGACGCGTAGAGAGATCGAACTCCTGCTCGTGCAGGCGGCGATCGAGGTCGGCCGGGACGAGGCCATAGCTAGCCACGAGCAGCTCCTCGCGTCGCGAGTGGCGCTCGCGCTAGAACAGCTGCCAGGGGGGGCCGTAGGCCTCGAACGACCATCGTCGTGGGACCGTAGGACACCGCTTTCGCTCTGCAAAGGAGGGGGTTCTAGATGCGGGAGGGGACTTCGGATGCAGGAGGGGCATCCAGATGCAGATGATGGGGGTCGCCAGCCCAGCGAACGCGCCATCGTTGCCCATGCCGACCCCCTGCCAGGGGGGAGGGGACTTCGGATGCAGGAGGGGTATCCAGATGCAGCGAGCCCCCCGATACCTCCCCCGCCGGGGGGAGGGGACTTCGGATGCAGGAGGGGCATCCAGATGCAGCGAAGATTTCGCCAGGCCGCCGAGGGAAGCTCCTTCCATCACGCGAGCGCCCGTTCGGCTGTTCTGTCCGCGGCCGGCAGTACCGTGCCGCACATGCTTGAGCCGCGTAGCGTGCCGAGGTCTCTCGGCCGTGGCGTCGGCCTGATGGAGGCGAACTTTGCGGCGGCGGTCGGGCAGCTCTCCCACGAGGACGAAGCGAGCCAGCTCGTCGTCGACTCCCGGGAGATCCTTGCGGCCGGCGCGCGGCTTGTCGGCGCCCAGCTCGGCGAGGCGGAGATCGACACCTACATCGCGCTCAGCGGCGCCTACGTCGAACAGGGGGCGCGCGACTCGGGAGACGTGGAGACGACCAAGGGCGCCCTTACCCGCACGGTGTACGGTCGCCGGATCGGCGGCCGCGATCGGTCGATCATTCACACCGCGCTGGTCAACCTGTTTCGGATGGAGCTCCAGTTCAGCGGTGTCGATGCGCACAGCGGCGAGTTCGACACCGAGTTCGTAGCGCTCGAGCGTCTGCTCGTGCGCCTGGAGTTCAACCGGCAGATCCGCTACCGCGAGTCAGCTCCCCACCGCTACGACCCGGCACTGGCGGGGGCCGAGCACGACGGGACGATCAAAGCGCGCTTCGCGGAGTGGCACGTGAGCCAGATGCAGCGCGGGTACTGGGTCGAGCTCGACTGGGAGATGCTGCGCAGCCTCAGCGGAGCCGCGAAGCTGCTGTGGCTCGTGCTGTCCTCGCCGCGGATCGCCTTTCGAGCGTGCGAGGACGCGCCTCACCTTGAGCAGCTGCGAACCACTTTGACGCTCGACGGCTACCGAGCGCTGGGAATCAACAGCGCCGACCGGCGCAACTGCAAGCAGCGGCTGCTGAAGTACGGGCGGCGGCTGATCGCCGTCGACGGCAGCTACGTCGACTTCGAGGTTGCGCCCTCGGTCGAGCAGCCCGGCGCGCACGAGCTGACCGTGCTGCGCCGTCGCGTCACCGATCAGCTCGCGCTGGATCTGCCCGCCGCCGCGGCGTAGGGCACGTACCGGCGAGTGATCTAAAGCCGCGGCGCGGGCGGACGGGCGAGCAGCGCTCGCCAGCGGTTGACCAGCTCCCGCGCAGCATCGAGCTCGCCGGGGCCGTGAAAGTGCAGCACGGCGTTGAGCAGCGCCGTCTTGTCCACCTCTAGGCCCTCGTCGCTCAGCTCGCGGACGAGCTGCTCGAGGCGGTCCCACAGCGGCGGGAACAGCCGCACGGGCGCCTGCACCTTGCGCATGCCGGCGTACGGGTTGATCTCACCTGCCGAGGCCGACGGCGCCGGACGCTCGACTGGCTGGCCAGCTTCTGGACGGGCTCGCTTCGCTCGCGCTGGCCGCGCGGTCGACGTCGAGCGTTGCTCCGGCTCAGGCGCCGGGCGCGCGTCCCCGACCGCAATCGGATTGTCGATCAGCTTGATCGTCGGCCTCTCCCCCATCACGCGACCAGCTTCAGCGAGCCGCGCTGGCGAGTCAGCTCGAGCGCGAACTCGTGGTAGGCGATCGCCCCGGCGCTGTCGGGAGCGCTTAGGGCCAGCGGGCCCGAGGCGTTCTGAAAGTCGGCGCGCAACGGGATCTCGGTCTCCGCCTCGGGCAGCCCGAGCGCCGGCAGGGCGTCGCGCACCGCGCGGTAGAGCACGCGGCGGCGGTCGGCCATCGTCCGCAGCAGCGCGACGATCGCGACCGGGATCCCGTTCCTGACGAGCGTGGCCACCGTGCCCTGCAGCTCGACCGCTCCCTGCACGGCGCCGGCGTCGACCATCGACACCGGGACGACCACCTCCCCGGCGGCGCACAGTGCGTTGACGGTCAGCAGGCCGAGGTTCGGCGGGCAGTCGAGGAGCACCATGTCGTAGCCGGCGACGTGCCCCTCGAGCGCGCGGCGCAGGAACTCCTCGCGGCGAACCTGCGCTACCAGCGAGAGCTCGGCGCCGATCAGCTCCCGCCGCGCCGGCAGCAGCTCGACACCCGGAACGCTCGTCTCGGTCACCGCCTGCGGGACCTCGCACTGCCCGGTGAGCACCTCGAGCAGCGACATGTCGACCGCGGCGGGGTCCACCCCGAGCAGCACGCTCAAGCGAAACTGCGGGTCGGCATCGACCGCGAGCACGCGCATGCCCTCGCCGGCGAGCGCGGCGGCGACGTTCGCCACGGATGTGGTCTTGGCCACTCCCCCCTTCTGGTTGGCGAATGCGATTACGCGAGGCACAACATGTCCTCGTTCGAGAGCGAGGGCTGATCTCCTCTGCATCGTCGCTCGCTCGCAAGCGATGCTCCACCGTCACTTCCAAGCACCGGGGCACCGTAGCAGCGGGACTCGCCAACGTGCTACGTCCCACCGGGGCTACGGTGCTACGTAGCAGGCTACGGGCGACAAACCCAACTTTGCTTACGTAGGGGCGATCGGAGGAACTACGATGTCTGTGATGATCGCGACAGAGCGCCTCGAGCTGGACGTACGAGAGGTGGGCCGCCGCTTGGCGGAGCTGACCGAGGAGGTCGAGCGGCTCAAGGAGGAGCTGCGTGAGGCGTCCGCCGAAGGAGAGACGGTGTCCCCGTCGGTGCCGCTCGATGCGCCGCATCCAAGCGCGGCGATCACTTACAGCAACGAAGAGTACGACGCGCTGATGGAGCGTCTGGACGCGCCGTCGGCCCCAAGCGCCGAGCTCAGGCGCACGATGTCCCTTCGCCCACTGCCGGAAGGTTGAGCGAAGCGATCCGTGTGACGCCGCTCCAGGCGTCGCCACCAGCGTTCCGCAGCGGGCGAGACGAGCTGGACGACTGGCTCACCAAGCACGGGCTGGCAGCGACTCAAGCCGGTTCCGCCCGCGTCTACCTCGCGCACGACGGCGGCGCGCTCGTGGGCTACTTCGGGCTGGCGGCCGGGGCCGTGGATCCCGCACACGCCGGTACGCGAACCCGCAGGGGGATGCCCAGGCACCAGGTGCCCGTGGTGCTGTTGGCACGACTGGCGGTCTCGAGACACGCTCGGGGACAGGGCATCGGGCGCGAGATGGTGTGGCACGCTGCAGCGCTGACGCTGAGAGTCAGTCGCCTGGTCGCTGTGCGAGCGCTTGTGGTTGATGCGCTCGATGAGATCGCCGCCGGCTTCTACGCCCATCTGGGGTTGACGCCCAACGAAGCAAACCCGCTGCGATTGGAGATTCTCGTAAAGGATCTCGAGAACCTGGCCGGCCACCAAGGTTGAGCAGTTCCCGCACACCGGTGCGCGGGGGTCCGGCCCTGCACGAGGCACACTGATCCGGCGGGGTGTCACGGTGCGACGCCCGCGTCTCGAGGTCAAGCCACGCGCTTTACGGCGCGCTCGAACGAGCACTGCTCACCGACGATCATCGCCAGTGGACTGAGGTCGTGCGGGCGCATGACGAGCTTCGACGGCCAAGCGACGCGGTCTCTGGTGCCCCAGATCCGACGCAGCGAGCGGACTGCGTTGCGCTTGAGCCGGATCCGCTGGTCGGGTAGGTCGTGGCACATCAGGTGGATGACGGCGTAGCCGAACTGGATCGTCGCGCCCCAGGCGCGCTGCTCGGAAGCCTCCCGCAGGTTGAGTGAGTGCGAGTCGAACCAGCCCATTTCACCGTGGGCGTTCGCGCCGAGCCAAATGTCGATGCCCGCTGTCGGCCTCCTGCTGCGATAGATCTCCGGGGCGAGCGTGGGATCGGCGAATCCGCGCGCCTCCGGATCCAAGCTCATCGCGATCAGCGACGCGACCGTCGCCCACAGCGCAAGGTCTGCCTGCTCGTCGGCGTTCAGGATCATCGACGTGTTCTCCGCGAACGCGGCCATGAGCGGGGCCACGCGCTGCTCGAGCTGGCTCATCCACCCGCTGTTGCAGCGCCCGCAGACCTTGCGGCTGATCAGCGCGAACGTCGTCGCGCGCTTGACCTCGCGCTGCTCCCCGGTCACCGGGTCGACATAGCGGTGCACGACCTCGTGCTCGCGCGGGTCGCTCGGGTCGTCGAAGAAACCCGTCCACGACTCGGCGAAGACGTGCGCCTTGGTGACGCCGGCCGCGTCGCAGAACATGCAGCGACCGGGAGGCTGGTGAGCCATGCGACAAGTCTTGCGCACGCGCCAGACATTCAAGGTGTGATTTCAGGCCGGGTGCCGGACACAGAGGAGGTATGGACGTCGCCGCCCGGGCTCGGGCCGAATCGCTCTTTCGTTCACGCCGCCGCCGGGCGCGCCTACGCGCGGCGCCGGATCGATCCCGCGCGGCCGACGATGTCGTCGGCGAGGTGTTCGTCGTCGCGGCTCGTCGCGCGGGCGACGTGCCTGCCGACGCGCTGCCGTGGCTGCTCGCCTACACCCGGCGGCTGATCGCCAACCGCCGCCGCTCCAGCACTCGCCGGGCGGCGCTGCTGGACCGGGTGCGGACGCTGCGACCGCCGGCTCAGGCCGAGCCGGTGGACAGCACCGGGCGGCTCACGCGCGGCCTTGCGCGACTGAGCGAGAGCGACCGTGAGGTGCCGATGCTGATCGCCTGGGAGGGGCTCGATCCCGAGCGGGCGGCGCGCGTGCTCGACTGCTCACGCTCGGCATTCGCGATGCGCCTGCACCGCGCGCGCAAGCGGCTCGCCGCTGCGCTGGAGCAGCCTGCAACCGCCGCAGTGCCCGACCACCTTCCGGCCCATGTCGATCCCGAGGAGGTGGTGCTGATGGACGATCTGATCGCCGAGCTAACCGCGGAGAACCCCGTCCCGGCGTGCGAGGCACCACCGATCGACCCTCTGGCGCAAGCTCGATGCGCCTGCGCCAGCGCGGTCGCGGTCGATTGCGCCGGTGCGGTGGCTCGCGCTGGCGACGGGGGCGGTGATCATTCCGGTACTGATCGCCGTCGTCGTGCTCACAGTGCCCACAACGATCGTCGTGGCGCTGCTCGTCCGGCCGCGCCGTCGTGCCGGTTGAGCTCCACCACGTTCGGCTCGCCGGTCCATCAGGGCCCGTGAGGAACATCGGAACAGGATCCGGCGCTAAGGGCTCGTCCATCAATTAGATGATGGGTTGATGGAGTAGTTCCATTCGCCGTGGAAGGAGTGGCGGGTGAGGTTGACCGCCGCGAGTTCGGCGGCGGTGACCTCGACTTTGGGGTAGTCGT
>JAABUJ010002745.1_pt1 | contig 20965 bp, 37 predicted proteins | sample 5559131 | NCBI WGS metagenome assembly JAABUJ01 (sample SAMN10711875, study PRJNA513366) | rock metagenome | isolation source: Antarctica rocks | place: Antarctica: Victoria Land, Mt New Zealand nord | collected 2016-01-07 | reverse complement strand
AGGGCCCGGGCGCGCGCCAGTTCCAGAAGACGGGTGCGGTGGCGAACCGCGCGCTGACGCTGGGCACGCGCAGGTTGACGTGCGTGGACTCCACCTCCGGCAGGTTGTACAGCCAGGCCGTCACGCGCCCGATCGGCCGCCCAAAGTCGATCAGCCGCGGGCCGCTGACGGGCGGCGCCAGCACCTGCCGCCCGTCAGATATGGATGCAAATTCGGCACAAGGGTTGTACTTGCCAGCATGGATGCACATTCTTTGACCTTGGCGTAAAAAAACAAGCACTGCATGAATGTGCCGCCTGCCATAACGCAAGGGCACAGCCCTGCACGGAAGGGCAATAAAAATTCGCGAAAGTGTCGGCAACCACCATGGCCATTGTTATGGGCCTTGTCGAGCTTGCAAGGTTGCGCGCTCGCGCGCTCGCGCGCAGAGGCAGCGACCCCCAACATGTGCCGCGTGAGGCCGCGAGCGGCGCGCGCCTTCTTGTTGTTGACGTACGCGGTGGCCTCCTCGCCCGCCAGCAGCAGGCTGGTCTCCATGATGGTGGGCCCCACGCCGCCCGAGCCCGCCTGCAGACAGCAGGCGCACAGCACGTTGGTGGTGCAACGCGTCATGGCCATCACAGGGCAGTCCCCAACACAACCGCATGCTACGTCTAGCGACCTTGCCGGGCTTGCCAGCATGGCGACGCCGCTGGGGCGCCACGGCGCCAGCCGAGACAGCAGCGGTCCAGCCGCCATTAACTGATGTGTGCCTACCGTGCATAGCGGCTCAGGCTTGGACTGCCACCAGGACTGCCAGGGAGTGCGACGCACACTGCCAGCCCGTTTCCTCAGTTGTACAAGCCATATGAACAGATGGGTAGGCGGGCCTGCACCGTGTAATAGGAGTACAGAACGCGCTTGGGCTCGACAGGGTCTCCCGAGAGCGCGGCCTGCGCGTCGGCGCCGGGGGTGCCGCCCGAGGCCGCCGGGGCGGGCGGCGGCTCCAGCACGGCCGTCGCCGCGCGCTCGCCGCCGCGGAGCGCCGCCTCCGGCGCGGGCCCCGGCTGGCCGTCGGACGCTTCTCGGCCCTCGCCGCCCGCCCGCGGCGCCCCCGCGCGCGCCGCGGCCTGCGAGCCGTTGGCTGACGCGGTCTGCGAGCCATCCGCCGCAGCGCCGGCGGCCGCGCCGGAGCCCTTCCGCCAGCTCCAGTCGTTGGCGTACTCGCGCCGCGCAATGGACACCATGTGCGCCGCCATGACCTGCGCGCCGGCCAGCCCGCCCTCCAGCATCACAGCAACCACGCCATGCGCGGCTTGCACAGCAGCAGCAACATCCCGGGTCTCGAGCAGCAAACGCACGAGTAACGTGCGCTGCCTGCAGCACTGCCGCAAGAGCATGAGCATGACCGCTCCCGGTCAGCCGAGGACTGCCAGCGGCAAGCCACGACACCCTTGTGAAAAGCCACAACTAGTTTTGCTTGCATGGCGCGGTCGAGCTACAAGGCGCACGTTGGAGATGCCCGGGTAGATGCCGGCGGTGGTGATGGCAGGCACGCCGGCGTCGACCGCCTGCTGGTGGTAGCCGCGCGCGCGCTGCGAGTAGTCCGCGTCGTCGCACACGTCCATGTACGCCACGCGCGCCGCCAGCGCAGCCTCCAGCACCGCGCAGCGCTCCTTGCGCTGGAAGGGCCTGCGCGGGTGGTGAGCAAGGCATGGCACGCTCATGGGGCACACGCGCAGCCTGCTGGCGCCCCTTCGCCGCCGCGCGCTCCTCGCAGAGAGGAACCCCCTGTACGTAGGCTGCTTTTTATAACACTCCGTGCGCCATGCAGCGTCGCAAGCACAGATTGCCTTGCTATTATACAGTTGCAGCAAACCTGCTGCAGACGTGCCGCCCTGCGCACAAGCAGGAGCTGGGTTCCGACGTGCACAGAGCACTCCCGAGCCCGCTCCCAGCCTCGCTAGCTTGCCGCAAAGCATTTGTTGTAGCCATTGTCCGGCGCTGTGGAGTTCAAAAGCAGTGCCGTGCAGTGTTGGCTGATCCCACAGCAAGCGACAGCAGCGCCAGGTCACACACCCGGCGGTGTGCACAACCAGGTCGACGCCCTGCAGCGCGGCCGACAGGTCGGCGTCATCGTCGATGTCGCAGCGCACAAAGCGCGCCGCCGCCAGCTCCGGCCGCTTCGCTACCAGGCTGCGGAAGCTGGCTTCGCTGCGGCTGGCCAGGGCCACGTCCAGGCCCGGCTCGCTGCGCAGCAGCACCCCCGCCGTGGAGCTCCCCACGCGGCCCGTGCCGCCGAGGCTGCAGCAAGAAACAGACGGTCAGTCAGCCTGTTACTGCCACGCATATCGTGCTTGGCTCGCATTCACTCCGCCGAGCCACCAGCCGCAAAGCCACAGACTCGCTGGGTGCAGGCAGCACTGCCCATACACAGCAAGGAGCAAGGCACTTGTTTGAACGCATGCCCGAACAGCAGAACACAAGGTTGCATAAGAGCCTCCGGCTTACATTAATACGCGCTTGCCGGCCGCGGCGCTTCCGTTGCTGGCCGCATCGGCCACCACACACACGCGTGCTCTCTGGCCACGTCGGCGCGCTGAGCAGCGCCACAGCTCGCTGACCGTATGGTTCTGAGAGGTCCTCCGCAACGTGCTGCGGCAGTGCCGCGGCGCATTACTAGGCAGGGAGAGTATGCACGCAGTGCTATGCCGGCCAGACACTGAGGGCTGGCCGCACGCAGCACGCACCACAGGTGCGGCTGCCATGTTATTGAGCCTTGAATAGACAGCGCAAGGCGCGGCGAAAGCTAGAGGCAGAGCCAGCAAAGCGAGGCTTCGAAGGCACATAGGGTTGGAGAGGTTACACCATTAAGTGCAACAGAAGCCGCGCAGACAACAGGCTCTGCGGCGCAGTACTGTGTAGTGCTGTAAAGGGATCGCTACAATGCAAACGGGCCGCATCCTCCCTGCGCTGAACAGCGATATCCAGGATGAGGACTATGCAAATCGGAGCCTGGCAGCATGCCTGCCCGACAGCGTGTGGGAGCAGGTCCTTGCTGCTCTGGTGCTGCACGCCGCCCCGCGCGGCAACCCGGGGGACGTTTTCAGGCTTTCTCTGGTGAGCGCTCTGAGGCTTGCCTGCGCGTATCGCTGCGACCAGGCCACACGTCAACAGGTTCGGCAAGCCTTTCGCAAGCATGCAGGCAAGCCGCGCGCTTCGGAGGACTGTGAGCAGCCTGCGCTTCTGGGAGTGGGCCTGCGCACAGCAAGGCTGGCCCCTGCCGCGGCACAGCGCTGGAGGCTTGCAGCCGGGCAGGGAGCTTGGTGAGGCGTACGTGTACTACATGCAGCGGATGCAGGCACGCTGGCTGATAAGGTTTGTCCTGGCGCGCTGTTGGGAATGCTTGGCTGGCTCGCGACTCTGGCGTCACGCCCAGGGCCTAGGCGCGCAGGCGCAGCGTGCTTAGGCTGAGCGCCTTCATGCAGCCGCACGACTGCTTTGCGCGGGGCGCCACCGCGAAGCAGCTGGCCGCCGCTGAGCGCCGCTTGGGCGGCCCGCTGCCCTGGCAGGCGCAGCCCCTCAGCCTAAAGCCCCCCCTTCCTTACGTGGTGCTCACCGAGTCTGGACCTTGTTGAAGCAGCTTGTTCATGCAGGCGCAAACCTGGCATAAGCATGCCTGAGCAGGCCTGGTTACAGACATGAGGCTGTTTCGAGGCCACTATCTTGAGGTTGGTCACCTGTCGTACCCAGTGTGCGTGTCACAGTTAAGCCAGCCTCACGGAGCTCTGTCTGCAGGCCTGGGAGCTGTTCCGATTCCGCAACGGGCAGCTGCGCGAGGACATGCTGGCCATGCGGGGCACCCCATTTGCATTTTATGGCCGCCTGCTGTGTACGTGCCCCTGCCGCAAGTGTAGACTGTGCCCTCTTGCGCTGATTAGACGCTGATGAGAGCTGAAAGGAGGTGCTGCTGTGGGGTGCAGCGTGTGGCTGGCAAATATGTTGCAGCCCAATTGTCCAGGCGCCTGACTCCCTGAGGGCACTGAAGCTTGACCTGTCTGTGAGAGCCACATGTGTGTGCGCCTTGACGAGTTAATAAACGGGCGTGGTTGTAGAAACACGCTGTAAAAGGGTCCACATCCAGCGCATGCCTCCTCCCGTTATGCACAGCTGCATGGCAGCCTGCGGTCGTGAGCACTGCGGCTGCGCGCGCGCGCGCAGGCATAGGCGAGGCCTGCGAGGAGGAGGCGAGGCTTGAGCGCCTCCCGGCTCCGCCAGCCCAGCCCTGGCAGGACGCCTGCGCGGGCGGGGGCGGGGCAGGCCTCGCGGCGGCGGCAGGCCAAACGCGCGCGGCGGCAGGCGCCGGCGTGTGCGCGGGGGCTGCAGCAAGCAGCGCTGCAGAGGCGCGCGCTGCGCAGGGCGGGCTGTGCACCGCCGAGAGCGCCAGCGCCGGGGGAGATTGGGGAGCGGAGGACAGCGCTGCTAGTGCCGCACGGCCGGACGGCGCCGGCGGCGCCGCGCAGGCTCCCGCTTGCAGGGAGCCCTGGCAGTATCTGCCAATCACAGATGAGGGCAGCAAGCGGCGGCAGTACCTGCTGGACCCGGGGGGCCGCGTCTGGCTGCGTGTCGGTGCGGCGGCCTCCCCGCTGCTGATTTGGACTGGCGCAGGCATTGCAGGTTGCGCCGCTAGTGGAGACAGTAAGGTACCCTTGACATTTGCAAGCTAGACTGATGTCATGCGTGATTCTCGCGCTGCACACTGCATGGCTGCTGTCAATACCCGCATCAGTGCACAGAGGTGTGGTGCCTTGGCTCTCATATGAGAACGTAACAATATGTTCTGTGCGGCAGGCTTTCAGCTCATTCCGGCAGCGGACAGTCTCGCAGACTTCATGCAGTCGCTGCTGCGCTGAGCATCTGCACTACAGTTATGCACGTGCTGCCCAATACCATCCCCTGCTGTCAGCACTTGCATTGCTCTGCGCGAATCTGCTATATGCATAAGCATTGTGATTGATAAGATCCAACTGAGGCTCGGACACCAACTCATGTCCGTGGCCAAGGTAGCATAAGGGGTCTCCAGCGTCGTACAAATGACTCACGTGCTTCACAGACAGTGCTCAAAACTGACGAGGTGCGGTCTTGTAAGTACTCACCTGCACACTTCCTTACCCTGCCCCATGTGGACGTTGACTGTAGTGCGAGTGAGCGATACAGAGCAGCCGCTGGTGCCCTGCTTGCATTATTACTTACCATACTTGTGGCCCACAAACAGAAACACGCCCTAGACAGCAAAGCATGGCGCATGATATAGGAAGCGCCTCTGCGGCATGCAGGCGTGCACCTTGGACAACCTCTCTGCCCTGCGCACACCTCTACACACCGAGTCCCAGGCTGCTAAGCCAACCGACAATCGCCTGCGCTGCGCTTTACAGTGCATGCACCCGCATGCTCCGGACCAGTCTTGCACACAATCTACATCACTCGGACTGTAACCCAAGTTTGAACCTTCCCCAACAAAACGCCCTCAGAAGGGCGCGCAGCGCCACACTTGCCCATACGAGCGTCATGAACAGGGCTTAGGCGCAGCCAGCACCTCACAGACGTTGCCTGCTTCTCTGATAAATAATAACCTGTACCAGCCAGCCGGCTTGCACAAGCATGCACAGCTGGCTCATGCTAGGCTCCGGTACAGCCCTGCTATCCGCGCTAAACTGATTCGGAAGTGGCATTAAAGCCCCGCCACTGGTGCTCCTGCTGCGGCGACCGCACCGATACCAGGAAGGCCGACCGGCGCGCTTCTTGTTGGCTGCAGCACCGCAGCTCACGCCGCTCACGCTGTATCCAAGGCGCCGCCGCCGCTGCGCGCCGCCTTGATGACCTCATAGGCGGCCAGCACGATCGCGCAGGCGGGCGCGGCGCGCACCGCGCGCGGGCCGACGCCCACGAACAGCGCACGTACGCCGCCCTCCGCCGCCACCTCGCGCAGCGTGCCCAGCACGGGCTGCGCGCGCGTCCGCAGCCCTGTGACGTCAGGGTGTATGCAAGCAGGGTCAATTTAATCTCCTGCACACAGGAGGGCGCTAGGATTTGCACACAAGAAGCAGGCACACATCCGTCAGCGACGGGCAGCGTGTCGCCAGGCAGGACCAGGTCCCCGAAACGCACCACCCGCGTACAGACAAAAATGATGCAGGCAGAAGCGTGGAGATGGGCGCACGGCGCACCATGTGCCGCGCGCCGTCGCCGAGCTGCGTGCGCGTCTTGACGACGTCCAGCGGCGTGGTCACCGCAGCCGCGAGCGCGCCGCCCAGGCTGCCCGCCGCAAAGTTGGCGCCCAGCACCTGCGCGGCGCCGGCGCGCCTCAGACGACGCTGGCGGTCGCGGCAGAGCTTGGCGCACCTTGGCTCAAGTGGGCCAGCACTGCTGAATTCCTTGCATCACGCCGGTAATGTTGTAAATGTTGTGTGCACACCATGACTTCTGCCCACTCTAGAACTGCATGCAAGCGAGCAGACCCTTGCGGGACGTGCACTGCTCCAGCAGGGCTCAAAAACACATGTGCACGTGGCGTCGGCCACCGCACCCGCTCGACAAGGACAGCAGCAACAGCCGGCCCGCTCTGCCCCCTTGCACAGCAGACCGGGGCGGCGGGCGCCACAGCAGCGCACGCACCTGCAGGGACGACGCGGGCGTGTCCCGGGGCAGGAGCGCGGCGCGGATGGGCTCCAGGCTGCCCCAGTAGATGGCGGAGAACGGCACATCGCGCGCCATGGTCGCGCCTGCCGCCCGGCCAGGCGGCACCGCTCATGCCCAAGCCAAACAGTATTTGACTGGGCTCAAGGCTTGCGCTGGCGTGTGACGCCCTGCACCAGCGCATCAGCTGGCGCAGGCCGTCACGCAGAGCCCTACAGCTGCACAGCATGTCGTGAGATTCCCTCTCTGCTGCATGCTACGCACACACAGCTGTGACCGCGCTAGCGTTCACTGCAACAAGGCATCTGCAGCCACTTACATACAACACTTGGCAGGTGCTCGCACAGCTACAGCCATCACGAGCCCTCTTATTACTGTAATGCTCGACACCCATAGTTGCCACTACCACGGAGCTGAGGGAGCGCCGCACCTACGCCCGTCCACAGCGAGCGCACGCGTCCTATCACACCACGGCTTGCCGCGGCGGGCAGATGCGCCCACAGGCTGACGGGCGCGCTGCTGCCCCGCCCGCCCCGCGCTGACCCGACGTCGCCATGATGCAGAATCGCCTGCAGGTTGCCTACATTATCACTACTGCTACATTAATATATATATATATAGTCCAGTGTACATATCGCTCAATTCTGCAGAGCTTTCTCTACCTGCCATGCTAAGTGTGGCGGGTTTGATAAACCAGGAACCTTGCAACACCCTCTCCACATCATGAGCAGCAGGCTGGGCATGCGTGCGCGCCTGCATGCGCGTCCGCACAAGCTCCAGCGGCGACGTGGAGAGCACGGCCACCGTGCGCGCGGCAGAGCCGGCTGCCAGCGGCGCCCACCACGCGGGCGCCCAGCGCTCCGCCATGAGGTCGTACAGCGGCAGATACACGCCCACCTGCGTGGCGCGCGCGGCACTCTGCTTGCTGACAGGTGCCTCTGCCGCAGTACATTGCGAATCTGCACGTTTTGCAAGCACGAGCCTTGTGCAAAGGAGCTGGGCACATATGCAACAGCCCAGCTTTACACACAGAAGTTGTGTCAGCCGAGGCACACCCGGTGTCAGCCAAACTCTGTACGCACTGTGCGGAAATGCTCCCTTGCGCCACACGCAAAGGGCCGCTTCCAGCAAGCTTGAGAGACAGAGAGGTCACCCTGGTGCTAAGGGCAGGGCACCCGGCAACACATCGCTCTGCAATTGCTCAGACATGCAGAGCACAGCATGCTGCCCTGCCTCGCTTCAGCCTGAGTCGCTGCAGCAGCGACGGCCAGGCCTGACGGAAAGAGATCCTGGCTGTGACTTGACCAACAGCGCATGCGCTAAGCCATCGAAGCAAGCGGGCAACGCACCATGGGCACGGCCATTAGCAGGGCCACGTCTGTGCCACGCCACAGCGCCCAGGCGCCCTCCCGGCGCACGATTTTCCGAAACGCGTCGACGGTGGACTCATAGATGGAGCAGTGCGGGCCCGCCACGCACAGCGGCGGAACACCGCCGGCGTTGCGGCATGCCGGCGCGCACCCCGCAATCGCAAACTTCCTGGCGGCCCCAGGAAAGCCAGTGCGTCAGGCTGCTTTGTGTCAGGCTCCCTTGCGGGTATGTTGCCGCAGCGAGGGCAGCCTGCGCAGCGTCTTGCATATGCTTGAATGCTGTCAAGCTGAACCCACAAGCGCATGTGCTGAAAAAGTGGCCGAACCAAGGTGCCAAGCACCAACAAAGAAAAGGCTAAACACAAAAGGGTGTTTGAGGGCGGAGGCGCACTCCAGCAGCACATTGCTTGTCACTGGCCGATAACTCACTGCTGCAGACTGCGCTTGCATGCGCGTCTGCGAGCACAGCAACCTCCTCAGTGCCCAGCAAAATACCACGTAAGCTATGCGCATCTGCAGACGCGCGGCTTCTTGTAGAGCAGTCCCAAACAAGGAGCCAGGACCAGCCGGACGGTGGCGTGCTGGGCAGCAACAGTGTCCAGCATGCCAGCATCAACAAGTGACACCGCAAGCGACTGCAAAGTGCGCCACGCGTGTGCCGCTCACCTTCACCACGTCCAGCGGGTTGACGACCAGGGCTGAGACCACAGACGCTCCGCTGGCAGCTAGTACGCGGTCCCACAGGCTCAGCTGGCCGCTCTGCCGGCGGTGCGCCATCCTATGTGCGCACGCACGCACGGCCCGCCGCGGCGCGGGCACCGCGCGGCGGCTCTCTGCTTTGGAGCGCTTGTAGTGCCACTCTCAGCTTAAACTCGCGTTTGTGGCGACTACGCGCCCGCGCACTGCAGCTGCGCTCGCGCTTCCTGCTCGTCTTTAACGTCCATTTACGCACAAGGTACTCTTGAGTAGGTCCTGATCATAAGGCTCCACACAATTGGTTTAGTGGCCTTAATACACAATGTGGTGAGCCCCGCAGAGCTTCGCCTGCTGAAGCCCTCCAAGCACCCTATGCTCTCTTATTTCATGTCCGGCTGCGTTACTCTCCGGCGTTCTGGACGTCCTGATCCCAGGCTTCCTCGGAGCGCTCTCCAGGCCTACCCAGGATGCCATTTGATCTGATTGTGCGCTCACTCATGCTTGGTACGGGCGCAATTCAGGGGGAGGGGCGCAAGCTAACCTGGACGCGTGCGTGTGCAGAATGGCAATTTCATACCCGAGAAGTCCAACATCTGGCGGGACTGCGTGGACGGGTACCTGGACTGGGTGAAGGAGCACATTGAAGAGGTGCGGTGAAGCAGTGCAGCGCCAGGGCTTGAGAGCCATACTCGTAGTGTCAGCGGGTCAGCGCACACGCCGTTTGGCTCTGGTAGTGTTAGCGGGTCAAAGCGTGAGCAGAGAGTCACACACCACCTGCTGTATTGAGAAGATGAGCTGTGTGGCTCAACCTGCAGGGCGCGCCGCTGAACGAGTCCGACCACTGCGGGGACCCCCCGCTGCTGCTGGCAGCCGGCAACGGTGCGCCCATGCCTGCCTAGCCCAGGCACTGGTGCACTGCGGGGCTGCGCAGTGTTGCGCCTACACACTCTTTGCAGAGCGCCGACCAGGACCTGCTGCGTCCAAATCTGCCTATGGCTGTGCTGTTGCAGGCAATAGCACCTTGCTGAGTGAGCACACACGCACCAGACCAATAGGAGCAGAGGGTGAGGTCGTCCGTGTTGTTTTACACACAGCTAAAGCCAGACTGGACTGGACTGCGGTCGCCCAGGTCATCTGAACTGCATGGAGTTTCTGATGGAGGAGGGCGCCGACATCGAGCAGCGCAATGTAGTGCGGCGGGCTGCCAGCAACCCTCCAGCATTTTTGTCTGGGGAGTCCTGCAATCGGCACGGTTTGTGCACCTGCCTGATGAAGAATGGCGATGGCCCTTTGCCGCACTGGTGCATGCCTCTTTGCATGGGAGACTGCCTCTCAGGGCAGGCATGCATGACTTTAGGGCGAGTGACATGGTGTCAAATTGGGACTGGCTGCGAGGGCTGCGCTGGTGCGCGCGCCAGATGAAGGAGACACCGCTCATCCGCTGCGCGCACAACGGCCACCTGCAGGCCGTCAAGCTGCTCATGGCGCGCGGCGCGGACGTCAACTCGCTCGACCTAGCGCGCCCTCCCGCCCGCCCGCCGATTCGCTCAGCGATCCCGCGCAGTGAATAGGCGCATGCATCATGCAGCGCAGGCGTTCTCCATAGTGGCACTGAAAATTATTGTTATATATCGGTGGTTCTCTGGTGTGTCCTCCATGCGCATGTACGCAAAGCTAATGTGCTCAGCAGACACATGCCCAATGTAAATCTTGATTGAGTGCATAGGGCTGCCATGTGCGTGTGCGTGTGCGCAGAGCAGAGCAGCACCGCTGGGCATGCTCAGGGGGGCGCGGGCGGCAGGGCGACAATACGGCGCTGCACTGGGCGGCCATGCGCGGGCACGTGGAGATCGTGGCCGCGCTGCTGGCGGCTGGCGCGGACCGCACGCTGCGCAACCGCCAGGACAAGCTCCCAATTGACCTGTGCCAGCCCTCGTGGAGCCCCGCATATCGCTACACGCGCGAGGTCCTGGCGTAGCCCCTTGGTGGCTGGCCTCGGGTGCGGCGGGCTGGTTTGCACAGGTTTTGAGTAGCATACATAGCGCAGCGTGTGTCCGGCGTGCGACGCGCCCGCTGCGCAGGCGCGGCTGCTTGTCTCGCAGGCGTGTCTGGAGTGGCGGTGTGGCGACGGCATGCTGAGGATGCACCAAAGAGGTCAGGCTGTTGCAGGGCTGGTACGTGTGTGAGATAGGTAGGAGGCAAGCAGCCTCCTCTCCAGGCTGCTTGCCTGACGGCGGATGGCCGTCAGTTCAGGCTTTCCAGGACAGCAGTTCAACGGCGCTGGTGTTGCCATTGAGAGAGCGTGGGGAGACAGGAGGCTTGGCTTGGACAGGTCTTGGTTACAGACGAACCTGCCTGCGAGTTGCAGTGCAGCACCACGGAATGGAGGCGCCCTGAAGTTCCATGTGTTCATTCGTGGCCACGCAGGCCGTTCCGCTCAGAGACTCACTTGTTCCTAGGTAACGAGCGGCGTTCGTGGTGCAGCACCAGGAACAAAACTCAGCACCCTTGAAAGTACCTGCGGTACCAGCAAAAACTTTCTTTCAGCGGGGCGCCCATAGCAGGCTTCCCCGCTAGCTCTGTGCGCAGCGGAGCGCACCACGCCCGCTCAAGGGGCAAAACCTGACCTCCAAACTCATACATGCAGACAACTCATACATGCGCGGCCGTTGGGGCTGTTAACACGCTGCAGTGAGCGCTGCTGATAGCAAAATGACATCAGGTGCCAATGTTGCCTCCCAGCTGCTGGCCCCGTCCCCAGGCGCAGATGCGGCTGTTTCACACAGCACGCCATCTCTTCAGTCTGGCGCATCTCGTACACCATTCCGACGGCCGCTTCCTAAGGACGTCTCCGAGTCTGTCGCGCAACGCGCCGTCACAGCGCACCGCGCAGCCCACCATGAAACCCGGCTGCGCCCCGGCCGCGCCTGCGCCCCCCTGCGCAGGCGGAAAGCGCGCGCGCGCGCGCACACCGATGAGAACTGCGCGCCGCTCCGGCAGCAGCGCCGCGCGCGACGGTCAGCCCGACGCAGAGCGCCGCGCTTCGTTCTCGCGCGCGGCTCGCTCGGTGTAGTCGGCAACCTCCTCCCGGCTCAGGCTCTTCCACACCTTGCTCACCTGCGGACGGGGTTCACATTAGCCCTATCCCTACCCTACCCTATCCAGCACGGCTTGAAGCCTCCCAGCACAGACACACTGCAGTGCAGCGCGGCCGTCGACCTCAGAATGAGAAAGCGCATGTGCCGGCGGGCACCTCTCCAAAGATGCCGCGCGGCGGCACGGTCGGGTGGTCGCTCGCGACGCGGCTGTAGTTCTCGCGCACGAACAGCGTCCAGCCGCTGATGTTGCCCTTGGCTGGCGGCTTCTTCGGCCGCGCCGCCAGCTCTGCGTCGTACTCGCGCTTCAGCCTGCGCGCCGCCGCTCTGGGGGTCAGCCACAGCATCAACAGCGGCAGCGCGCTCCCCTGTATGACGGGCGCCAGCTTTCAATGATACTGCGTATCAAGTTGGGCCTCCCTGCGTTCACTGTCAGTAGAGTCGCTTGAACAAGTCCCCAGCGCCCCACTCGTGCAGCGCCAACGGTCGACACACGTGTGCGGTCAGAGGCTGTCAGCGGGTGGTGCCCGCGGTGCGTGTTGTCACGAGGCAGTCCGCGCCGGAGCCCTCGCGGCAGCACATGCGGCAAGCACACCCGCGTTGAGCAAGCATAACAGCAGCACCCGCACTGGCAGAAATTTAGTGCGCCCTGCCGCCCCGGGTGCATCAGCACGCGGGTGCAGGAGCGGCGGGCACCGGAGAGCTTGAGCGCTGCTCAGTCGCCAGCTCTCAGCACAGCGGAGTGGCACTGGCAGGCGGGCCTGCGCAGGGCGAACCGGTCCTTCTGCGACTGCGGGGCCTCCCGCCACAGCTTGGCAATGCTGGGCATTACGGACGTCGCATTCTTCACGTCGGCCACGTCCTTCTCGGCCTGGGCGTAGGCCTCCTTCACAAAGCGGCTGTACGTCGACGGGACGCGCGCCCGCCACGGCTCCTTCTCCGCCTTGCGCGGCCGCCCCGGCCCCGGCTTCTTTGCCGCGGGGATCACCTGCGGCGCGCGCGCCAGGCCCGGCCCTACCGTGTGAGACTTTGCAGGTGAGCAGTTACGCAGACGGACAAGCACTGGAGTCGGCCGGCACGGCCGATTGGCCTGCGCCGCCGGGCGCATTTTGTTGTTATTTCGCGCCAGATCTGGCCGTCGGCCCGCACCTCGGTAGCCTTCTTGGCGAAGAAGCGCGCCTCGCCGGACACGCACGCCTCTGCCAGCTTGCCTGGGAAGACAGCCGCTGTGGGGCCGCACATGCGCGGGCGCAGGCTGAACAACGAAATGGCTCGCTGCGTCTGGCGCAGGACGCCAGCCATCTCTACACGCGGCTCCACTTTGCTGCACCTCCGTCCCCGGTTAAGCTACCAGGAGCAGCATTGGGATAGGCTGCTGACTTGGTTCCCTTCTCAGGCCCTCGAGTGCAGGCCCTCAGTGAGGCCCTCACCAGGCCGGGGAGCACAACGCTCAGTGGGCGATGAGAAGCAGTCCACAGGGGAAGTCCTGGTTGCTGCAGAGGCTGCTCTGGGCTCCAGGCACTGCGCAATGTCCCAGCCCGCGCCCCTGGACGTTAAGAAGGCGGAGAAGAAGTTGTGGCTCATAAAGGTGAGTGGCCTACTATGTGACGCCTCTGTACACACCGTATTGGCTCTGAGAGCCCGGCTGCGGCACAGGTGCCCAAGCACGTGGCGCAGCAGTGGGAGGCCGCATCTGCAAATGCCACTGGCGCCGGAGGGCGCACTGGGCCAGAGCTGGGCCGTGTGCGCATCGCCGTTGGCGCACAGGCACGTTAGCTTTGCGTGCTGTAATGGCTCCGCTCTACTGTGCTGCTCAAGCTACTTACAACTGGCCTCTGCCAAACCTTGTTGCAGGCTGCCCCGGACTTGCAGCTCACGCTGACCAATGTGGAGCGAACGAACCTGCCCCGCGACTACCTGATGCGTGCGCAGAATGGAGCTATGGCCGCAATGCACCTGCTCGCGGAGCGGCCGGGTCACATCAGTGCGCTGGCAGCCCTCTGGCTTCCCTTGGCTTCAAGACAACAGAGCTTCACTGCGTGACACTGCTCGCACATGCGCTCCATGGTCCCCGGCAGACCTGCACTGCTGCGGACTCCGGCAGTCGGCCGAGAGCCCGGGCGGCGGTGTGGTGTACCGGGCCGGCCTGTTCTGATATTCTGCGTTTGCACCCAAGCTGTGTGCTGTGTGCTGGCAGGCATGGAGGGCCGTATAGACCAGAAGTTCGACCTGGAGCTGCGCAGCGCGGCCGGCGGCGCGGTGCAGCCCCGCCTGAACTGGCTGTCACCGTGGTTGTTGCGGGCGTGGTGTGAGCAGAGGTTTACTAGTTGCAACACACGCACTGCTCGTCCACATGCATTGCCGGTGTCGCTGTGGACACTGGCAGCCCGGCAGGCTCGTTGCTATACAAGTCAGTCCCCGAGACGCGGGTCCACTGAGACGCGGGTGGGGCCAGGCGGGCGAGGGGGAGGTGGCCATAGACCCCGAGTACCGGCGGCTGAGCCGCGAGCGGCACCAGGCCGCGGCGACCAAGACGCGCCTGATGCGCGTCATTGACGACCCGCGCGCAGGCACCATTGCGCGCGCAGCGCCGCCGGTCAAAATTCAGATCGGCAAGCGCAAGGCGCGCTGCCGCGCAGGGCACCATGCACTGTCACTTTACAGGGTCACATGCAACCTCAGCCTGCTTACAGCCTGATGCAACAAGCGCGCCTATCATGCAGCTCCTTATGTGAAGCTCATTGCATGAGGTAGGCTTGTGTGTGCTGCAGTGCGAGGCTGTACCGCTTGCTCGCATGCACCTCAGGAAGCTCGTGTAGTGTATCTGCTTACATAGGGCGCAACAGGTGACTACAGAAGTGTGTGTCTGGGACTGAGGTCTGGCACAGAGACATGCAGGCCCAGCATAGCCTGGGCGCACAGGATGCGCCCCCCGCCAGCAACCGGCGAAAGTCGCCGCCCGAGAAGCGCGTGCGCATGGAGCGCGACGCGCTGGAGGGCCTCCTCTTCCGCCTCTTCGAGCGGCAGGCGCGCTCGCACCCCAGTGTGCATGTGACGCAGCGGTTGACTTTCATTCTGGCGGGCAGTGACCTACTTCCAATCAGCCCTTAATACCGCAGTCGATCTTGCTTCAAACATGATGCATGTCGTGGTGATGAGTGTCTGGATGGCAACCTCCCAATCCTCTTCAGGTGCATTGCTTAGCCGCTGCTTGTTAGCAGGCTTGGCGGGGAGGGGCCGAGTGCCGACCAGCCATAGGCAGGGTCCCAGGACGCGCCGACCAGGTCTGCCTGTGTGCGCAGCCACTGTGGAACTTTGCGCAGCTGCATAAAGAGGCCGACCAGCCGGCGGCATGGCTGAAGGAGGTGCTGCTGGACGTGGCCGTCTTCAACAAGCGCGGCGCCAACCAGGGCCTGTGGGAGGTCAAGCGCGAGTACCGCACGGGCGACGGCTGACGCGCGCCGGCGGAGCGGGGCGGCAGTTTCGTGCGGTTTGGCTTTGTCTGATGCTTCGGACACCGGTCTGTGTGCAGTAATGCAGTAAGTGCCCGGCATGTCGTGTTTGCACTGCCTGCGAGAGTCGTGTGCGTGCACGTATCAGTTCCCAGAACTGGACAGAACGCTTCGACTTGAAGTATTATCGTGCTGTTATTGCGGTGCATGCACATGCTGTGTTGGCGTGGTGCTGTGCCGAAACAGCAACAATGCACACTCTAGCACACTGCACATTCACACAGAGCTGCCAACAGGTTCTTAAACATATTGTTGCGAAATACATGCACACGCGGAACGAAACAGCACGCGGAACGGCACAGCTCACGCTCAGTCACTCGCGCTAGTCACGCACTCTCACACGCACACGGCCAGTACGTCAAGCTGCCGCTGAGGCCACTGGTGGCCACTGCACACAGCCGCTCCGCACCCGCGCTGCCGCGGCGGCGTCCTGGCATCCAGCGGTAGCCGCGGCCTCAGGCGCCACGCCCTCGCCCAAGAAGTGCTCTCTCACCTGGCGTCCCAGAGGCGTCAGGCCATGTTGCAAGGATACCTATCTGCAGCCTGTCGCAGTGTGCCCAGATCTGTACCGTGCTCAATTTAAATGCATGCTCAACTCTGTGATGTGCTCAAAAGGGCCATATGTCAGATCACGAGCGGTATAAGCAAGCAGCACAGCACCCTGCAAAGCCGCCCCAAACCAGCGTACCAATTACCAATGCACAGGAAGATGCAGGGAGCGAGCAGCACGCCTGCCCCTTGACTGCTCATGGCCTGATAACAGTCCGGACTGTCACACAGCACGGAGTGCATGCCGGGTGCTGCGACAGCGGGCGCCGCACCGCGCGCGCGTAGCCGGGGTGCTCGGTGCCGCACCACCGGTCCCAGTGCGTGAAGTACAGCGAGAAGTGGCGCGTTGGGAAGCGGTGGTGCATGTCGTGGTGGCGCACGGTGTTCAGCGCCGCGCACGGCGCGCCCGCGGCGCCGGCGGCCTTCAGAGCCCTACGCACGCCCCCGGCTGCCCCGCACCCGCCGCCGCCGCATGGTCGGGCATGGGCCGCCCTGGTGCTGCCACCGCCGCCGTCTGCATGGCCGTCCGCCTTGCAGGCGTCAGCTGCACCGCTGACCGGCTCCTGTGCTTCGTGCTGCAGGGCCGCCGCGCAGCGGCGCGCGGCCGCGCACAGCAGCGCTGCGCCAGCCTCCAGCGAGGGGATGAAGGGCGCAATTTCGTAGCCGGCGTGCCCGCCTGGCCCGCGCGCCGCCGGCTCGTCAGCTTTCGCCCCCCCCCCCCTGCTCACTCTCTGCTCTGCACCTCAGGCACAGAGACTCGCAAGCTTGCGCATGCGTTTGCCGTCTCTGCTGCCCTAACCGGGGGTTGCTGCTGTACTGGCCACGCCCCTGAAGTGTACATTGTCTATGTGCAGCACCAGCCCAGCATGCAGACTCCGAGCATGGAGCACAGGGCAGCCGCGCCCTGCACGCCCTCCTGTCGGCCCCCAGCCCGACCAGCACCGGCATAAGCGCCCCGCTATAAGCCCTAGGCACGCATCCAAGGCCCTGCCACCGGCGCTGCGCGGGCGGCCCCGGGGCGCGCCGATGTGGATGGCGGTGGTGGCCAGGTGGTATGCGCGGTGCACGCCCGCGTGGATGGGGAACAGGGAGCAGACGAGGGCCTCGTTCGCAAACACCAGCGCGGCCTCCGCCACGTGGAAGCTGTACCCGGCGAACGCCGACGGCGCCACGGACCTGCGCGGGGCACGGGCGGCGCTCGGAGCGCCGCCGCCGTGCCGGCTGGGCGGGCTCGGCGCGCGCCGCCGGCCGACAGGCGCCGGGCTGTCACGGGACGCCCAGCGCAGCTGTTTGCGGAGTGTGTCTGGCTAGGTTTAGTCTACCTCAGATCGCACGTACGCAAGGTCATGGGTCCCATGCTTTGTCGGTGAGCCCCATGCCCGCGTATGTTGAGATATGAACGATCACCCAGACGCAGCGCAGCAGCATACTTGAGTATGAGATGCGGACAGGTGAGGTAGATGCAGGGTGCTCGGCAGCAGTGCCCTCCGAGCAGCACCACGTCACAATGTGAAACAGCCCACGCGTGATACAACCCACATGTGACACAATGCATGCATGCATGTTCCGCCCCGCGCCGCGCCTGTGGTGTATGAAGTGCACGTGGCGGTACAGCGGGCGCCAGTGCAGCAGGCGGTGCGTCCAGTAGAACCAGGAGTCGTGCAGCACGTCCAGCGTGGCCACCGTGGCCAGCACATACAGCGCCTGCGCGGGCGCAGGGGTTTCTACCGGTATTTTCTGTTACTTGGTGTGCTCTCAGCGCGCTCTGTGGCGGGCCGGTGCTGGGAGCCCGGAAGGGTAAGAATGGCCAGCACATACAGCGCGGGCACATATTTACCACTTTGGTTTTTTTGGGGGTCTGGATTTTATTGGTTTTTGGCGCTCCCAGCACAGCTTGCGGCGCGCCGGTGCTAGCAGCCCTGCAGGTGTCCGACTCACAGGGTGAGAGTGCGGGCGCACACCTTGGCCGGGGTGTCGACCGGGCCTTCATACAGCCTGCTGACGCCGGACGCGCATATCTGCTCCACCAGCCACAGCACAGCGGCCTTGACAGCTAGCGGCCCTGCAGCGCCGCACAGCCGTCAGGTGTACGCAGGTTTCCCTGCCCTAAGAAGGGTACGTGCAGGCAAGAGCGTGCTTGGGAGCGCGGCAGGCCCGAGCCTGTTATAGTTAGGTAGTCCAGCAGGCACGCTGCAATACAGTGAACTGCAGCACCTGCAAAATAGTGTTCAAGTGGGACTCGCACCAAGGCTGTACAGCGCCTCACGCCAAGCCTGCCCTGGCTGCCGCGCCTGCACCTGGATGCTCTTCACCGGCAGCGCCAGCGGCACGAGGCAGTGCAGCAGCACGGCGGTGCCATAGTACACCGCTGACACCTGCGCTGCTGCAGCCGCGAACCCCCCGCCATACAGAGGCAGCATCTGCGGAGTGGCTGACGAGGAGCAAGAGGCCCTGTGCGCCTTGCTTATCTTATACACACAGAGTCCACAGGGCCAGTGCAAGCCAGTGCAGCTGCCTCATCATAGCAATGCCCAACCACAGGGACGCAGCGTAGTCCAATGGTCAGGACAGACACCTTGCCCACTCTCGTGTCCGATATACACCTTCACTACATCATCAACAAGCAGATGGCGATGGTGATGCCCGTCTTACCGTCGTCAAAATAACCTGGCGACCATCTCGGCAGGTTTGCCAAGCAATGGTGCACTTTGCAGGCTGAGCAGGGCGCAAGACCACCAGCACTTGACGTTACTGTGCAAGATAACTCGATCCAGCTAGGGAACGGCGGGCAATGGCGGGCCTCCTGCCAGCGCTGCTGCGCTCGGGCCTGGCGCCGTGCAGAGCTGCGCCCCTCGGCGCGTTTGCAGCACACGGGCGGGCATTCACGGGCAGCCCGACTGCAGCGCAGGCTGAGCCAGAGCCGGCGCTGGAGCCAGAGGGCGACCCTGCGCGATGGTCGCGGGAGCTGGGAGCCATCCGCACTGATTGGACGTGCGTCCTGGCCCCTCCAGGCCAATGCTGCCCCGCACAGAGGCATGGCTGGGCACAAGCGGCATGCAGCTCTGCAATGCGCTCCTTGCGCACCGGCGCTGGCCAGGCACACGTCTGCCCTGCGCCACGCTCGCGCGCTGAGCCAGGAGTGTCTGGCTGGCGGCAGGCGCGGGGAGGTTGAGCAGGTGTTCAGCACGCCGCTGCTGGAGCTGGTCTTCCACGCTGCGAGCGTGCACCGCATGTACAACGACCCGCAGATGGTCCGCCCGGCGCCGCCGCCGCCGCCGCGCCTCTGCGTGGCGTGTGTGCCGCCCCTGCTCTGTTGTTGAACACGGTCGTTGCTTCCAACGCCGCACTCTTACAGCCTAGGTCACTGCAGCTGTGTCCTGGTGCCCCTCCGCCATTTCAGACGTCCAAGCCCAGCCGCAGTGCTGAGGGGGGACATGCCCGTGCGCTTTCGGGCCTCCGGGCGTCAGGGGACCTCGCAGCAGGGCGCCGCAAGCGGCAGAGGGCAGGAGCTCACGGCGCGCCGGCGCCGCGCGCGCCGCAGGTGCAGCGGTGCACGCTGCTGAGCATAAAGACGGGCGGCTGCCCGGAGACGTGCACATACTGCGCGCAAAGCAGCTCCTGGAGCAAGAGCGTCGGGCTGAAGGCCGAGAAGCTGATGGGCGTGGAGGAGGTGCTGGAGGCGCGCCCCGCCCGCCCTCCCCCGTGCCTCCTGGCATGAGTAGGGTCGTGAGAGGGATTTGACGACCCTGCGGAGCTGGCGGTCAAGCAAGGCGTGCAAGGGGCGCACCAAGTCTTCAAAGGGCTTAACCACATCCTTGGCCGCCCCTGCGATACGACACGGAAGCGGGGCTGCACTGGCAGACGGCCGCGCGCCAGCGCCGGCGCCCGCCGCCGCGGCCGGCGAGGCGCGCCGACGCGGCGGGCGGCGCGCTGCCCTGCGTCGCCGCACCAGTGCACGCGCAGCTGCCAAAGCTGCGTGCGACATGGCCACCGGCGCGCGCGGCCGGGCGCGGCAGCGCAGCCCTGAGCCTAGAAAACAAGGATCCTACCCTAAACCAAAGCCCTATGCGCGCTGCAGGCCGCCAGGCGCGCCAAGGCGGCCGGCAGCACGCGCTTCTGCATGGGCGCCGCGTGGCGCGGGCCCTCGCAGGTGGGCGCCGGGCAGTGGGCGCGCGTGCTGGCGATGGTCGCCCAGATCCGCGCCATGGACATGGAGGTCTGCACCACGCTCGGCATGCTCACACCGGAGCAGGCGCGCCCCACCGCGCGGGCTCCCGCCTGCGCCCTGCTCGACCTCCGGGCTTTGGAGGTCTGGCACCACGCTCGGCGTGCCGCAGCATGCGCGGCGGCGCGTCTGCCCCGCGCCAGGGGCATTTGCCGTGTCGTGGGTAGGCCGGAGCAGGTCAGGCGACCATAAGTATGGTCGGCAGCCTTGGCGGCCCTGTAAGGATGCCTAAACGGGATGCCCAGAGAGTGACGCACGCTCCTGCTGACAGTGCTCATACATGGGGCCGCCCGCGTCGCCGCAAGCTTTGCAGCCCCGACAGGCGAAGCACCGGCATGCTGCCGGCATGGCGTGGGGCTAGTACTGAGCTTTCAGCAGCAGCATGTTCGCAATGCCCGCCCTGTGTGATGCCCGCCAGCGCGCGCGGCCCGTAGGCGGGCGACCTGCGCGAGGCTGGCCTGACTGCATACAACCACAACTTGGACACCAGCCCCGAGTACTACAGCAAGATCACTAGCTCGCGCAAGTATGAGGTGCGCCCGCACCGCGCGCCCCCGCAGTTTCGCCGGCGGCTGGCCCCCATGCGCGCACCTGGCTGGCACTTCGGCGGGCTTAACGACACCCACAAGCTGACACGCGCCTGCCCAGCAACAGGCAGTCACTAAGAACAAGCCCAAACGCATTGTGACAGCCGTACACCCTCCGCCGGGCGCGCGGCCGCGGCCCGCGCCGCGCCCCTGCGGCCCGGGCATGAGCGCACGCGGGGGGGGGGGGGGGGGGGGGGGGGCGGGGGGGGCGCGGGGGGGGGGGGGGGCGCCGGGGGGGGGCCGGCGCCCCCGGGAC